>Ga0074197_1003005_pt1 | contig 10792 bp, 9 predicted proteins | sample EPASupsiteSAE305_FD_64526 | JGI IMG/M metagenome (GOLD analysis project Ga0074197, IMG submission 64526) | Bioremediated contaminated groundwater microbial communities from EPA Superfund site, New Mexico - SAE3-05 reassembly with SPADES | ecosystem: Environmental > Aquatic > Deep subsurface >...
ATGCTTTAGCAAAATTTTCATGGGACTTAAGCGATATGGACTATAAAACAAGATCTGATTTGGCACAAGTGTACTATGAATATTTCTCAATAGTAATGAGCTATATTTTTGACCTATTTAACACTAAAAATTTGGAAAATCCAAATAAACATGTAATACAAATTAACGCTATTTTGGTAAAACAGCTTCTTAAAATGTCCGAGCTATATATCAGTAAACTTGAGAGTTACTTGAGATAAAAGCAAATTGCTTTTATCTTACAAAGAATCTGCCTGAATATATTAAAGCTGTTTTGTAATCTAAAAGTTGTTGATGCGAAGTAAAAAAAGAAGTTTTAAAAAAGATGGTACGGAGTTTCCCGTACCATCATAAAGTAAAGAGAGAGTTCTACTGTAATAGTTTCATTACGTTTTGCTGAACAGCATTTGCTTGACTCATAGCATAACTCCCTGACTGAGCAAGGATGTTAAATTTAGAGAAGTTTGCACTCTCTGCCGCAAAGTCAACATCACGGATATTTGATTCAGCCGCTTTAACGTTTACCTGCGTTACAGAGATGTTGTTAATAGTTGAAACAACTTGGTTTTGAGTAGAACCCAGATCCGAACGGATAGAATCAAGATTTGTTATTGCCGCACCTACGGTATCTATAGCTTTCATAGCACCCTCAAGTGTTGTTACATCAATATCTGATAGGCTTGTAAACTCTTCATCTTTAATAGATACGCTATTTGCATCTCCACCGTTTGCCGCAAGTATTGAATCGGCAAATAATATCGCATTTGTGCCAGATGTACCTTTAGTCATGGTAAAGTCTTTACTAACATCAACACTTGCAGTCAAAGTAATATCTGTTCCTAAAACTGTGCCAGATTTAAGTCCAGAACCAGTTCCACTACCAACTTGAGCGTCTGTCAAGTCTTGATTAATGATTGTACCGGCTTTTAAAACAGTGCCTGTTGCAAGTGTCGAACCAGCCTTTACAACCATATCTTGATTAAGCGTTACATTGGCAGCATTTGAAATAGAACCACCAATCGAGGAGTCTTCTTTTAATGTTGAGCCAGAAGCTAAAACTGATCCCACTTTCAATGTAGTTTCTTGTGTTGCCGTAGTAGCACCACTAACTGTAGTAGCATCTCCTAAGACTGTTCCTGCTTTCATTGAACTTGCAGTCATCAAGGTGCTTCCACCTTTAAGAAGCATCTCTTTACCAATAGTTATTGAAGAACTAATATCCACGTCTGCACCTAGAATCGTTCCTGCCATAAGCTTGCTGCCAGCACCAATAGCCGCATTTGGACTTTGCATATCAACACTCATTAGCATATCTTTTGAAAGTGTTGTTGCCGTAGTTAGGGTTAAATCAACCGTAAGAGTAGTTCCTGCTTTATATTCAACTCCTGAGCGAGAAATATTTTCTTGTAATACTGTACCTGCATCCAATACAGTGCCAACTCCAAGAATAGAACCTGCTTTTACAAGCATATCACTGCTTAAAGTCGCAGTAGCACTTATTTTAATTGCTGAAACTAACTCTGTATCTTTGTTGATGGTAGAAGCTGAGGCAATAACTGAACCAGCAGCGAGAGTAGTGTCTTTTGCTATAGCAAGAGCAGTATCAGATATTGTTATGGCAATACCAGCTGTTGTTCCAGCTGCCAATACACTACCAGAGCCAACGATGCTTCCAACAGAAAGGGTAGAATCTTGAACTGCCGTCATTGTTCCGGTAATTGCGATGTCTTCACCTACAGCTGTTCCCATAGGTGAACCTGTGATTTGGAATGATGATGATCCAGCCTGAACAACCTCAAGTTTTCCTATTGTACTCATCTCTTCGGCAGTATTTCCCATAACGCCTGACATATCACCTGTTACGTTTATAGCACGACCGTCATTTGAAGTTAAAGTAATTCCACCCTCTTCTGTTTTAGTAGCAACTACGCCTGTTTGTGTCGTTTTTAGGTTTATTGCACTAAGAAGTGTTCCCTCGCTGTCGTTTGCAGAAACATTAACCGCACCGATACTTATACCGTTGATTGCAAAATCTGCACCGGTTGTGCCGGCAGCTATAGGATCAGTTGTAGAAGTAGTTACTACCGCTTTAGCCGTAATATTAGTTTCACTACTATACTTATTTATAGCATCCGCAAGTGCACCCATACCGTTTGCAGGATCATTGTTAGTTTGAATGTTAATAGACTCTAAAGTGATCTCTTTGCCTGTAGTAGCACTCTTCATTGAAAGCTGATTTTCACCAAGTTGTGCCACACTTAGAGTCGCACGGCTTGTTTGACCGATTTGACTTGTTTCGGTAGAAGCGATAGAGACTTTTACGCTCTCATTCGCACTTGCACCCATTTGGAACTCTTTGCTAGTAAAAGTACCTGAGAGAAGTTTTTGACCGTTGAATGAAGTTGTTTTTGCAATAGTGTTAAGCTCTTCCATAAGCTTGTCTATATCTTTTTGGATAGCTAAACGTGTAGTAGAATTCTGACCGTCAGATGCAGCTTGAACAGCTTTGGTTTTGATAGTGTCAAGAATGTTTGAGTACTCCGCCAAAGCACCGTCTGCAGTTTGGATAAGACCGATAGCATCGTTACCGTTGCTTACTGCTTGCCCTAAAGAAGAAGCTTGTGATTTTAGCGCATTTGCAATCGCAAGACCTGAAGCATCATCCGCAGCTTTGTTGATACGAAGACCTGAAGAGAGTTTGCTTAGAGAGTTGTCTAAGTTTCTATTGTTTTGTAAAGCACTTGAGTGCGAAGCCATTGCCGCAACGTTTGTATTTATTCTAAATCCCATTTTAAATCCTTTTTGGGGAGAGCCTTTTGCTCTCGTTTAATTTTATCTAGGCATCCTTGCCTTGATGTGAACTAAATCGTCACTGCAAAAAATAACTTTAATTATTTTGTGAAATGTTTTTAAAAAGTTTCAGTTTCTTCTATTTATACTTTTTTTGCTACACTTGCGAACTTAAAAACAACTACACTATAATATAATGTATAGCATATAGGAAAACTATTTGAACTTAATCATCGTCGAATCACCCGCAAAAGCTAAGACTATCAAAAACTTTTTAGGTAAAGAGTATGAAGTTATCGCATCTAAAGGTCATATCCGAGATCTTCCAAAAGCCCGTTTTGGAATCACAATAGATGAAAAAAACCATCTTATACCCACGTACAGCGTTGCAAAAGAGAATATGCCCACGGTAAAGCAGATCAAAGATTTGGCAAAAAAGAGTGATATCATATATATCGCAACCGATGAGGATCGTGAGGGTGAGGCGATAGGATGGCATATAGCGCATGCGATAGATAAAAATCCCGAAGAACTTCCTAGAATTGTCTTTCATGAGATAACAAAAACCGCTATCAATAATGCGCTTCTTAATGCTCGCAAAATTGATATGAATATGGTAAATGCACAGCAAGCACGTCGCTTACTTGACCGTGTGGTAGGTTATAAACTCTCTCCTCTTCTTAGTTCAAAAATCCAAAAAGGACTCTCTGCAGGTCGTGTTCAGTCATCGACTCTCAAGCTTGTCGTAGATCGTGAAAGAGAGATAAGAGCGTTTGTACCGCAAGAGTACTGGAGTATTGATACGCTCTTTAAAAAAGATATAGAAGCAACACTTATCTCTCATAAGGGAGAAAAGCTCCAAAAACTCTCCATTGAGAACAAAACTACGGCAGAAGCGATAACTACAAGCGTAAAAAATGACACATTTGTCATCTCAAATATAGAGACGAAAGAGAGAAGAAGTGCAACGCCTCCGCCGTTTATGACATCAACTCTTCAGCAAGTCGCTTCAAGCAAACTGGGCTTTACTCCTAAAAAAACCATGATGGTGGCTCAAGTACTTTATGAGGGTGTAAAAACTCCAAACGGAACAAGCGGTGTAATTACCTACATGAGAACGGACTCACTTAACCTTGCAGCAGAAGCGGTTGATGCCGTTCGCGGTGTAATCGAGAGTAGATTTGGAAAAAAATATCTTCCCTTAGAGCCTAAAATTTATACAAAAAAAGCAAAAGGCGCACAAGAAGCACACGAGGCTATTCGTCCAACGATGCTTGACTTTACTCCTGAAATCGCATCATCGTTTTTAAAGGCTGATGAGATCAAACTTTATCGCCTTATCTATGAGAGATTTATGTCATGTCAGATGAATGATGCTATCTTTGAACAGCAAAGTATTCTCTTTAACGGAAAAGAGAATGAATACAGAGCAAGCGGACGAAAGCTTATATTTGACGGTTTTTATGCACTTACGGGAGCTGAAGACAAAGATAAACTGCTGCCTACTTTAAAAGAGGGTAAGAATGCGGTTGTTCAAAGTATCAAGCCTGAACAGCACTTTACAGAACCGCCGGCTCGCTACTCAGAAGCAGCACTTATCAAAAAACTGGAGAGCGAGGGAATCGGGCGACCATCAACTTATGCTCCGACAATAGCGACTCTTAGCAGTAGAACTTATGTGACGATTGAAAAAAAACAGATAGTTCCGACAGACATGGCATTTACCGTAACCGAGATGCTGGAGAAAAACTTTTCCGAAATAGTTGATGTCAGTTTTACGGCAAACATGGAAGAGAAACTTGATGAAGTTGCAGAGGGACAAAATGACTGGCAGAAACTTTTAAGCGATTTCTACTTCCCATTTGATGAAAAAGTTAAAGAGGGCAAAGAAAATATAGTATCTCTTAAAGTAACCAAACCTCTAGGACGTCCTTGCCCTAAATGCGGAGAAGAGCTGTTGCTTCGCTCCGGAAGATTTGGAGAGTTTATAGCATGCAGTGCCTATCCTAAGTGTAAATATACGGAGCAGGTTGAGGGTGAAAAGAGTGAGAACTCATCCGGCGAAGCAAGCGGTGAAGTATGCGAAAAATGTGGCAAAGAGATGGTGCTAAAGAGCGGCAGAAACGGTCAATTTTTGGCATGCAGCGGTTACCCTGATTGTAAAAACACAAAAAGCATAAGCGTTGAAGCAAAAATAAGTCTTACTCCATGTCCGGAGTGCGGAGGCGAGATAAGCCTCAAAAACTCAAGACGCGGTCCGTTTTGGGGGTGTGCCGGCTATCCGAAATGTAAGTTTATCTCCAAGTTTGAACCGACAACTATGAGATGTAAAGAGAACGGATGCGACGGTGTTTTGGTACAAAGAACATACAGAGGCAAAGAGGTTTATGAGTGCCTCAAATGCAAAACAAGAACGCTTGTAGAGGATATGAAGTAAAACAATTATGAAGATAGGTATCATTTCAGATACGCACAGAAAGGTTAAAAAAGCCGCACGTGCGATAAACTCTCTCATAAAAGAGGGGGCGGAGTTTCTCATCCATGCAGGCGATATCGTTGAGCTTGATATTTTAAATCTGCTTAAAGAGAGCGGTGTTAAATATATAGCGGTTTACGGAAACAACGATGCCCATTTGGCGGAGTATCACAGTGAGTTTAAACTGGTACAAGAGCCATACTATTTTAGACTTGCAAACGCAAATTTTAAACTTATGCATCTGCCTTTTTATCTCATACCCGATGCGGATGTGATTATATATGGACATACGCATAAGTCAAGCGTAGAGTTTATGAATAAAACTCTCTTTATAAACTCGGGCGAAGTGTGCGCAAGAAACAAACCTACTTCCGAGTGGGCAATGCTGGATATAAGTGAAGATGAATTTATAGTGACACTATACACAAGGCAAAACAAAAGCGATACTATCGAAGAGCAAGAGTTCAGATTTAAAAGAGATGAGAATGAGTAAAGAGATATTTTTATGCTCCATTTGTAATATAAATAGCGGTACATGTAATGAAGATTGCAAGTTTTGTTCACAAAGCGTACGATACAAAGCCGATATAGAGCGATATAAACAAAAAGAGATATCACTTATCATAGAAGAGGCTAAAGCGGCTCAAAATGGCGGTGCGCTTGGCTTTTGTCTTGTAACTTCAGATAAAGGGCTTAACGACAAAACCCTCTCTTTTGTCTGTTCTATCGCTGAGATTTTAACAAAAGAAGTACCAAAACTCAGACTAATCGCTTGTAACGGAACGGCAACTTTAGAACAGTTGCTCATCCTAAAAGCTTCCGGCATCAAAGCTTACAACCATAACCTTGAGACTTCAAGAGCGTTCTATAACCAGATTTGCACAACCCACTCTTGGGATGAGAGATACGAGACATGCCAAAATGTAAACAAAGCCGGTTTAGTTCTTATAAGCGGCGGTATTTTCGGGCTTGGAGAGACTGGGGAGGATAGAATCTCTATGCTTGAATCTCTAAATTCACTAAACCCTGCGTCAGTTCCTATAAACTTTTATCATCATAATGAAGCGCTGCAGCTGCAGCCAAATCCTCTCATGGTTGATGAGGCGTTAGAACTTATACAACTTACCAGAGATATGATTCCAAATGCACAAAGAATCATGGTCGCAGGCGGACGAGAGTTAATGTTTGGAGAAAGGCAAAAAGAGATTTTTTCGCATGGCGCAAATTCGATTGTTATAGGAAATTATCTAACAACAAGCGGACGTGAAATAGGCAAAGATTTGGAGATGTTGCAATCTCTAAATCTCGCTATTGCAAAAGCTGTCTAGGTTGAGAGTATGAGCAGTTCTGCACTTTTTATAGGGATAGCTTTTTTAATCGTAATATCTCCCGTTTTCTCAAAAATCACAAAACTTCCCATAGTCGTTGTAGAAATTTTGCTCGGTTCAATAGCCGTATGGATAGGTTTTTTAGATCCGAACAACGAGGTGTTTAAGTATCTCTCAAAGATAGGTTTCTTCTACCTGATGTTTTTAGCAGGGCTTGAGATAAACCTAAAAAACTTTGTTGCGCAAAGAGGAAAACTTTTAAAGAGCGCTATCGTCTACTTTATAACTCTTTACTCGCTTTCCATTGGAATTTACATGTTTTTTAATCTCAATCCCGTCTATATAGTCATCATCCCCATCGTCTCTCTTGGAATGATTATGGCGCTTATCAATGAGTACGGCAAAAAATTTAAATGGCTTGAGATAGTTCTTATCGTCGGGGTAATAGGAGAGATTATTAGTATTTCGGCTATCGTCATTTATGAGTCCTACATCCATAACGGTGTCGGTTTTGAGCTATTTAAAAACATCTCTATCTTTTTTATCGTGCTATTTCTCATCTATCAATCTTTCAAGCTTCTAAATATTCTTTTCTGGTGGTTTCCTGAGTTAAAAACGCTTATCATGCCCGAAGACGACTCCAAAGTAGAGAGTGTCAGAATAAGTGCCGCACTCTTTATCTTGCTTATCGCTATTATGAACATACTCCATATAGACATGGTTTTGGGTGCATTCTTTGCAGGCATCTATATAGCCAACTTTTTTGAGCATAAAAAAGATCTCCCGCATACGCTGCACAAAGTCGGGTTTGGTTTTTTAGTACCTATCTTTTTTATCTATGTCGGAACAACAATGGATCTCAACCTAATATTTAGCGCTGAGATACTCTACCATGCGCTTCTTATCTTAAGCGCGCTCATTTTTGTAAGAGTCGTCAGCTCATACCTTGCATACAGCTCGCATCTAGATCCGGTTGAGACGTTTCTTTTGGCACTGGGAGATTCGATGCCGCTGACGTTTATAATTGCCATTGCGACCATCGCTTACGAAGCAACGCTGATAGCGAAAAACGAATACTTATCGCTCATAGTAGCAGGTATGCTCTCGGGAGTCATCATTATGAGTCTGTTAAAATTTCTGATCTCTTATATATACAAAACAAAAGTAGAGTAATTAAAGATGAAAACATTTAAACTGTTTCTATTTTTATCGGTTTTTACATCACTCATGTATGCTCAAACTCCATTTGTTCTAACAGGTGTGAAGAGCTACTATCCTGTTGTAGAGATAAACAGCGATAAAATAGATCCGAAATACAGACAGATTATCCTAGATATGATGATAAAAAAATCAACGGAACTTAAAATTGATACAAAAAATTTCTCTTCAAGGTCTCTTGCATACCTTATAGGCTTTGTAAGTGTCGGTGATGCGATTGCTCTTAAGATAGAGCTTATGCTTGGGGAAAATGTCATAAGGGTAGATACAAAAGAGGAGATCTTTGTTATCTCTTACATGAGCAACCGCACATTTGTTCCCGAAGAGCTTGGAAGTGAGCTGCTCGATAGTGCCGAAGAGATGCTTGATGCTTTTGTATTACAATATAAGGAGGATAATTTATGAAAAAACTAATTTTGTTGCTTGTCATGATTACAACTATATTGGCAGAGGGCTACAAAGATTTTGCCAAAGAGATGGCATATGAAACAAACTATAAAACTGCACTGGAGAGAGCAAAAAAAGAGAATAAAAATCTTATGATTTTAATGGTGACAAACTACTGTCCGTGGTGCAGCAAGTTTGAGAAAAAAACACTCAGCGACAAAAGTGTGGATAGTGTTATAAAGGCTAAATATATTCCTCTTATAATCAACAAAGAAGAGAAGAATTTTCCAAAATATTTAGAAACTCCCATCGTTCCGGCTCTCTTTTTCGTGAAACCGAACGAAGAGAAAGCTTTTTATGAGAATGTCGGCTTTTCAAATAAAACCGACTTTTTAAATCTTTTAGAACAGCTAGACTAACTCTCCGACGTGCTAGTGCATAACATCAGTAATCAGCAATGATGTTTTTGTATGTGGCAGGCGATAGCGTACCCGTGATTTAGCCCAAGAGCTATGCTTCCGCCTGACTCTTGCGTTATATCTCCGGCAACAAAAAGCCCCTCAATGTTTGTTTGGTAGTTCTCGTCATGCACGGGTTTGCCGTCTTGCTCTTTTATGCCTGAGTTTGCCAAAAATGCACTCGGAGTAGTTCCTCCGATGGCATAAATGACTCTGTCGTAAGTTTGCGGCTCATGCTCGCTAAAAATCACTTTGACTCTGCCGTTGTCATCTTCTAAAGCTTGTATTTCCACCCCAAGCATAGCTTCAACTTCTTTATGTGCGATGGCATTTGCTATATCGTTTTGATTTGTCGGATTTGCTCGTCTGAAGCTCTCTCTTCTATAGCAAATTGTGACACTGTTTTTAGAGCTTAAGTCAACCGCATATTCGATTGCACTGTCGCCGCCGCCCACCACTAAAATCTTCTCTCCTCCGACACAATCATCAAGCGTAAATCCTACTCTTTTTTTGATTTCAAGCGGTATCTTATAGTCAGGTTTGTTCGGTTTTCCCATTCTGCCTATAGTTACGACTACATACTTTGCTTTTACGCTTTCGCCTGCAATAGATACTTCAAAATGGTCATGCAGTTTTTTTATACTTTGAACTTCCGTATGCGTTTGAAGCTTAACCGAGTGATGCGCTATGATCTCGTCAAAGAAATCCAAAGTTGTCTCTTTTGTTCCGTCTACAAAGTAGATTCTGCCGTCAAGCTCAACTTTTTGCCCTTTCCAATCTTTATCTACCCTTTTATTGTCTTTGTAATATTTTCTAATTGTAGAGTTATGATTTTGGTCTTTTTCGAGCAAAACGATATCTCTGATCCCCTGTAAGTAACTCTCTACCGCCGTTGCGATCCCCGCCGGTCCCGCACCGATAATCGCAAGATTATACATATGACTCATACTAAAATCCTTCGTTGTAATTACGGCTATTCTAACACAATTAAAAAACAATCTAAATATATTTTGTACTATAATTTGCAAATTAAATCTATTTTTTTGGAAACTCTCATTATGAACCTTTTTAATCATGCCTAAAATCGATAACAAAACATTCTACTCCACTGCCATAGAGAAATACGGCATAACGGCTAAAGGCGTAAACTGGTACTCAAAAGAGTCGCAAAAACTAAGGTTTGATATTATTTTAGGTATGTTGCCGCAAGATATGAGCATCTACAGCATTGCCGATGCCGGATGCGGATTTGGAGATCTCTATCTCTATATGGTAAAGAAAAAAAGAGCACCAAAAGAGTACATAGGCATAGATTCGCTCGAAGAGATGTATGCGATTGCGTTAAATAATACAGGATGCGAAATAATCGTAGCCGATATTTGTGTCGACACTCTTCCATCTGCGGACTTCTACATCTGCAGCGGTGCTATGAATGTACTAGAGAGTTTTGAAACACATCTTTTTGTACGAAACTGCTTCTTGTCGTGCAGAGTCGGTTTCATCTTCAATGTTCTTCACGGCAAAAAAGAGAGCCAAACTTACAACTACATGACAACCGTAGAGATAGAGCAGCTTGCAAAAGATCTAGGTGTTAAAAAAGTTCTTATAAGAGACGATTACATGGCTGATGATATAACGGTTATGTTTTTAAAAGAGTTCATCTAATGTGTGCCGTCTTTGGGATCTTGGGAGAGTATGAGGAAAATCTAGCCAAAAAAGCTCTCTCTACTCTCACACACAGAGGACCGGACTTTTGCGGAATTGAGCAGAGAAAAAATCTCTTTTTTGCCCACCAAAGACTTAGCATTATGGACATATCGTCTGCTTCAAACCAACCGATAAAGCATGAGAAAATATTACTTTCTTTCAACGGAGAGATTTACAACTTTAAAGAGTTAAAAGAAGAACTATCATCAGAATTTAGTTTTAAAACACAAAGCGAGGGCGAGGTTATCATCGCCGCTTATATAAAGTGGGGCGTAGAGTTTGTAAACCATCTTCGCGGTATGTTCGCCATCGCGCTTTTAGACGATGAAACGCTCTATCTTTTTCGTGACAGACTGGGTAAAAAACCGCTCTTTTATCTGCATGAGAGGGCTTTTATATTTGCTTCGGAG
>Ga0074197_1003006_pt1 | contig 10791 bp, 8 predicted proteins | sample EPASupsiteSAE305_FD_64526 | JGI IMG/M metagenome (GOLD analysis project Ga0074197, IMG submission 64526) | Bioremediated contaminated groundwater microbial communities from EPA Superfund site, New Mexico - SAE3-05 reassembly with SPADES | ecosystem: Environmental > Aquatic > Deep subsurface >...
AACAGCAGCGGGCCGAAGTGGCCACCCCCGAACACAAGGTCCAGTATAAGTATGATCCGCTAGGCCGCCGCATCGAAAAGATCGTGGATGGTTCCCCCACCCTGTATGTCTATGACAACGAGGACATTATCTCCATGCTGGACGGCAATGGGGGCCTTATACAGACCTTCACGCATGGCCCCGGCATAGATGAGCCGCTTATATTAACCAAAGCGGACGGGGCCAACTATTACTATCACGCGGACGGGTTGGGCTCCATAACGGCGCTGACCGACGACAACGCCCAGATGGTAGAAACCTACACCTACAAAGCCTATGGCCAGCCCACCATCAAGGACCGCACAGGGACTGTATTCGATAAGTCCCCAATAGGAAACCCATATTTATTTACAGCCCGTGAGCTCGACGGCGAGTCCGGGCTGTATTATTACCGCGCCAGATATTACGACTGGCTGCGCGGCGCCTTCACACAAGAAGACCCGATTGGGTTTGCTGGTGGAGACATTAACACATATTCCTACGTGCTCAATAATCCGACAGGGTTTCGCGACTCAAAAGGGATGTGGATAGAGACGGCATGGGATGTTGGGAATGTTGTTTATGATCTGGTATGGGGTGATAAGGAAGACTTGGCTTTTGATATCGCGGCTGCGCTGCTTCCCGGGGTCCCAGCAGGAATTACAAAGGTATCCAAACTGAAAAAGGGAAGGAAGTGTATAGTAATTGGAGAAACTGCGGGTCGAGTGGAGCAGTACGCCAAAGAAATAGGGGCTAAATATTACGTTAATCGCCCGGGGAATAAGAAGTATCCGCAATTAATGAAAAACAATGAGCGATGGTTAAAGCAAAAAATGAAGGAAGAGTATAAGGTGATTGATATTGGCCTTGACCCACTTAGAGGGCCCACAAATCGTGGCCCATTTTACCAGATGGAAAAGCGGGTATTGGATGATGCCGGTTATCCATATATAAAGGTGGTCCCATGAATTTTGGAACGTCCTGTAGAGTAAATTTTAGTGGATTGATGAAAAAATACGATTTGCATATGGAGCTTGATGATAAAAAAGCACGGCGTAAAATAGCATATCTGAAAAATGAAACTACTGGCATCGAGGTTATATATGAGAGCACAGAAGATGCTGTGTTTCTCCGGCTATCTAAACTGGCAAATGGCCAGTTCCCGATATATAGCACTCTTCATCAATCTGATGCTGACATCTCAAATAGGTTTTATGCCGATGATTTAATCCTGTTGCGCGCTCCAAAACTGCGTGTCTCTCCATTTATTGGGAAAAGTTCCATAAACAAGATCCTGCATGGGTATTCTATAGCTTTAGAGAAATGTGCAGATGATGTTTTGACAGGAGATTTTTCGGTGTTCGCAGTTCTTTCGAAAATTGTTAAGAAGAGAACGGTGATAGATGATAACTAGGCTCGAAAACGTGACCATCGTGAAGAGCCCGTTCTGTTTTGTCGATAGGGTCACTTACGGCGAGGGCGGCTGCCCTTCCTGCGCGGGCGGGCAATTGGCGGCCCTTACGGACCCCAAGGGCAATACCTGGACTTTCGACTATGACCAGTACGGCCGCCTGGCCGGTGCCGCCAACCCGCTGGGGCAGAAGAAAGCCTACGGCTACGATAAGCTGTCGCGCGTCACCGAGGTTAAAGACCCCGCCGGCAACGTGACCGCCTACGCCTACGACGCGCTGCACCGCCTGACCCGCCGGGAGCTGCGCTCCCCCTCCGGCGAGCGCGCCGTCACCGACTATTCCTATGACGCGGTTGGCAATCTGCTCAAGATCGCCAGCGGCGACGGCGCGGTGGCCTATACCTATGACGCGCTCGACCGCCCCGTAGAAACAAAGCAGACTTTCGCCGGCAAAACCTACGCGGTCGCCTATGCCTATGACGCCGTTGGCAACCGCACGGCCATGAAAACCCCTTGGGGTGATTTCAGCTATACCTATGATGCGCTCAATCGCCTGACCGGTCTGGTCAACCCGCAGGGTATCACGGTCGGCTTTAAATATGACGCGGCAGGGCGGCGCGTGAAGAAGACCATATTCAAAACAGCGCCGTCGCTTCTCGCCGAAACCGACTACGCCTATGACGCGGCGGGGCAGCTCTTGTCCATAGTGAACAAGGCGGGCGGCCGGGTGGCGGCCTTCAATAACTACGAATACGACCTGGCCGGCAACCGGGTGCGTATAGAGGACAAGTCCGGCCTGACCAAGTACGGCTATGACAAGTCCAACCGGCTGATAACCGTGGAGCCCGTGCCTGCCCATATCCCCGGCGAAGAAGCGTTCATCTATGACAAGAACGGCAACCGCCGTTTCGACAAGGGCGCCAAGGACTACAAGTACGACGCGGCCAACCGGCTGCAGCACAACAGCGCCTACACCTATACGCATGACCAGAACGGCAACCTGACCGGCCGCACCGCCAAGAAGGACGGCAGCACCGTCACCTACGCCTATAACCTGGAACAGCAACTGGCCGAAGTGGCCACCCCCGAACACAAGGTCCAGTATAAGTATGATCCGCTAGGCCGCCGCATCGAAAAGATCGTGGATGGTTCCCCCACCCTGTATGTCTATGACAACGAGGACATTATCGCCATGCTGGACGGCAATGGGGGCCTTATCCAGACCTTCACGCATGGCCCTGGCATAGATGAGCCGCTTATATTAACCAAAGCGGACGGGGCCAACTATTACTATCACGCGGACGGGCTTGGCTCCATAACGGCACTGACCGACGACAACGCCCAGATGGTCGAGACCTACACCTACAAAGCCTATGGCCAGCCCACAATAAAGAGCGCCAAAGGCGAACAATTAGCCAGTTCACCCATCGGCAACCCTTATCTGTTCACCGCCCGGGAGTTCGATAGCGAGTCCGGCCTGTACTATTACCGCGCCAGATATTACGACTGGCTACGCGGCGCCTTCACCCAGGAAGATCCTGTTGGGTTTGCCGGCGGTATTAATTTGTTTGCATATACAGCGAATCGGCCAAGTAACTATACGGATCCATATGGATTGTTTTGGTGGACGGCATTAGATTTTGGCCTTACAGTTGCTGATGTCAAGACCACATATGATACTTTTAGAGATCCATGTGCGTCAGCGTGGGATAAAGGATTTGCGCTAACTGCAACAATAATTGGGGGCATTCTACCTGGTGGTGGAATGGCAGGTGCTTACAGAGGGATAAAAAACGGTTCGCGAGAAGTTGCTGTGTTGGGGAAGTTTCCGGAATATGTTTCACTGGCACAAAAGTCTGGAGCGAAATATTTCAATATCCCGGTAATCGTATGGGAGCGAATGACAGAAGCGGAGCGATGGGGAGCGAATAAGAAGTTTTTGGATAGGGCGATTTCTAGGAATTCTGATTTCCTGCTTTCGAACCCAATCACTGAGGCTAGTCCGGGAAGTTATTTCAATAAAGAAATTCGTTATTTGCTGGACAATGGATATCATCTGGCTCCCGATGGAAGTAGGATGATTCCGGGAGGGAAGTGATTCTTATGAAAGATGAATGCTTTGGGGACGACTTGCTCTCAGTTCTAAATAACTTTTCAAAAAAGAGCAATTTTCAATGTATCAAGAGTGTCTATACACCGGAATCATTTGGCAATGCGTATTTAATCCTTGCCGGTAGTGATTTCGATATCCTAGTGACAAGAGACCGTGGGCAAATACAACTAAAAATCGGGCCGCGTGATTATGGCTCTGCGTATAGCCGTAATTTGGAGAAATTGAAGACAAATCCAACAACCAATGTTCTTGAGTGGCAGAAGCTTTCCGAAAACTGGCGGCCATTAGAAATAGTGGCGGAATTTTTATCACTGCTTCCCAAAGAGGGTAATAATCTGCCCCAAGCGATTGTATCAATGTCTCAAATTATTCGGATATTAGAAGATAATTACGACCTAATTTCAGAATTCATAAGAACAAAGGCTTTTTCCGATGAGTTTCTGAATTTTGCCAGGAAAAGGAATATCTGGTAACAGAAAATCGTTCTGAAATTGCAAGATATCGGGGTCAGGTCTTGGCTTTTGACCTTTCGCAGCCAATCGCTCTTATGCCAGAAGTCAAGAATCAAGACCTGACCCCTTTCGGCCCCCGTTAATCGCCCGGGGAATAAGAAGTATCCGCAATTAATGAAAAACAATGAGCGATGGTTAAAGCAAAAAATGAAGGAAGAGTATAAGGTGATTGATATTGGCCTTGACCCACTTAGAGGGCCCACAAATCGTGGCCCATTTTACCAGATGGAAAAGCGGGTATTGGATGATGCCGGTTATCCATATATAAAGGTGGTCCCATGAATTTTGGAACGTCCTGTAGAGTAAATTTTAGTGGATTGATGAAAAAATACGATTTGCATATGGAGCTTGATGATAAAAAAGCACGGCGTAAAATAGCATATCTGAAAAATGAAACTACTGGCATCGAGGTTATATATGAGAGCACAGAAGATGCTGTGTTTCTCCGGCTATCTAAACTGGCAAATGGCCAGTTCCCGATATATAGCACTCTTCATCAATCTGATGCTGACATCTCAAATAGGTTTTATGCCGATGATTTAATCCTGTTGCGCGCTCCAAAACTGCGTGTCTCTCCATTTATTGGGAAAAGTTCCATAAACAAGATCCTGCATGGGTATTCTATAGCTTTAGAGAAATGTGCAGATGATGTTTTGACAGGAGATTTTTCGGTGTTCGCAGTTCTTTCGAAAATTGTTAAGAAGAGAACGGTGATAGATGATAACTAGGCTCGAAAACGTGACCATCGTGAAGAGCCCGTTCTGTTTTGTCGATAGGGTCACTTACGGCGAGGGCGGCTGCCCTTCCTGCGCGGGCGGGCAATTGGCGGCCCTTACGGACCCCAAGGGCAATACCTGGACTTTCGACTATGACCAGTACGGCCGCCTGGCCGGTGCCGCCAACCCGCTGGGGCAGAAGAAAGCCTACGGCTACGATAAGCTGTCGCGCGTCACCGAGGTTAAAGACCCCGCCGGCAACGTGACCGCCTACGCCTACGACGCGCTGCACCGCCTGACCCGCCGGGAGCTGCGCTCCCCCTCCGGCGAGCGCGCCGTCACCGACTATTCCTATGACGCGGTTGGCAATCTGCTCAAGATCGCCAGCGGCGACGGCGCGGTGGCCTATACCTATGACGCGCTCGACCGCCCCGTAGAAACAAAGCAGACTTTCGCCGGCAAAACCTACGCGGTCGCCTATGCCTATGACGCCGTTGGCAACCGCACGGCCATGAAAACCCCTTGGGGTGATTTCAGCTATACCTATGATGCGCTCAATCGCCTGACCGGTCTGGTCAACCCGCAGGGTATCACGGTCGGCTTTAAATATGACGCGGCAGGGCGGCGCGTGAAGAAGACCATATTCAAAACAGCGCCGTCGCTTCTCGCCGAAACCGACTACGCCTATGACGCGGCGGGGCAGCTCTTGTCCATAGTGAACAAGGCGGGCGGCCGGGTGGCGGCCTTCAATAACTATGAATATGACCTGGCCGGCAACCGGGTGCGGATAAAAGACAAAGCCGGCCTGACCAAGTACGGCTATGATAAGTCCAATCGGCTGATAACCGTGGAGCCCGTGCCTGCCCATATCCCCGGCGAGGAAGCGTTCATCTATGATAGGAACGGCAACCGCCGTTTCGACAAGGGCGCCAAGGACTATAAGTACGACGCGGCCAACCGGCTACAACACAACAGCGCCTACACCTATACGCATGACCAGAACGGCAACCTGACCGCCCGCACCGCCAAGAAGGACGGCAGCACCGTCACCTGCGCCTATAACCTGGAACAGCAGCTGGCCGAAGTTCTCACCCCCGAACACAAGGTGCAGTATAAGTATGATCCGCTAGGCCGCCGCATAGAAAGGACCGTGGACGGTTCCCCCACCCTGTATGTCTATGACAACGAGGACATTATCGCCATGCTGGACGGCAACGGGGGCCTTATCAGGACATTCACGCATGGCCCCGGCATAGATGAGCCGCTTATATTGACCAAAGCGGACGGGGCCAACTATTACTATCACGCGGATGGATTGGGCTCCATAACGGCGCTGACCGACGACACCGAACAGACGGTTGAAACCTACACCTACAAAGCCTATGGTCAGCCCACAATAAAGAGCGCCAAAGGCGAACAACTGGCCAGTTCCGCCATTGGTAATCCGTATCTTTTCACCGCCCGTGAGCTCGACAGCGAGTCCGCCCTGTACTATTACCGCGCCAGATATTATGACTGGCTTCGCGGCGCCTTCACCCAGGAAGATCCGATTGGCTTTGAAGGTGGCCAATTTAATCTTTTTCAATATGCGGAAAACAACCCAGTCAACTACCGCGATTCTAATGGGTTATGGACTGCCTATGGCAATTGGGGTGGCCCAGATTGGACGGGTGGGCAAACTCTTCCATATGAATCTCTTACTAAAAAACAAAAACAGTGTCTTGCTCCCCCAGTAGATTCAATGGATGAATTGTTTAAGAAGCACGATTTGGCATATAGTTCTGTAAGGGTTAGGTTTAACAATGCCCGTGACAAGATTCGTGCCAATATTAATTTAACCTCGAAAGAAAAAGTCTCAGCAGAAAAACGTGCACGTAGCGAATACGAAAAATCCAAAGACATAATTGACAATTTGCTTTACAGGCGGCTTTTAGAATTGGATCCGGATCCGCGGCGCTGGGCTCGACCTGCCCCGGATCCTGATTCGGCAAGAACGGTTAGGAGAGATGCAATTCCGGTGTTTTACTTTCAGAAAAAATTGTAATGCCTATGAACATCCACTATGAACTGATTGAGTATTCCGCATTTGTTGGGCTCATTCTTTTGTCGCTCATATTTGCCTTAGTGTTTATTGTTAAAGAAATTTTTCCGGGCAAAAGATTTAGGTATGCAATGCCAATATCCAATCTGATTGTCTTGACAGCCATACTTCTGTTACGGATGAGCACGGATGACGCACTCGCGGACATGATTTGGAGTATCCCATTGAAATTGGTCTTTATTCTTTTTTTTATGAGGGAGACCCTATCTCAATTCCTCGGGATATTTCATTCGCGCATTCTGATTCCTTTTGTCACATTTGGATTGGTTGGTAGTGCTCAATACTATGTTTTGGGGCTGTTATGCGATTATTTATTGGGTAAATCTGTTGCTTGGATGACGCGGCAAATATCGGTGATACGACATCGTGATTAGACTGCTCCTGAATGCCATTTTTCTCGCTGGATTTCCGGCCCTAGTATCTGCTTCTTTGTCGGTTACGGGGGTATCGCCTTTTCACTATAGAAGCCGCCTGGCGGGTGCCGCCAACCCGCTGGGGCAGAAGAAGGCCTACGGTTACGATAAACTGTCGCGCGTCACCGAGGTTAAAGACCCCGCCGGCAACATTACCGCCTACGCCTACGACGCGCTGAACCGCCTGACCCGCAGGGAAGTTCGGCCCACGTCGGGGGAAGGCGCCGTCACCGACTATTCCTATGACGCGGTAGGCAACCTGCTTAAGATTGCCAGCGGCGACAGCGCGGTGGCCTACACCTATGACGCGCTCGACCGCCCGGTAGAAACAAAGCAGACTTTCGCCGGCAAAACCTATGCGATAGCCTATGCCTACGACGCCGTGGGCAACCGCACGGCCATGAAAACCCCTTGGGGTGATTTCAGCTATACCTACGATGCGCTCAATCGCCTGACCGGTCTGGTCAACCCTCAGGGTATCACGGTCGCCTTTAAGTATGACGCGGCCGGGCGGCGCGTGAAGAAGACCATATTTAAAACAGCGCCGTCGCTTCTCGCCGAAACCGACTATGCCTATGACGCGGCGGGGCAGCTCTTGTCCATAGTGAACAAGGCGGGCGGCCGGGTGGCGGCCTTCAATAACTATGAATATGACCTAGCCGGCAACCGCGTGCGCATAGAGGACAAGTCCGGCCTGACCAAGTACGGCTATGACAAGTCCAATCGGCTGATAACCGTGGAGCCCGTGCCCCACTATATCCCCGGCGAGGAAGCGTTCATCTATGACAAGAACGGCAACCGCCGCTTCGACAAGGGCGCCAAGGACTACAAGTACGACGCGGCCAACCGGCTCCAGCACAACAGCGCCTACACCTATACGCATGACCAGAACGGCAACCTGACCGCCCGCACGCACAAGGCCAGTACCACTACCGTCACCTACGCCTATAACCTGGAACAGCAGCTGGCCGAAGTGGCTGCCCCCGAACACAAGGTTCAGTATAAGTACGACCCTCTAGGCCGGCGCATAGAAAGGACCGTGGATGGTTCCCACACCCTGTATGTCTATGACAACGAGGACATTATCGCCATGCTAGACGGCAATGGGGGCCTTCTCCAGACCTTCACGCATGGCCCCGGCATAGACGAACCGCTGATAATGACCAAATCCGACGGGGCCAACTATTACTATCACGCGGACGGGCTGGGCTCCATAACGGCGCTGACCGACGATAACGCACAGACGGTCGAGACCTACACCTACAAAGCCTATGGCCAGCCCACAATAAAGAGCGCCAAAGGCGCGGAACTGGCCAGTTCCGCCATTGGCAACCCTTATCTGTTCACGGCCCGTGAGTTGGATATCGAGTCCGGGCTGTACTATTACCGCGCCAGATATTACGACTGGCTTCGCGGCGCCTTCACCCAGGAAGACCCGATAGCGTTCAGTGGACAAAACACAAATCTATACGGATATGTAGGGCTCAACCCAATGTCTTTTGCTGATCCATACGGTCTAATCAGATACAATCATCCTTCCCCCCAAACAGTGCCTGTTACTGGACAAACAGAAAAATCTTTAACATGCGTTGAAAAATGTTTGCAGAAAAAAAGTGGCAATCCCAAGTTGGATTTGTTAATCACTGGAGGGGCAGAAAAAATGGGGCATAGCAAAAAAAGCTCTCACTATACGGGGGAGGCATGTGATATTGCAGGGCCAGCGTTTAATAAAGTGCAAACAAATAATGTTATGTCTTGTGCTGCTAGTTGCGGGTTTAGGGCCGGACAATATGAGTCGTTTCCCAATTCTGTTCGCAATCATTGGCATTTACAGTTGACACCGCGCAATGGAGTGCCGGCTCTGCCTGTGCCTGCAGACATGACCATATGGGAGCGCATAAGGGGATTAGTAAGAAACTTATGGTGAAAAACGAAAAATACTTTTGGGCTTGTTTGGTTTGTCTTTTTTGTGCCTGCTCGCATAGAGATAATGATTTCAAGCAGCAAATGTTCACTCCGGAATTCCAAAGGATGGAGGCGGCCTTCCCGCAGCAATTTAGCGTCAATATCAGTTCTGTGATTTCCGTGGAGTTTTGCCCCGATAACACTGGCTATTCTTTTGAGGCGCTGAAAGGAATTGAACCTTTGAAACTTGCGGATTTTATATATCTATACGTGTTTTACTCTTCTCAATATGCAAGTGTTAAGAGCTGGCGGAATTCAATCCCAGCTCATAATGGCGCGCTAAAGATTCTGAATACCCCGAAATATGTTGTATGCAAAAACATAACGTCTGAAAAAGAAAAGGCCCAATGTGTCATGGACTTCATAATTATGTCGGAAAGGGTCAAAGTATTTAGAATAAATTATGACGAAGGCGAAAGAACTAGTAATCAGGTAAATAAAGTTTCAGTTGGAGTGGATTGAGCTTTTTGGGGAGTAAGTAGAAAGAGATTGGGAAAGATATCTGGGTCAGGTCTTGGCTTTTGACCTTTCGCAGCCAATCGCTCTTATGCCAGAAGTCAAGAATCAAGACCTGACCCCTTTCGGCCTAGTGGAATGACCCCATTGGAGGTTAGGGACCAGTTGAAGATAATTACGCCCCAATGTGCGGGTAAGGGAGCATACTAATGTTTAGAAAACGCATTGTTATTGGTTTTTTTTGCGCCTTTGCTGTTTTAAGTGGGTGCTCTGAATATGGCTCGATTTATTTGACGGGAGATTCTGCGAGTATTTCCGCGGAGGTCTATTTGGACAATAAACTAGTCGGGACTATGCAAAAATATATTCCTAATGGTGAAACCTCGAATGTCGGGAGCACCACTTCTCCGGCTTTTTCAACACCATTCACAAGTTTGAGTGTAAATGCTGCCAATGGGGTGCATATTGTGAGTATTATCGGTAAGGATGGGAAGACCTTAACGACAAGAGTTAATCTGACGGGGGAGGCGTATCTTTCTGTGGATTTTCAAAAGATGACAATATCGCATGAGTAGATGTGACCTTCCCCCCGGAAACTGGGCCAGTTGAAAGTTGTTGTGAACGCTAATTGAAGAGACACGAATGAAATTCGGGATAAGTGCGGCAATTGTATTTGTCTTTACTGCGCTCGCGGGGGCGGCGGAGCCGCCGCATGGGCGCAGCGCCGTGCTGCTGCTCGGGCCTGACGCGACGGCGGCGCAGCGCGCGGCCGCGGAGAAGCTCAAGTCCGACCTGGCCGCCGATGGCGTGCTGGCGGTGGAGATCCCGGCGGAGGAAGCGGAAGCTTTTGGCCAGGCTGGCATTTTAAGCGAAGGCGGCCTGGTGGTGGAGGCGCAAGGTGGTGATGCCGGCCTGAAGATATCTGAAGGCGCCTCCGGTAAGGCTGTGAAGAATTACGGCGTGCGCGCTCCGGCGGCGGAAAAGATCGCACCCGCTCCGGTGGTTCCAGATAAAAAAGAGAAAGGCGCTAATACCGTCGCGGCCTTTAACAAGAAGCGTGGCGCGAATAAGACACAACTCAGAATA
>Ga0074197_1001327_pt2 | contig 10786 bp, 11 predicted proteins | sample EPASupsiteSAE305_FD_64526 | JGI IMG/M metagenome (GOLD analysis project Ga0074197, IMG submission 64526) | Bioremediated contaminated groundwater microbial communities from EPA Superfund site, New Mexico - SAE3-05 reassembly with SPADES | ecosystem: Environmental > Aquatic > Deep subsurface >...
CAAACGTGGAAGTGCGCAATGCCCATGCGCCAAACAAGGAAAGCATCAATAAAACAACCAAAGACAGAATCAGCACAAATCCCGATTCTGCTATGTTTTCCGTTTCACGTTGTCTCAAGTGAAGTATCATATGAAGATTACCCTGGCTTAAAGTTGAGCCTCTTGCGCCTATAAAAGAATTACGGTTCAATCCGCTTAAATTTCTTTATGCTCGAACCGAGCGTAATGGTTAGTAATAATTGCCTGGCACTTTACAGGCTCACATTGTTGTATTTTACCGTGGTTATTTCGAGCCTGTTCCGGCCTCCCATGGGAGAATTCCAGGTCATGAATACCCTGATGGTTTTATCCAAGGTCTCACCTGTGGGCAGTATTCTGTCTTGCACCGCCCAGGACAGTTGGTAGGTAATTCCGGATCGGTCGACGATGGTCCCTGCTGCTGCCCCAGCCGGCATTTGTATTAAAGACTGCATGGCCGGCAAGCTGGCGGCGGTAAACGTTCTTGCATTGGCGTCATTCACCAAACTGCCCGGAGATGCGCCGGTGCGCGACAGGTTGGCATCGGTAAAGGGCAGTTCTTTCAATGTTTCCAAAAGAGAAATGGCGACACTGTTGGCATCTGTCCGTTTCATTGCCGAAGAACTGGCGCTGATGGCCATGACCTGCATAACCATCACTACCAAAATACCAATTGTCAGGACCATGATCGCAATCATTGCCTCGATCAGGGTCGAACCTTTTTGGTTTGTTACCATGCTGGATGCACTCATTGTTAATACCCCATATTCCGGCATTGAATAGTGGTCACCACCAGTCTGCGGCGAAAGCGGTCCTGGTTTGGAGTCCATACCGCTCCGGAAGCCGTGGTATAGGAGCCTGTATGGAAGAAATCGGAAGATGGATTTGCGGTCCTGGCTAAGATCGAGAGTTGCACCGCACGAATCCTGTTGAGGTTAGCGGGAGCGAGTGAGGTTGTACCGTCATCGAGGATATAATTGAACTCCAGCGCTTCGATATTGTCAGCCAGGGGCTGGAAGCCGCCAGCGTTTGCAATCTGCCTACCCAGGGAAGCCGCGCCACTCCAGTTCGCACCCCCATTATCGACAATACCGTCGCCGTTATTGTCAACTCCGGCACCAAATCCATAGGCTATATCTTCATCTCCGTCGATGGCCCCATCAGGGATGTTTTGACGAGGATTAGCATTGTTTTTAGTGTCCATGGTAAACCGAATATTGGTTCTGGAGGCCGCAAGAATTTTCGGCACAGTGCTCTCTGTCGGATCACACCCGGCTAGTCGAATTTCCATGGGCATTACGGCCAGCGCCCCTCGCAGGTTCTGCTGGATGCTGGCTATGTCATCGCTGGATGAGTAAGCTTTTAATTGCGAAATATAAATTGAAACAACCGCCGCCATAACCAAGCCGGAAACAAAAAGAGCAATCATTAGCTCAACAAGGGTAAAGCCTGCTGCGCCTAACCTTGGTGCGATTGAGTGTTTTACGGGTAACATAAGCGTCCTGTATTCCTTTTATGGCATGTTGATACGGCCGGCATTTGAAGCGACGATGGTACGTTGTCTCATTGTGTTGCCGAGAGAATCTATGGAGCGCAAACCCACTGTCTCATTTACCGGTAGTATTAAACCACCATCAGCGGGGACAGGGATTCCTCGCGATGAAAATACCATGGCATCTGCGAAAAAGGACACTCCGTCGCCAGAAACAGCAGGGTCAAAGGTTACCCTGTCCGGCAAGACCGTTGCGGGGCCAAGCATGGGTTCGGTTCCGTTTATGATTTCATCGTTGGCAACTCCACCTCCGGCACCGTTGTCGATAAACATGACATAGCTATTGAGAGGAATGCGAGCATCAGCGGGAGCATAAGGAGTAAGCGGAGGGTTAAACCGAATGGTCACATTCTCACCCCTTCGGATTGCTTCCACTTTGGCTTGCATCATTGTCGAAAAGACATCTCTAGTGGCACTTTTAAGGCGCATTGTAGGGAGAAAATTGAGCAGGCTAGTCGAGCCGATAGCGGCAATAATGCCAAGAATTGAGATGACTATCATTAGTTCGACCAGGGTGAAGCCCCTTTGTTCGGTTTTGTTTTTCATGGTTAATCTCGTTTGCTCATCGGTCCAGTCTGCGTTGCGCAACTTTTTTAAAAAGAACGTTATTGTCTGTTAAGCAATAATTGAACCCTGTTTTAACAAAAGGAAATTATTGTGGCTGTGCGTTGCATGACCTCAAGTTAACGCGACAAAATTGAGGTGATTTCCAAACTTGGCAATTCTTCTGGGTAGAACCGTTTTGTTAAATAAATTCACAAAACGGGGCTGACTCTATAATTATTTTATAGTTGTGGTCCCAAGAGAGACAAGGTGAATTCATTGAAACGTAAAGAGTGAACCTTCTATTACTGACTGACACCTGCGCATTGGGCAGGAATTATATGCTTGGGCGAATTTTAACTCATCATTGTTATCATTTTCATTGATGGCAATGATGAGTTTTTTTCTTGACTTCCATTGGGCTTCCCTATAAATAGCTAGTACAACTGAATGCCGGTTCAGTTTTTTTCTGCGTTAGGTCGTATCCGGCGAATCTGATCGGAATTTATGTAGGTTGAATGTTCTCACAAGAATAAAACCAGAGAGGGAAAAAATTATGAGTTCAAAATTAGTAGCGCCCCATGGCGGAAAAGGTCTTGTTTGTGCCCTGCTTGAAGGCGCCGCGCGTGAAGCAGAATTGAAAAAAGCCGCAGGTTTGAAGCAGATTGAAATTACCGCCCGCGCCAAAGGCGACCTGATCATGATGGGCATCGGTGGTTTTTCTCCCCTTTCCGGATTCATGACCAAAGCTGACTGGAAAGGCGTTTGCGAAAACTTCCAGCTGGCTGATGGTACCTTCTGGCCGGTTCCGATCACCTTGGATGTTTCTGCTGCTGATGCTGCCGCTATCAAAGTTGGTGAGGAGATTGCACTGGTGCGGAAAGGTGAGACCTTTGCTACCATGAAGGTCACCGAGAAGTTCGAAATGACCGACGCCGACAAAAGATTTGAGTGTGAAAAAGTTTTCAAGGGCGAAGGCGAAGAGTCTGTTGGTGACAAATTCTGGGAAATCGCTCCGAAAGACCATCCCGGCGTTATCATGGTTATGGCTCAGAAAGAAGTGAACCTGGCCGGCCCGGTTAAAGTCCTTTCCGAAGGCGAGTACAAAAAAGAATATCCGGGTGTATATCTGAAACCTGCCGAGACCCGTGCCATGTTCGACGAGCGTGGTTGGGCCAATGTTGCCGCTCTGCAGCTGCGCAACCCGATGCACCGCTCCCATGAGTTCCTGGCCAAGATTGCTGTCGAAGTATGTGACGGCGTTCTGATCCACAGCCTTATCGGCAACCTCAAACCCGGCGACATCCCAGCCGATGTTCGTATTGAAGCTATCAAGATTCTCATCGAGAATTATTTCGTCAAAGAGAATGTCATCAACGCCGGTTATCCTCTGGACATGCGTTATGCCGGTCCTCGTGAAGGCCTGCTCCACGCAACCTTCCGTCAGAACTACGGCGTTAACAACATGCTGATCGGTCGCGATCATGCTGGTGTTGGCGATTTCTACGGTCTATTCGAGGCACAGACGATTTTTGATCGTATTCCTCAGACCGGTAATCCTGCCAAAGACCTGCTTTGCAAACCGATGAAGATCGACTGGACCTTCTATTGCCACAAGTGCGATGGTATGGCTTCTCTCCGTACCTGTCCGCACACCAAGGATGACCGCGTCATCCTGTCCGGTACCAAACTGCGTAAAGCACTGTCCGAAGGAGCCCCGGTTGTTGACCATTTCGGTCGTGAAGAGGTTCTGGTACGTCTGAGAGCTTATTATGCCGGTCTGACCGAGAAGGTTGAGGTCAAAATGCAAGGTGCCGCTTCCGGCGCTGCGATGTAATTCTCTCGGTTCACTGAGAGTTGTAAGATAGGGGAGATGCCGCCTTGCGCGGTATCTCCTTTTTTTATTCAATCCAGGCAGGAAAAAGAACGAGCGGCGCAAACGAGGATTTGTCCCGGGCTCTCGACACTCCTCTTCCTGCATCCCTCACCTTTTTTACAGGGTAGGATATAGTATCATGGTTCAACAAACGATTCATGTCGGCCTGGGCGAACGAAGTTATCCGATCGTTATCGGCCCGGGATTATTTGAGCAGACAGGCCTATCCCTGCAGGCCGCAAAGATTGCCAAACGCTATGCGATTATCAGTGATGATCGGGTGGGGGGCCTGTATGGCGAGCAGGTCCGGCACTCTCTCCAGCAGGCGGGGATTGCCGCTGAATTGATCATGTTTCCCCACGGCGAGGCCAGTAAACATCTGCACACGATCGGCAGTCTTGCCAGTGAACTCGCCCAACGGGGTTTTGATCGGGGTGATGGGCTAGTGGCCCTCGGAGGCGGAGTTACCGGTGATATTACCGGTTTTCTTGCCTCCATTTACATGCGAGGAATCCCCTTTGTGCAGATGCCGACCTCCCTGCTGGCGCAGGTCGACAGTTCGGTCGGTGGCAAAACCGGTGTGGATATTGCTCAAGGAAAAAATCTCATCGGAACCTTTTATCAGCCCAAAGCCGTGTTTATTGACATCGAAGCGCTCAATACCCTGCCGGAAGAAGAGTTTCTGGGGGGTATGGCCGAGGTTATTAAATACGGCGCCAGTATTGACGCCGATTTTTTTACCTGGCTCGCGGCGAACCGGGCGGCTATCCTTGCTCAGGACCCGGCAGTCATCGTGCCGATGATTCAGCGATGCTGCGAATTGAAGGCCTCGGTGGTGGAGCGGGACGAACGGGAAGGCGGTTTACGCCGGATTCTCAATTTTGGGCACACCATCGGCCATGCCGTGGAGGCGGCTTCCGGCTACCGGCTGAACCATGGGTTTTCCGTGGCCATCGGCATGCGTGCCGTGGCGGAACTGGCGCTGCTCGAAGGTTACACCGATAAGAGTGTTGTCGAAAAAATATCGGAACTGTTGCGTCAATATCGTCTCCCTGTTGCCGTTCCCCCGGAACTTGATCGCAACGCTATTCGGCAATATATCCGTGCCGATAAAAAAACCATTGGCGGTCGGATCTTTTTTGTCCTGCCCGAGGCCATCGGCAAAGTATTGATCACCGATCAGGTCAATGATGCCGATATTGACGCCGTCCTTGCCCTGGTTTAATTAATCAGTCGAGAAAGTGTTGTGTTCGGGGCATCCTGCGTAGCGCCCTCCTTTTTTCCTCTTATCGCTGAAGAATATGCCGATCTACGAATTTTTTTGCGACACCTGCAATACGGTTTTCAATTTCTATTCCAGCCAACCCAACGCTGAAAAACGGCCGGATTGCCCCGCCTGCGGTAAACCGCATCTGCAGAAGTTGATGTCGGCCTTTGCCACCACCGGCAAAGCAAAGGAAACCGAAGGTGTCGATCCGCTGGCGGGCCTGGATGAATCGAAAATGGAACAGGCCCTGTCCGGATTGATGCGTGAAGCCGAGCATCTCAATGAAGACGATCCGCGGCGAATGGCGAGCCTGATGCGTAAGTTTGCCGATAAGACCGGCCTTTCTTTAGGGGGGGCGATGGAAGAGGCTATTGCCCGGATGGAAGCCGGCGGAGATCCTGAACAGATTGAACGGGACATGGGTGATCTGATGGATGCGGAAGAGCCATTCAATCCGGAGGCACTCAAGAAAAAGAGTCAGTCCGGTTGCCGGCGCCCCTTTCGTGACGAGCGGCTCTATGAGTTGTGAGCGCCGGTCTGGGCTGTTGTTGATTCCCAAATTGTTTGCACCGGCAGTTTCCGATTATCTTGATACACTTTACGGATTGCTTTGACGATATGAAAGGGAAACTGGTCATTGTAATGGTGGGCCTGCCGGCTCGGGGGAAGTCGACCATGGCGCGCAAGCTTGGCCGCACCCTGGAGTTGGACGGTGTCAGGGTCAGAATTTTCAATAATGGCGAGTTGCGGCGCAAGCTCGACATTGATGAAAACACCTCTTCCTCGGAATTCTTTGCTCCCACCAATGTCAGGGGCAAGGAATTGCGGGAAGAAATCTCACGGATCAATATCGAGGAGGCGCAGGCCTTTCTCCGTGATTCGGGCGAGGTGGCGATCATGGATGCCAGCAATGTCACCCGCCAGCGGCGACAGAATATCGCCGCTGCCTTTCCCGATCTGCCGCTCTGTTTCGTGGAATGTCTCAATGCCGATGAGGAGGCCCTGGAGGCCAATCTGGAGCGCAAGGCCGGGCTCAAGGAGTTCCGCCATTTGTCGCGGGAGAAGGCCCTGGAGAGTTTTCTCAAGCGCATCGCCTATTACGAATCAATCTATGAGCCGCTGGACACCGAGGCCAACCGCATCCTCGTGGATTCGTTTGAAAGCTGCATTCTCCAGGAGCGGATTACCCATGTCCTGCCGTATTACGATCGGATCCGCGACATCATCACCACCCGGGTGGTGCGGAATCTCTTTCTGGTGCGGCACGGCGAGACCTATTTTAATCTTGAAGACCGGATCGGCGGCGATTCCAGCCTCACGGAAAAGGGGATCGGGCAGGCCAATGCCCTGGCCGAGCACTTTGCCACCATCCGCATCCCCATCATCTTCACCAGCAATTACAAACGTACCTTGCAGACGGCCGCCCCGATCGCCGAGCGCCAGGATCCCTGCTCGATCATCGCCCTGCCGGAATTCAATGAGATCCAGGCCGGAATCTGCGAGGGCATGACCTATGAAGAGATACGGGAGAAGATGCCCGATGTTGCCAAGGCGCGGGGACCCAACAAGTACCGCTACGTCTATCCGGAGGGCGAGGGCTATGCCACCATGGAGGACCGGGTGCACCGGGGATTGAAAAAGGTGTTTTTTCTCAATAATTACGACGAAAACATCATGATCGTCGGCCACCGGGCTGTCAACCGGATGATCCTCTCGAGCTTTCTTTCCCGCCAGGAGGAAGAAATCCCCTACATCTACATGCCTCAGGACCGCTACTATCACATCCAGATCGACCCGCATAAGCGGATCTTCGAGCTGGTTCCCTATAAAAGCACTCTCGCTGCGGGGGCTAACTGGTAGCAGAGACGGAACCGGCAGGATTCATGCCCCGCGTGGGCCCTTTACTGGAGCGGAATGGTGTCCGCATCGGCAATGCCGTGCTGGACCCCGTGTTTCTGTTCCTTTTCGGCGAGTTGAGCCCTGGCCTCTTCTTCGGAAATGCCGAGCGAGCGGGCCAGGTCGGTAATTTCGTAGCAGGGGCTGCCGTCCGGAGCGTAACGCTGCGGCTGCAGTTCGGGAAAGCTCTTGCTGGTCGCGTGACCGCTGGCCTGCTGCAGCATTTCCCGGATCTCCGGCGGCCCGTAGAGCAGCAGCCACTCAACCGCCTCTGCCCAGAGTCTGCTGTCCACGGTGGGGTGCCGCAGAATTTCCATCGCCGAATCCACGGTCCATTCCTGTTTGAAAGCTGTCATGTGTTTCTGCCTGGTTGTAAGGGAGCTGCGGGTGGATCTTGAAACCATGGTGTCTGCTGGCTGGAGATTCCGCTCCGGTGTCCGGCCGCCATCTTTTTCTTTCGAGATGCTTTTCTCTTTGGAAACGGCCACTGCTCTCTACTATAATCAAAACAATCAGCACGGCAACCGATTCATATAAGGAGCAGGCAATGGGTGTGGATAACGTCATTTTACTCGAGGCGCTGGAATGGTTCGATGAAACCGGAAAAGAGCTTCTCCACCGGCTGCCGGAACAGGGTTCCGGGGAAATCAAATTCGGCGCGCAGCTGACGGTGCGGGAAAGCCAGGCCGCCGTGCTTTTTTACAAGGGCAAGGCCTGCGATGCCTATGGTCCCGGCCGTCATACCCTCAAGACCGGCAATATCCCGATCCTCACCAAAATTTTGTCCGCCCCCTGGGGCATGATCAGCCCTCTGCGGGCCGAGGTTTATTTTGTCAACCTCAAGGTATTTACCGATCTCAAATGGGGAACCCGCGATCCGGTGGCCTTCCGCGATGCCGAACTCGGCCTGGTCCGCCTTCGCGCCCACGGCGTTTTCAACATCCGTGTGGTTCAGCCGGTGCTGATGATCAACACCTTGGCCGGAACCATGGGCAAATTCACCACCGAGCAGGTTGAAGACTATCTGCGCCAGGTGATTGTTTCCCGGTTCAACGATTACCTTGGCGAACATCTCCGGAGCCTGTTCGATCTGCCCGGCACCTTCGACGATATCGCCGAAGGGTTGCAGAAGCGGCTGGCCCTGGACTTCGCCCGATTTGGTCTGGCCCTGGATACCCTCTACGTCACTTCCATCACCCCGCCCGCCGAGGTGCAGCAGGCTATCGACGACCGCTCCCGGATGAGCGTGATCAAGGATATGGATAATTTCGTGCGGATGAAGGCGGCCATGGCCATGGAAAAGGCAGCGGCCAGCGGCGGCGAAGCCGGGGCCGGGCTCGGGTTGGGGCTGGGGATGATGATGCCGGCCATGTTTGCCAATCTGCAGCCGACCGGCAATCGTACTGCCGCCACAGGCCGTGAGGCGGAGGTGCGGTGTCCGGACTGCGGGATGATGATCCCGGCCGGGGCCCGTTTCTGTCCCTTCTGCGGCCATCAGCAACTGCTCAACCAACAGTGCGACAACTGCGGCAAGAACCTGCCGCCGGGCGTAAAATTCTGTCCCCGCTGCGGTCATTCGGCCGAGGAACGGGCTCCGGAGATTGTCTGCCCTCAATGTCATGCCACCAACCTGCCCAGGGCGATGTTCTGCAACCAGTGCGGCGAAAAACTGGGATGAAGCGGTGAGCAGTTCACTGACAGCGGCCGGGACTGAGGGGTGATGGATCTCCGGGTTGAACAGGGCTGCCCGCAGTGCGGGGCCTTGATTGTGCTGAGCGAGACCGAACGCCTGCTGACCTGCACCTTCTGCGGCACCAGGAACTACCTGCAAAGCAACGGCCCCTTCCGCTATGTGCTGCCCACCGCCCAGCAGCTGCAAGGGACAGAGTCGCTGCTGGCTCCTTATCTCCGTTTCAAGGGGACCATTTTTCTGGTGACCAATGAGGGCATCGAGCACCGGGTGATCGATACCACCCAGGCGGCCAACCCGATACCCGGTCTGCCGCCTTCGCTCGGGGTGCGGCCCCAGGCCATGCAGCTGCGCAGGGTTGACCGGGCAATGGCGGTTCGCTACCTGCCGCAGACGCTCAAGGCCGGCGCTATCCTCGAAAAGGCCGCGACCATCAGCAGCCTCAACGCCCTGGCCGGCAAGGATCTCTTTCACCGCGCCTATATCGGCGAAAGTCTCAGCTCCGTCTATCTGCCCCTGGTGTACAGGCAGCAGGCCCTGTTTGACGGGGTGACCAATATCCGGCTGGCGGGTTTGGAGGAATTGACCGGATATCCCCTGAAAGGCAAGTCCTTTGACGAGGCCTGGCAGGTACGGTTTCTGGCAACCCTCTGTCCGCAGTGCGGCGCCGGACTGGAAGGCGCCGGCGACTGCCAGGTGATGACCTGTGTCAATTGCCAGACGGCCTGGGCCTTCGGAGCGGAGGGGTTGACCGCGGTCGATTGGGGGGTAGTGCCGGGCGATGCCGCAACCCGGCTCTATCTGCCGTTCTGGCGGATTGCCGCCCATATTCCGACCCTGAAGATTTTCAGCTTTGCCGATTTTGTCGAGCGGACCAACCAGCCCTTCCTGCCTCGACCGACTTGGCGGGAACGGGACATGAGTTTCTGGGTACCGGCAGTCAAGCTGCGGCCTAAAATCTTTCTCCAGGCGGGCCGCCAGGCCACCCTAGGTCAGTGGCGGATCAATCCGGTTGCCGGCAGGGTGGTGCCGAACCTGTTTCCGGTGCCCTTGCCCGCCTCCGAGGCCCGTCAGGCGGTCAAGCTCATGCTCGCCGCGGCCACTGCCAGCCCGCGGCTTGTTCATCCTTTTCTGCCGCGGGTGGAGTTGACGGAGGTGCATGTCCAATTGGTGTACCTGCCCTTTATCGACCGGGGTCACGACTGGGTGCATCCCGATACCGGCATCGTTATTGGCAAGAATATTCTCCAGTTCGGTCGTTCCATGTAGTTTTGACACTCAAGGGGCACCGTGGTATAGCTGGGATGTGACGGCGGACCTGTTGCTGTCATGGCTCGATTTTTTGCCACCCCATTTTATGATAGAACTTATGATCGAACACGAACACTATATGGCGGCCGCCCTGGACGGGGCGCGTCAAGCCCTGGCTGCCGGCGAGTTTCCGGTGGGCTGCGTCATGGTTGCCGAGGGACGAATCGTGGCCAGCGGCTGGCGGCAGAACAGCGGCGAGGACTGCCGCAACGAGATCGACCATGCCGAGATTCTCACCCTTCGCCGTCTGATCGCCGAACAGCCCGGCCTCGATCTGGGAACCGTCACTGTCTATTCAACCCTGGAGCCCTGTCTGATGTGTTATGCCACCATGCTCCTTTCCGGTATCCGGAGCTTTGTCTGGGCCTATGAGGATGTCATGGGCGGTGGAGCCAATTTGCCTCTGTACATGCTCAACACCCTCTATGCGCAGATGCGGGTGCATCTGGTCGACCGGGTGCTGAGAGCGGAGAGCTTACAGCTTTTTCAGCACTATTTTCAGACCGGGACCTATTGGCGCGACAGCCTGCTCGCCCATTACACCCTGGCGCAACCGGTGACGGAGAGGAAACCATGACCACGCAACCAAAAGCCCGCACCGTGGGCTTTCAGCCGGGGGAACGCAACGTCTTC
>Ga0074197_1003007_pt1 | contig 10783 bp, 12 predicted proteins | sample EPASupsiteSAE305_FD_64526 | JGI IMG/M metagenome (GOLD analysis project Ga0074197, IMG submission 64526) | Bioremediated contaminated groundwater microbial communities from EPA Superfund site, New Mexico - SAE3-05 reassembly with SPADES | ecosystem: Environmental > Aquatic > Deep subsurface >...
AACGCCCCCGCCATGACCCAGAGGATCCGGAACAGTGGTTCGGCATCTACGAGGTCGGCCAAGACCGCAGCCTGATCCCCAAAGGTACCATCCCGGCCACTATCAAGCGATTGTTTGCTGAACCTTGAGCGGCGGTCTTCCCCGGACGATATCCAGCAGGCGGAGCCGCACAATACCTGTCGGAAAACAAATGTCTTCCGACGGGAGTGATTGCAATTGAAACCCGATTGAGTTATATTAATATATAATTTAATTCATCGGAAGTACATCATGCACACAACTAATCTGCGGAAGGTTGGCGGCTCAATTATGTTGGCCGTTCCTCCTGTCATCCTCGATCTGCTGCATTTGCACGCCGGTGCAACCGTCGGATTGGCTGTCGATCATGGCCGCTTGGTGATTGAACCAAGGCCACGACCACACTATAGCCTGGATGAACTACTCGCCCAATGCGATGGACCGGCTGAGATCAGCGAGGAAGATCGCACCTGGCTGGACAGTGATCCGGTCGGAAACGAGCTGCTGTAATGGAGCGCGGAGATATTTACTTGGTTTCCCTTGATCCAACTTCAGGTCATGAGCAACTGAGAACTCGGCCGGTGCTGGTTGTGTCTGCCTCCGCTTTTAATCGGTTGACGAAAACACCTGTTGTGGTACCGATCACCAGCGGCGGCAACTTCGCTCGCACGGCAGGGTTTGCCGTATCTTTGACCGGGACAGGTACAAACACAACGGGTGTTGTCCGATGTGACCAGCCCCGCGCTCTTGATCTAGGCGCACGCAATGCGCGTAAGTTAGAAAGTGTTCCGGCGGCGATTATGGATGAAGTGCTGGCGAAGCTCACACCAATCTTCGAATAATTCAGCTGCTGACTGGTGACACGTTATGCAGAAAAATCCAGATAGTCAAATAGACGATACGTCAGAGACGCCAAGGAATCAGAAGACTCGTCGTGACCGACGAGAGACAGAATGTCGTGACAAAATCAGGTCCCACAATCATTGCGGTATTTGTGGTTCAAATGATTTGACGGCTGAAACACTTTTCTATTGTCCAACATGTGGCGTTGAACAATTAGAACTCAGAGCAGAAGAATACAGCTGGCTCTGGTCAAAAGATGAACCTCATCTCTGCCAATGCAACAAACAACGCCATTTTCGAAAATATCACCATATCGTTATCTTGCATTGCAATGTTTGTCGTGCTCACAAAGGAGCAGCCGCTCCCGCTTTGAACGGGTAGAGTTGTAAACTTCGTCAAATTCGACTCAAGCTGGCTGACAACCGCTGCCTCCCCACGACTTCGAACAACTGCTGCGGGAAGGGAGATCTCTTTGTTTCCCGGAAGAAACCAGCACTCCTCCTGAAAAGACGCTGTTGGTGGTGGACGACGATCCCTTTCTTATCGCCTCCATGGAGCGGGCGTTGAACTCAGAGGGGTACCGGATACTCTCCGCCACCAATGCCACCCAGGGGTTCGAACTGCTGGCCACCAATCGGGTAGGCGTTGTCCTTTGCGACCAGGTGATGCCCGGGATGAACGGGCTTGAGTTTCTCAGTAGTCAAGGACCTTTATCCCTACTCCATCCGTATCGCTCTGTCTGGCTTTGCGGACATAGCGATGGTGACCAGCGCCATCAACCAAAGTTCCATCTACAAGTTTCTCACCATGCCGGTGGGGAATGAATTGCTGCGTCACACCATCAAAGAGGCCTTTGTGCGCTTCGAATCGGTGTCCGGAGAGAAATGACCCTGCGCCACCACGGCGAAGAGGATCGAACAGAGAACAGAGCGGGAAGGGAGACGACATTCATGCCGGTGCGGTGGGAGGCGATGCAACGCAACGGATGGAAATCAGGGGAATTTGCAACGAAGGAGAGCAAAAATGAACGAAAGCGATGGCAGCCGGGCAACCTATGACATTACGAATTTTACCCTCCGGGAGATGTCCGAAAGCGGTAAAATCATCCGGGCCATGGGCAGCAATTCGGCAAGCATGGAGGAGACGGCCGGCCGGATTGTCCGGTACTTCTATGACGGTCTGGTCGATGCAGAGGGGAGACGGGTCTCCGCCCTGGTCCGGTTTTTCAAAACTCACCCTTTTAGCGATCTCGATAGCAAACTTCAGGGTTTTGCCCAGGCTCTTCTGGGAAGCGTTACCCCTTCACCCGACATGAAGTGCCTGGTCCTCCTGGCAACGGCTGGTGACAAAACCGAATGGAACAGCCGGAAGAAATCCCAGGGACACCAGGCGATCCCCCTGCCGAGCAAGGAATCGGTGCAGCAGGCGCCGATGGTGAGCAACCTCATTACCCAATTAGGGATTCCCCTGGGGATGGTGATACGGCCGGAGCCGGAACTCCTGCTGTATATGGAGCAGAGGACATACAACGTTTTCCATGTCCCGGAAGCGCTCGGCAGTCCCTACATCCCCGCACAGCAGGAGTTCGTGGTCCCCTTCGGCATCCGTTCCGTTCTGGGGTTCGGAGGACTTTTCCCTTCGGGCGAGATGTTCGCGGTCATCATGTTTTTAAAGGTCCAGATTACGAAAGAAACGGCCGATCTCTTTCAGACGCTGGCATTGAATGTCAAGCTGGCTGTCCTGCCCTTCGACGAGGCGGTTTTCTCCTGAAACGGCAAAGATGATTCCCTCTCCGGCCAAAGCCAATTTTCCCCCAAAAGAGAGGGGAAGAAAGGAAGAAAAATCATGGAAAAAGACAAAGCTGCAACCGTTGACATCCAGGCCCTCCACTCGCGGATAGCCGCCCTGGAGCAGCTGATCGAGGTATACGAGAACAGCGTGGTCGAGCAGTCGGACAAACTGTACAGGGAAATCGCTGAACGCACGCGCGCCGAGAAGGCAATAAAGGAACTTCTCCTCCAGAACAGGATGATCCTCGAATCGGCAGGCGAAGGGATCTACGGTTTGGACCTGGAAGGGAAAACAACCTTCATCAATCCTGCAGCGGCAAAGATGATCGGGTACGAACCAGAGGAGCTTATAGGAAAATTCCAGCACTCGATACTGCACCACACGAAACCGGACGGTACTCCTTATCCCAAGGAGGAATGTTCGATCTACGCCTCTTTTAAGACGGGTACCGTGCATCATGTGGATGATGAGGTCTTCTGGAAAAAAGATGGTTCAAGCTTTCCCATTGAATACACCAGCACTCCTATTTGGAAAGACGGGAAGCTGACAGGTGCGGTCGTGGTGTTCCAGGATATAACCGATCGCCGACAGGCGGAAAAAGAGATCCAGCGGTTGAACACGGAGCTGGAACGCAAAGTGGAGGAGAGGACCCGGCAGCTCCAGGAAGCCCAGGAAGAGCTGGTGCGTAAGGAAAAACTCGCCATCCTCGGTCAGCTCTCGGGGAGCGTTGGCCACGAACTGCGCAACCCGCTGGGGGTGATGAGCAACGCCGTCTACTTTCTGCAGATGGTCTTGGCGGATGCAGATGAAACGGTGATCGAATATCTGGGGATTATCAAGAAAGAGATCAACACCATGCTGCGGATCATCACCGATCTCCTTGACTTCGCCCGGGCCAAGACACCGCAGATCCAAGTGGTGACGGCTCGTCGCTTAGTTGATGAAAGCCTCAGCAGATGTACCATCCCGGGAAATGTCGAGCTGCACGATGAGGTGGAGCCGACCTTGCCCCCACTCAAGGTCGATCCGCTGCAGGTGGGGCAGGTGCTTGAAAACCTGATCATCAATGCGGTTCAGGCAATGCCGACAGGGGGAGGCCTTACCCTTCGAGGAGGGCGGGACATAGAGGGGACAGTGGGGCTGGAGGTTGCCGATACCGGTGAAGGGATATCCCCGGAGAATATGAAAAAACTCTTCCATCCCCTCTTTACCACCAAGGCCAGGGGGATAGGATTGGGATTGGTAGTCTGCCAGAACCTCATCGAGGCTCATGGCGGCCGGATTGAGGTGGCGAGCACACCTGGGAAGGGGACAGTCTTTACGGTACGGCTCCCCTGTGAGGGGGAGTGAAAAGGAATCCCCGGCCCTTCGGGGTCAGGAGAGGTTAAAGCGAAATGGAAATAGCGTTTATCCTCATCATCGATGACGATCCGAACCTGAGAAAGACCCTGGCCGACATCCTGAAGGTCAAGGGGTATGCAACCTTAACGGCTAAAGATGGGGCGGAAGGACTCGCTTGCATGCGGGAAAACCCGGTCAACCTGGCGCTGATCGACATCGGGCTTCCCGACATCTCCGGACTGGACGTGCTCTCCGGGATCAAAACCGACCATCCGTCCACGGCGGTGATCATCTTCACCGGCAATGCCACCATCGAATCGGCCATCGAAGCCACCAACCGGGGAGCCTTCTCCTACCTGGTGAAACCGTATGAGATCGAGCAGCTGTTGCTTCAGATCAGGCGGGCGATCGAAAAACAGCAGGCGGAGCAGGAACAGGAAGAACTTCAGGTCCGGCTCCTGCAAGCGCAGAAACTGGAGTCTGTCGGCCAATTGGCCGCCGGCATCGCCCATGAAATCAACACCCCTGCCCAATTCATCAGCGCCAATATCGACTTCCTCAACCAGGCCTTCGAAGAATCGGCGCAACTCATCGTGACCTTATTGGATCTCTCTGCATCTATTAAAAAGGGAACCGTAACCGAGGCGGAGATTAAGAAGAATGCGACCCTTGTCGAACATTTTGACTGGGATTAAGCCTTTGCTCCATTGTTTTGCATGCGGATTTGTTATTTTTTAACCTGAAAAAGGTTTGTCCGGAAGTGTTGGGTCACCTTATGGCGGAATTTTCGGCGGTTCCGGCTTACAACCCCATCTTCGGTAGACAGTGCTCGGGTGCTGAGTAATAATCATTTTGACAGGTGCGGAGCCGATGGTTTTTGAGCGGCGGGATAAGTGAGGAAACAAAGCAGAGCCTTTAGCTCTGCTTTGTAATTTTGATTGATTAGTAAGAATCAGCTTTTTTTTCGCTTGTCAATTCCAGCCAGCCCGGCAAGGCCTGTGCCAAAAAGGAGCATGGTTGTTGGCTCTGGGACGGGTGTGGTTGTCGGCTCTGGAATTGTACCCGTAAACGATTGCAAATGAATCTCTCCCTTTTGATCAAGGGTATTCACGTACACGCCGCCTTCTATGTTATTCCCATTTGTGAGTTTTGCCTTGGTGGCTAGGATGCTGCCGCCGAACTGACTATTGAGCGTAATAGTGGTGGCGTCGTAAAAATTCCATAAGGTTTTTGCGCCGATAGCTTGCGCACTGCCCCCAAGAAAGTTCGCGGAGGTGAGGACCTCTGTTGCGGCACTGTTAATGATGACCGTTGTGGCATCGTTGAGATTGAACGCATACTCATTTATAGTGCCAGTGAAAATGGAGCTGTCGGTTACAGTGAAGACCGCTACACCATTTGCATCAACAACTGCGTTGAATGTTGCCTTAGTCCCTTCAATGGTAACGTAACTTCCCGTACTGACAAGTGCTTTGAGCTGGCCTGATAAATCGTTTAGGACACTTGCAAAGTCGGTGGAAGTCGCGGCGGTAGCCGCTGTTCCGTTTTTCAGAGCGGCGTTATATGTACCATTACTATTGCTGGATCCTACGACTCCAGCATAATATTGGCCCCCGCCATTAAAAGAGTCGCCGCTGGCTGTACCGAGAACAACAGTATCCCCAGAGTTAATTGTAGAGCTTGTGAGGTTGCCGCCGATCACAGCACCATAATTGTTGACCATTACACCAGACGCACTTCCCTGCACGGTCAATCCTGCATATGCGGAGGCCGGCGTATCATTAGGGTGCTGGAGAAAAATTCCTCCTGTAAGGCTTCCGCCGACGTAAGTGCGGCCATCTACGTGGGAAGTTGATGTGGCGTCGCCAAGCACGACTAGGTTGAATTGCTCTAAGACTTGTTGTGCCGATAATGATGTCGCAAAGACAGGGCTACTTATCAGGCCAAGGAATAAAGCCAGTAGCATGGAACGTAATAACAATCGGTTCATTGTTTCTCCTCTTAATTTTTAGATCATAAAAGTGATACTGATTAACTACTTAATCTGATTAGCAATATGAAGTCCTTTTTTTGGTAAATTTTTGTATTACCTTTTAATGACGGTATGTTAGTTGAAATTTTGTTAATTTTAAGACCTTTGCAAAATATCTAATCGTCCTGTTTTCCGGAAAAGTGGAGGTGATGGGCGTTTTTTTGTTATTTTGTAATTTCTTGCTGGTTCCCAGTTCGCTGCCAAGGCCACTTTTATATCAAGTGTCCAAGAGAAAAAAAGCATCAACAACGTGCGGGTCAAACATCACGCCTCGGTTTTCTCGAATAGAGTCCAGAACATTTTCTTTGATCCATCCTTGGCGGTAGGGACGCTGGCTGATAAGAGCGTCATAGACGTCGGCAACACACAGGATGCGGGCGCCAAGGCCGATCTCCTCACCGGCGACCTACCCTTTGCCGTCATACCATTCATGGTGCTGTACAATGAGCGGCACCACGTCCTTGTAGGCGTCAATTGGTTCGAAGATTTTTCCGCCGATTGTTGGATGGGTTTTTATCGTCTCGTATTTGTCATCGTCGAGCTTGCTTGGTTTGTCTAGGACCGCCAAAGGGATGCCGATTTTGACAGCGAGATCCGCTACTCGCTCCGAATGACCCGAGGTCCATTTGCTTTTTGCGTCAACGGTTCGGGCTAAAGCCTCGAGAGCGCCAATAGAAAGTCGTTCTTAATGCTGGAGATATAAATTGGCGTAGGATAGATGATGGAATGCGTCTTTGATAGTAGAAAGTACCTTTGCGATTTAGTAGATATTCAGCCATTGTATCCGCCTTGTGTGACAGGATACCCAACTCTTCCACTCCATCAAAAGAAAAAGCCTTGCAACTCGATAGAATTGCAAGGCTTTTTTTATATAGTGGCGGAGAAGGTGAGATTCGAACTCACGGTACTTGCGTACACACGCGTTCCAGGCGTGCACCTTAAACCACTCGGTCACCTCTCCGTTGTCGGTTCCTCAGCGGCGGATGCATGCATCGCGCCGAACGTGGAGCCCTTATCTATCCTGAGTACCATTTTTTTACAACAGAAAATTAACGCCGGCTTCGAAAAAAGTCCCGCAACAGACGGCTGCATTCCTCAGCCCGGACCCCGCCGCTCACCGCGAAGCAGTGGTTGAGAAGACCGTCGCCGCCGATACGGTATTTAGAGACAACGGCCCCGGCCTTAGGATCAACCGCCCCGAAAACCAAGCGGGCGATTCGGGCATGGACCATCAGGGCCGCGCACATGGCGCAGGGTTCCAGGGTCACATACACGGTTACCCCCGGCAGCCGGTAATTATTGAGGGACCGGGCCGCCGCACGGATGGCCACCATTTCCGCATGCCCCGAGGGATCGGAGCCGTTGATGCAGTTGTTGCCTGCTTCCGCGAGAATAACGCCATCGGCCCCGACAATCACCGCGCCCACCGGCACCTCGCCGGCGGCACTGGCCCTGCGGGCTTGGATCAGCGCCCGTGCCATCATTTCCAGGTCCTGGTCCGAGGGTTTGCTCTCCACTTGTGGCTGCAACATTTTTACTCTCAACACGATGTACTGAACTTTGCTTTGCTTTTCCCTGCCAAGGCATTTATAATTACCAAAAGGATATTGCAAGCACGAAATCGAAATCAACCAAGAGGTAGGCACCCATGGATGAAAAAAGAGCGGCTGTGCTCGCCTACGAATGCTCCCCGGAAAGCAGACACAGCATCGAAACGGCCCTGGCAACGACTTTTGATATTTCCTTCCAAAACGATCCCAATTTATTTCAAGAGGAGATGAATAAAAAACCCTATGATGTCATCTTCATGGATATCGGGAAGGATACCGACGGCGAGCTTAACCTGCTGGAGCGAATACATGAGCAGACCCCCAGCACCCCGGTGATCATCACCTGCGAGTCCGAAGACAGCCTGCTGATCGACAAGAGCCATGAACCCCGGATTTATGATATTCTGGCCCATCCGCTCTCCCCTGCCCGGATCAAGCGGACCGTGCGCCAGGCCCTGTATCAGCGGCAGCAGGACAACGAGCTCGCCTATCTGCGCCGTACCCAGGATATCGTCTACAGCTTTGACCGGATCATCGCGGAAAGCGACAACTTCAAGGCCATTGTCAACAGCCTGCGAAGATTCTCCGCCACGGATGCCACCATCCTCCTCACCGGCAACACCGGCACAGGCAAAAGCTTTCTCTCCGGCACGGTGCATTACAATTCACCCCGCCGGGACCGCCCGTTCGTCAAGATCAACTGTGCCAATATCCCGGAATCGCTGCTGGAATCCGAACTGTTCGGTCACGAAAAAGGTTCGTTCACCGGCGCGGACAAACAGCGCATCGGCCGTTTCGAACAGGCCGACGGCGGCACCATCTTCCTCGATGAAATCGGCGAGATCCCCATGGAGATCCAGTCGAAACTCCTGCGGGTTCTGGAAGAAAGGTCGTTTGAACGGGTGGGGGGCAACAAGACCATCAAGGTCGATGTCCGGCTGATTGCCGCCACCAACAGGAACCTTGGCGACCAGATTGTGGCCGGCAAATTCCGGGAGGATCTCTACTACCGGATCAATGTCCTGCCCATCCACCTGCCGCCGCTCAAGGACCGGCCCCGCTGTTTGGTCCCCCTGGCGCGAAAGCTGCTCGAAAAGGCCACCGCTTCAATGAAGAAAATACACATCAAGGACTTTACCCCCGAGGTTTTGGCCATGATTCAGGGCTACGACTGGCCGGGCAATATCCGCCAGCTGGCCAACACCATCGAACGGGCGGTCATTCTCGAAGACGGCGACATCATCAGTGTGCAGGCGCTGCAGATTCCCGAACTGATCCGCAGCCTGACCCCGTTGATCCAGGTTACCGAACCCCTGGAAGCCCATGAAAGGGAACTGATCCTCAAAGCCCTGACCGAAAATCTCTGGGTCCAGAAGAACGCGGCCCATTGCCTGGGAATCAGCCCCAGGGCCTTGAATTACAAGATCAAGAAGTTCGGCATCACCCATCAAAACTGGCGGAAGCACAAGAAAGAGTGATCAGTGGAGATGGCCGCCGGTGCTCGACATGGTCAGGTTGCCGTTCTTGACGCCCCGCAGGGCGATCAGGTTTTCCGCCAGCTTCCGGACCTGCGAGGCCCTGCCCTTAACGATCGTCACCTCAAGACAGTTGTGATGATCCATGTGCACATGGGTGGTTGAAGTGATCTGGTGAAAATACTCGTGCTGCAGCTCCGTGATCTTTTCCTGGAGCTGCGGCTGGTGATGGTTATAGACCAGGGTGACCACCCCGACCACCTCGCTGTCTTGCTCCCATTCCTCGTTGATCAATACTTTCCGAATCAGGTCGCGGACCGCCTCGGAGCGGTTGGAATAGCCCCGGGCCTGGATATAATCGTCGAACTGGGTGAGGAGGATTTCATCAAGTGAGATCGAAAATCGTTTGAGCATGGCCGGTTATATTCCCTTCTCGAGTTCTTCCAGTCGAGTCACAATGCTTTTTGCCTCGGTGCGCAGCTTGTCCGGCACACTCAAATCCTTGGCGGCACGGTTGAGGTACTGCTTGGCAATCTTGATCCGCCCCCGGTAGAGGTTGTACTTGCCGAGGTAAAAGATGCTGCTCCCCTCTTTTTTCCGATCCGCCTCGATCTGGCCGAGATCAAAATACAGCTGCGGGTACTCGGGCATGACCACCGCCACCTTCTGGAGGAGCTGTTCCGCCCGGGCTCCGTTGCCCCGCATCAGTTCCAGCTTGGCCAGCTGGTAGACGCCGTACATATCGGTCGGATCCCGTTTGTAGGCCTGTTCCAGCAGCGCCCTCGCCTCTTCGATCCGCCCGCCATCCACCAGAATCACCGCCTGATCGATCTCAAGGATATCTTTGTTCGGATACTGTTTCCGAACAGCCGCGAGATATTGCAGGGCCTGATCCACATTATGACTGTCGCTTTCCAGCAGGGCCAATCCGTAGTTGGCCATGGCCTGCTGCTCCTTGTCCGTGGCGGAGCCCAGGGTGTTGATGCAGGCGGTCCGCAGCTTGTCCTGATCGACGGACTGGATCATTACCCGGTATTTAAAACGGAGAAATTCGAAATTATCCGTTTTCACATAAAAATTCTTGGCCTTCTGGGTCTGGGGCTGCTCAAGCAGCGAGGTAACGTAGCCGAGCCGGGCCTCGGGTTGGGGATGGGTCAGGAGATACTGCGGTACCTCGCCGCCCATGCGGTAGCGGGTAATGCGCCGCATGATCTTGAGCATCTCTTCCATGGCCGCCGGATCGCGCCGCATCTCCTGCATCCAGCCGAACGAGAGCCGGTCGGCCTGTTCCTCGTCCTCGCGGCTGTACTGGAGATTGATCGCCTGCCCGGTGGCCATGGAGCCCATCAGCACCCCCTGAGAAAGCCCCGGCACGCCCATGGCCAGCCCGGCGACCCCGAGGAGCAGCGAGAGCATGCTGATCTTGGTGCCTTTATCCATCCGCTGGGAGATGTGACGGCTGACCACATGGCCGATTTCGTGCGCCAGAACACTGAGGAGCTCATCCTCGGATCGCATGGTCTCGATCAGGCCGCTGTAAAAAAAGACCAGCCCCGCCGGAGCGGCAAAGGCGTTGAACTGGCTGCTCTTGACCACAAAGAAGCGGTAGTCGAAATACTGGGGCCCGACGTTTTCAAGGACTTTTTTGCCCAGCCTGTTGATGTACTGGCTGATATCCGGCTCGTCGAGAACCGGCAGTTCCTTGCGCACCGTGTAGAGCAGCTGCTAGTCGC
>Ga0074197_1003009_pt1 | contig 10778 bp, 10 predicted proteins | sample EPASupsiteSAE305_FD_64526 | JGI IMG/M metagenome (GOLD analysis project Ga0074197, IMG submission 64526) | Bioremediated contaminated groundwater microbial communities from EPA Superfund site, New Mexico - SAE3-05 reassembly with SPADES | ecosystem: Environmental > Aquatic > Deep subsurface >...
CAGCAGGACCAGAGGCCGCTGGACGAACACTGCGGCTGTTACACCTGCCGCCACTATTCGCGCGCCTATCTGCGGCATCTGTTTCAGAGCCGCGAAATCCTGGCCTACCAGCTGAACAGCATCCACAACCTGCACTACTACTGCACGTTGATGGCCGGGATGCGGGAGGCGATCCGGGAAGACCGGTTTCTCGACTTTCGGCGCACTTTTTATCAACAACGGACTGGGCCGTTTGCAGAACACTAACGATTAACTGGAGGATTATTTCATGACTGGAGTTGCCTGGGCCGCTGACGCTGCCGCCCCCGCTGGGATGGCGAGCCTTGCCCAATTCGTACCGCTGATTCTTATCTTTGTGGTCTTTTATTTTTTGTTGATCCGGCCGCAGCAGAAAAAGGCCAAGGAGCATCAGAACTACCTGGCCAATTTGAAAAAAGGTGACCGGGTCATCACTGGCGGCGGTATCCACGGCCAGATCACCGGCATCACCGACACGGTGGTCACGCTGGAAATCGCCGAAAATGTGCGGATCAAGGTCAATCGCGGCGCCATCGCCGGTTCCGCCGCCGATGCCGAGAAACAGCAGACGCCGGCCAAAAGCGGTGGCTGAGGACTCAAAGGCTGCAATTGATTTTCATCGTGCATGAAAAAAGAAAAACTATAATTTTTGAAGCGTGACCGGTCCGTGACCAACAAGCATCGGGACGCACCGGTCAAACGATATCGCCCTTTGTCCGCCAGGGCGGTGAACACCTCGCAACACTTCGGCCGTACAGTTGAATTTTCAGCTGTACGGCCTTTTTTTTAGGGCGCAATCGATGCAACAACTGGTGTACAGCGGACACACCGGCCATCATCCGGTGCTGGTCACTGATGAGGATGGTTTGCGCAGCCTGCGGTTTGGCACGGAGGAGCGGCAGACCTGCATCGATCTCCTCAGGCCCTGGGAGTTGCAACTCGCCTACACCCAATGGATGGCAACCGCGCTGTTGCTCCATCCCCGGCCCGAAAAAATGCTGCTCATCGGCCTGGGAGGCGGTGCCTTGCCGCATTTTTTGCTCCATCATCATCCCGAGGCCCGGATCGATGTGGTGGAGAAAGAACGGCTGGTCATTGAACTGGCCCATGGGTATTTCCGACTACCGCGTTGTCCAGGAATACGCATCGTCAATCAGGACATTTTCTCTTTTCTCCAGGCCGACCCCGCCACCGGGTACGATCTCGCCTTTCTCGACATCTTCGGACCCGGCGTTATGGCTTCCGACCTGTACGAGCCCAAGCTGTATCGATTGCTCCTTGCCCGGATGAATTCGGAGGGGGTTCTTGCTATCAATTTGTGGAGCGGGGACAAACCGCTCTATTACAAGGCCCTGCGGGCGGTGGAGGAGGGCAGTGGCGGTGAGGTGCTGGGGATGGTGGTCAAGAAACGGAGCAATGTCATTCTGTTGGTTTTCCCCGGCTCGATCCCGCACAAGGCGATCAAAAAAGCGCAAAAGCACAGCATTGAACACCAGCGGCGCTATGAGCTCGACTTCCCCCAATACCTCAAACGTCTGCGCCGCACCAACCGTTTACCGCTGTTGCGTACCCTCTTCGGCTGATCCATTCATCGCTGATTCCGCTTGTCCCTGCCAAAGGCCGCGTAATGCCATCATCCGGTGGAGCTTCTTGCTCAGTTCACCGGTCAGGCAGTGCCATTGCGGGGCAATCAGCTGATGGGGGTGGGCGGTCGACCACAGCCGATGGAGGGTGATCCGGGCCGGGATATGGGGCAGGAGGCGGAGCAGCAATTCGAGATAGGCCTCCAGGGTGAAGACCGGCACCTGACCTTGGGCATGGAGGCGATGCAGCGCGGTCCCCTCGATCACCTGGAGATGGTGGAGTTTCAGGGCTTGGATGGGGAGGGCGCAGACGGTCTGGACAGTGGCCGCCATGTCCGCCTCCGCCTCTCCTGGAATGCCGAGGATCAGATGCACACCAATTTCAAGGCCGTTCACGGTTCGCAGTTTGTTCACCGCGGCGAGGAAATCGGCAAAACTGTGATTGCGGTTGAGCAGGTGAAGGCTTCGCTCATGGATCGATTGCAACCCCAGTTCGACTAGGCAGGTCTTGCCGCTGTGCCGCAGCAGAGTGGCCAGGGCTGGGGGAAGATCATCGGCAATGGCGTCGGGACGGGTCGAGAGAATCAGGCCCCGGCAATCCGGGTCGGCAAGAACCTCTGCCAATAAGGGGATAAGCCGGGAGGTGGCGAGGGCGGTGGATGTTTCCTGTTGAAAATAGCCGAGAAAGTGGTGAAATCGTCCTTTGAGCAGATGCGTTTTTCCACGGCGAATTTGCTCGGGCAAGGTATCGGTGGCGCGCAGGGAAAAGGGGGTGAAGCTGGCCGGTTGACAAAAAAGGCAACCACCCTTGGCCCGGTTGGGACACGGCAGGCCGAGATCCAGCGGGATCTTGCCGATCGCTTGGCCGTAGCGTTCGCGGCAGTGCAGGCTGAAGGTTCGAATGCGGGGCCTGTTCATGCGAAGAGGGGCAGGCGCAAGAGCTGTGGAAACCGGGGTTCGAAGCGGGGCAGCTTTTTCTGTTATCAGGAAGAGGCTGGTGCGGCTGAAACCTGGTCCAGGTTGCTTACCACCTGGTAGTAGCGCTCACCATCGCAGGATCGGCACAGGATGGCCCCGTTTCTTTCCCGCTCTCGACAGTCCTGGACCCAGTCACCGCATTGCTCGCATCGGACCCTGCGGATCGGGCGACCCGGAAGGTCGCATTCCGGCACCTGCACCTTGACCTCCTGGAAGACGAACAGCTCATCCAGCGGCATGACCTTGTAGGCCTCCAGTTGGCGCTGATATTTATCGACTATCGTCGGGCAGTAGGTTGCGGAAAGGGTCCGGGCTTCCTCGCGGGCGGTGACCCGGACGGCGCGACCAGTTTCCAGATTGACGAAGGTGGCCGCCATGACGCCGAAATCGAGCCAGCGCATCGAGCGTTTGCCGAGGCTGCAGCCGGTGACCGATTGGATGGCGTCGGTGGCGCAGCGGTCGATCTCGACCAGCACATAGAGTTTTTTCCGGTCCGCTCCCTTGGGATCATTGATACCGATCCGCTCCAGCGCGGCCATGGACATGCGCACGCCGATCACTTGGCCGGCGCAGATATGGCCGTGAATTCTCGTTGATTCCGCCAGCAACAGTTCAAATGATTCCATGCTCTCGCCGCAAAAGTTGGGGGCCCGTTGAATTGGTTTGTTGATGTCCAACCCGGCGGAAATCCTTGGTTGCCGGAATGACACCACCACATTACCTGCGGATCCCCCCCCTGTCAATCGGCAGTCGCGCGCAGATCCTTGATCACCATGGGCAAGGGATGGGCGATGGAATCGAACAGTTCCTTGCAGAAACCGCAACGGTCACAGCGATTATCGCATTGGGAGAGCATATTGGCGAAGTCGAACGACAGCATGCTGTTATCGACGTAGAGGCGGTTGGCCATCCAGGACATGGCGTCCATCAGGTCAAGCAGATTGCCGTCGTAGCGCCGGGTCCGGTAAGCCGTGATGGCGTTGATCAGGAAATCGGAGCCCAGGGTGCGGCCGCAGAGTTTGATCGTGTCCACATGAAAGAGGTACAGGTCGATATCTTCGGGGCGGATGAACGGCGATTGCAGCAGGCGATGCGGCTGTTCTTCGAGCAGGCGCATGCAGCCGATGTCGCAATTGATGACGTGGGTCTGGTCCTGGCCGTCAATGTTGGCCAAGGCGATATAGGAGTCATGGGAGAGTTTGAATGGGCAATAGGGCAGGCACCCTTCGTTGGCCAGCACCTCCATTTTCAGGCCGGGAAAATGCTGGTGCATGGCGAGACTGATCTTGGCCAATTCATCCAGATTACGGTTGAGGGAGCGGTCGAGAATGATTTTCCCCGGCAGTTTGAAGCCGGTTTCACTGATGTAGGCCAGCTGGGCCTCGATCTTGTGGAGGGAGTCCAGCATGGTGTTGACGCTGGGTACGGCTTCCAATTGGGCGGCAATGTCCGGGGCCTCGTCGGCAAGAGCCTGCAGGAGGTAGTGATCGCAGTAGACAATGCCGTCAAGCACCCCTCGCCGCAGGCAATGTTCCAGGTTGTGGATGACCGGCTTGATGCTGTTGTGGTCGATCAGCAGTTCCGGGGTGTAAAATCGGCTGTTGAGCAGGGCGTATTTTTTCGGTCCCTTTAATCGTTCGAGACCGGAGATAATGGTCTCCTGGGCAATGAACGGTTCGAGCCGGATCCGACTGTCGAGCGTCCTGCTGTGCAGCAGGCTGAAGTGGACACTGTCCAGGTCGGCGGTACACTCGATGAGAAAATCGATGTACCTGTCCTCCGGGAGAAAGGGGACGTTGAGAAAAGGTTTCATGTGGGCTCTATGCGTTTTCGCAACAAGGATTGCGGTTCAATGGATGCCAATGCCGGATCGGTTTGCAGAATCACTCGGTTGCCTGGATTGGCCCGGCTCAGCGCTGTCCCGTCCTCCATCTGCATGGCGCTGACAGTCACCGTGGCCGGTTCAATGGCGCGACCCAGGTATTCCACCTGGTCGCCAAGGGCAAGGACATGCCGTGTCTCAATCAAAAGCGGGGCAACTGTACGGACAATGCCGACCGGCACATATCCTTGCTCAATTCTCATTCTATCATACAACATGTCGCCGGATGAAGGCCTGGCGCTAAAAAAGTTTTCTGTCTGGCCACGGGTTCCGATCTTGCTCAATTCCTTATGAAAAGCATCGGGAAGAACGAGGCTAACTGCAGATTCTCCAGAAAAAAGTTGTTGTTGAATCCAGTCCAGGGCCAACCGGTAGAGGCGGACGACGGCCCCAACGTAGCCGACGGATTTCATCCGGCCCTCGATTTTGATGGAGTTGACGCCGGCATCGATCAACGCCGGCAACTGGTTCAACAGGCAGAGATCGCGGGAGTTGAAGATGTAGGTGCCGCGTTCATCCTCTTCGACCGGAAAGTAGTGGCCGGGTCGCTTTTCCTCCATCAGGGCGTAGGAATAGCGGCAGGGGTGGGCGCAATCGCCTTGATTGGCGTTGCGGCCGGTGAAATAGTTACTCAGCATGCAGCGTCCGGAATACGAGATGCACAGCGCCCCATGGACAAACACCTCCAGTTCGATGGTGCTTGCCGCCCGAATGGTCCTGATCTCCTCAAGGCCCAGTTCGCGGGCGAGATTGAGGCGGCTGATGCCCTGTCCGGCCCAAAAACGGGCGCTGGCCCAATTGGTGACATTGGCCTGGGTGGAGAGATGCAGCGGCAGGTCGGGGACCACCTGGCGGGCCAGGGCAAGGATGCCGGGGTCGCTGACAATGAGGCCGTCGGCGCCGCTGTCCCGCAGAAACGCGAGATAGTCTTCCAGGCTGTGCAGGTCGCGGTTGTGGGCAAAAATGTTGACCGTGACGTAAACCTTGACCCCGTGGTCGTGGGCATACCGCACCGCCCGCCGCACATTGTCGTCGTCAAAATTGGCGGCCCGGGCGCGCAGGCTGAACTCCTTGCCGCCCAGGTAGACGGCGTCGGCGCCGTAATGAATGGCGGTCACCAGTTTTTCGAAACTGCCGGCCGGGGCCAGCAACTCAGGCATGCGGGGGCCGGAATAGGCGGCCGTCAAGGTGTCGTTCATGGGGATATCTCAAGAAAAAGGTGGACGCGAGGGAAAATGGAGTGCTGCCGGTTCCGCTAAGATCACGCGATAGAAAGCTCACGCTCGTGAAGCAGGGAGTCTTCGGATGGTTGGTACGGGGCAACTATACCAATGCCGAGGAGAAAGAGGGAAGCAAAAGATCGATTCCTTGCTGCAAGAGCAGCAGCTGATATGGAGAAGAGGCCTTGAGCTGATTCCAGACGTGCCGTGAAGCGGGCAATACTGGCAGGCAGCCTCGGATCAACCGGTAAAAAGGCTTGCTCCTCAACGCCTGCTGATTTACAATTTAATAACTGAGCCTTTTGCAAAATGAAAATATTACAGCGTGCGTCTCGATCATAGCTCGCAAGATCGAGTAACGTATTTTGTCATATCGGCGCGAGCGAGAAATCTCAGGGCTAAAACAGTGAGATTTCTCCCGGTCGAAAAGACACGATCCTAATTCGTTCTTTTTGCAAAAGGTTCAACTATTATCGCGTTGCTCTCGATTCGCGCATATCCGCCCTGAACAGGCAAAAGGAGCCCCCGCATGCTGAAAAAAAGCTATTCCAAAACCGGAACGATCTGCCGCGTCACCTTCAAATACGAGAACGATGAACAGGCCGAAACCGCTGTTTTGGCGGGCGAATTTAACGGCTGGTCCCTGCGCGAAACGCCGATGAAGAAGCTCAAGGATGGCAGTTTTTCCGCCAGTCTCTCCCTGCCTGCAGGCCAGTCGTACCGTTTCCGCTATGTGCTTGACGGCGGCGTTTGGGTCAACGATACCGAAGCCGACGGCTATGCCCCCAACGAATACGGCGAGGCCAACTCGGTCCTGACCGTCTGACCGATCAAACGCTGTTCGCTGCCGAGCCGGTACGCTAAAAACAGTCCCCCACCCTGGCTTGGTGGTACTCGTTTTTCAGGGCCACGTAGCGCCGCCAGGAGGCCTGCAAATCCTGAATCTGGCTCTCGCTGACCTCTTTGACCACCTTGGCCGGCGTGCCCATGATCAGGGAGCGCGGCGGGAAGTGTTTGCCGGGCGTGACCACCGATCCTGCGCCGACGATGGATTCCCGGCCGATGACCGCACCGTCGAGGATGATCGCTCCCATGCCGATCAGACACAGGTCACCCACCGTGCAGCCATGGAGAATGGCGCGATGGCCGACGGTGACGTCGCAGCCGATGATGGTGGGGTGCCCGTCCCGGTCTTCCCGCTCGGCCCCTTCGTGCTGGGTGATGTGGAGCAGGGAGAGATCCTGAATGTTGGTGCGCGCCCCGATGCGGATGCGGTGGACATCCCCCCGCACAATAACCCCGAACCAGAGAGAGACATCCTCGCCCAGAATCGCATCGCCAATCAGGGTCGCGTTGGGGGCTACCCACCCGCCCTTGCCCACCTGCGGCTGATAATCACGGTATGGCAGTATCATTTTTCCTCCTGTTGTCGAGATGCAACTTGTCGCTGCACGGACGTATCGTCCTCTCTTTTGCTTGTTGTGAGTTCCGGCCCTCTTCCTTGGCGCGATAAAGGGCGACATCAGCCTATTCAATACAACCCCAGAACGAGTTGGTGTCAAGCGGGAACTCGCTGCTGCCCCGACAGATTATTTTTTTGACGAATCATCTCGGGAGATGGCTGCTTGGCCCGTGCCTTGCTCCTTCGTCCAAGTGCATCTGGACGCGGCCCTATCGAGAAGGGAAAGCGGGATTCGTCAGGCAAACCGGACGTGCTGGCGGAAAAAATCACGGTACTCGTCCGGGCGATGACTGACATAGAGGATGGTGGTCATTTGATCTCTGGCGATTGCAGCGAGAAAATCGAGCAGTGCCATGCGGTTGCACTCGTCCAGCCCCTGCGTCGGCTCGTCAAGGACCAGCAGCGGCGGTGTCTTGATCAGCGCCCGGGCCAGCAGGATCAGCCGCTGCTCGCCATAACTCATCTGGCGGAAGGGCCGGTTTGCTTTATTTTCCAGGCCGAGCCGGTGCAGCCAGCGGCGACCGAGCTGCTCTTGTGCCGCGGTTGGCCGGGTATAGAGGCCGATCGTGTCGAACAGACCGGAGACCACGATAGCCAGGGCACTGCCGGCGACGCGGTGGTTGCGGTGCAGGTCCGGACTGAGGATGCCCATCCGCCGCTTCAGATCCCAAACCGACTCGCCGCTGCCGCGCCTTCGGCCGAACAGGCTGAGATCATTCACATAGCAGAGAGGGTGGTCGCCGGTAAGAAGCTGGAGCAGGGTTGATTTACCGCAGCCGTTGGGGCCGGTGATCAGGGTGTGATCGCCTTGATTGATGGTGAGATCGAGGCCGGTGAAGACCTCAATCTCGCCGTAGCGGGCAAACCCCTGGCGCAGAGTGACCAGATTGGCATCAGGGTCAGCGGTCCAGCCCGGCTGCCGCTCGCTGCGCACTTCTTCGACCGAAACCTGAAAGAGCGGCGGTTGGCTGGCCATCAGGGCGGTGACTTCCGCCAGGACATCGGCCCGCGCGCCCTGGACGGCGAGCGCGCCATCCTTGAAGGCCCCGAGATGGGTGCACCAAGGGGCAATGTCGCCGGTGTTGTTGATCAGGACGAGAATTCCCAGGCCCTGATCCCGCAGCCCGGCCAGCACCCGGTCCAGTTCCCGGCAACTGTTCTGGTCGAGACCTTCGTAGGGGCTCTCCAGGACCAGGAAGTCGACACCCCGGGTGATCTGCTGCAGAAGGCAGAGTTTGCGCGCCTGACCGGAACTCAACTGGCGGTAGCCGTGGTCGAGCAGTCCGGCGAAGGCGAAGTGGTCGATCAGGTCCTGGTGCCGCTCGATATCGCGGAGGAACTCTCGGGCCAGGGTGCCAGGATCCAGGCGGCCCAGAAAATCGGTGTCATCCTTGCGCAGTTCAGCCTCGAAAATCGACTGCTGCCCCTTGAAGGAGAGCACGCCGAGGCCGGGCGGCAATTGCAGGTGCTCGGCACGGTAGCGGGTTGTTTCTCCAGCCAACACCTCGCACAATTGTTCGATTCCCGAACCGTTGCCGCCAAGCAGGCACCAGCCCTCGCCCGGTCCGGCGTGGAACCGTTCAATGTGAAGTCCCTCGGCGGCAAGATGTGCAATGGTCAGCATCAACCCGGTCCGATCTCACTCGTCCCAGATTTTCTTGAGCGTGTAGGGGGAACCCTGGCCGGTGAAAAAAGAGCCGTCGACAAAGCGGTATCCCCGGTCAAGCGTGGCGATATCGGCCATGTCCTGGGCATCGAGCAGCAGATCGGCAGCAGCGAGATTCTGCCGCAGCCGTTCCGGATTGACTGATTTAGGGATCACCACGGTCTTACGGCTGAGTCCCCAGGCGAGCAGCACCTGGGCAGGTGTGGCTTTATGTTTGGTCGCCACCCGTTGCACCACCGGATTGTCGAGCAGGGTCGGCTCGCCGCTTTTTTTCATCCCCGCGGGCCGGTCGCCCGAGCCAAGCGGTGAGTAGGCGGTGACCAGGATGCCGTTTTGCCGGCAGAACTCGAGTGTTGGCCCCTGCTGGAGGTAGGGGTGAAGCTCGATTTGATTCATCGCCGGGCGGATGGCGGCCTGTCTGCACAGGGCGTCCAGTTTGGCGACGCTGAAATTGCAGACACCGATATGGCGCACCAGTCCCTTGGCCACACAGTCCTCCAGCGCCTTCCAGGTTGCGATGATCGGAAGGTCCTCCAGGGCGATGTAGTCCTCACTCTTGCAGGGAAAAAACACGCCGGGCTTGAAAGCCACCGGCCAGTGGATGAGATAGAGGTCGAGGGAGTCGATCCGCAGATCCGTCAGTGTTTGCTCCAGAGCCAGTCGTACCTGGTGCGGAGCATGGGCGTTGTTCCACAGCTTCGAGGTCAGCCAGAGGTCTTGGCGGGACACCCGCCCCGAAGCGATGGCCTCGGCGATCGCCTTGCCAACCTCGGGTTCGTTCTGGTAGGCCGGGGCACAATCAATATGGCGATAGCCGATCGTTAAGGCTTCCTTGACCGCTCCATGGACCGCGCCGGGCGCTGATTTCCAGGTGCCGAGACCAAGGGCGGGCAGACGATCCCCGCCAGGTAAAGAAAATGACAGCATAAGACTCTCCTTTCGGTTCCCGCCAGGTATCTTGATGGCGGCAGAAGGCGGTTTTCGTCCGTCAGGCCCGGAACACAGCCATGCGCACAATGGTTTGTTACCCTGCTGACTTTAAAAAGCAGAAGGTTGTCCGTCAAACAAATAACGGCGGGCTTGCCGTTTCTAACCCAACACTGACCGGGGTGCGGGTGAAAAAGAGTTGACCGGAATTTTTATTTTTGCGGCGGGGTTCTTTTTTCATACAATGCATCCAACCGGATCGTATCCGGATTGATGACAAATCGGGGGAGGAGCGGGCATTGCCGCGGCCATGAGAGGAAAACCATCCATAAACGTTCAGACGCGAAACAGTGAGCCGCCGGGGCAGCAAACGGTGGTCGTGGTGGACGATAGCGCCACCATGCGGACCGTTATCCAGAAGGAACTGGAGGTGGCCGGTTTCAAGGTGATTACCTTCAGCGACGGCCTTGAAGCCTTGTCTTCACTTCGCTGGATGCAGAAGGCGCCCGATTTGATCACCTTGGATATTGATATGCCGCGAATGGACGGCTTTGTCTGCTGTCAGCAGCTGCGGGAAATGGAGGCACAAGGCCAGTTCGGCGATGTGGAACACCGGATTCCGGTCCTCTTTGTTTCCGCCAACGACACCTTTGACAACCGCAGCCGTGGTTTTCATCTCGGCAGCCTGGAATTCATCTCCAAACCGTTTGCCCGTGGTGATATTGCCACAGCGGTCAGCAGGGTGCTGCGACCGCAATCCACCTTTGCGGGCATGACCGCCCTGGTGGTCGACGATAATCAAGGGCTTCGCCGGATGGTCGGTTCCTGCCTGGAACGGATCGGTCTCAGCATCATCGAGGCGGAGAACGGCCGGCAGGCGTTCGAATTGATCAAGGAAAATCTCGTTAATGTCGACCTGGTCATCGTCGATTTTGACATGCCGGTCATGCGCGGCGACGAGTTCATCCACCTGACCCGCCAGTTCCCCGAGGTCGAGCACCTGCCCATGCTCTCGCTCAGCGGCGCGGTCGCTCACCATGCG
>Ga0074197_1003011_pt1 | contig 10777 bp, 8 predicted proteins | sample EPASupsiteSAE305_FD_64526 | JGI IMG/M metagenome (GOLD analysis project Ga0074197, IMG submission 64526) | Bioremediated contaminated groundwater microbial communities from EPA Superfund site, New Mexico - SAE3-05 reassembly with SPADES | ecosystem: Environmental > Aquatic > Deep subsurface >...
ACTATCCTAGGGCCTACTCGGTCGATAGAACTTCGGGAAGCAACCCTATTCAACAAAACTTAGATAATTTATTGTTTGCGGGAACACTTTATGGAGATATAATCTACCACAAAGCCCCAATTGCAATGATGCAGTTGGAAAAAACAATGGGCGAAGAACTATTCCAGCAGGGTGTTCAGCAGTACCTTAAACAGCACTGTATGGGCAATGCTGATTGGAATGAACTGATATCTGTATTTGATACACTTACCCCTGTTGACCTTAAGAAATGGAGTAAAGCCTGGGTAGAACAGGCTGAGATGCCCGTTATGGTATCAAAGGTAAACTTGGAAAAAGACAGTTCGGCAAATCTATCCATAACACAGAAAACAAAAGGTATAGAAATGTTAATGCAGTACTCTATTGCTTTAATAGGCGAAACCTCTCAAGTAGTGAACATTGATATAATGCACGATAAATCTCAAGTTAAAATCGACCTTGAAAACGGAGAAAAAGACATAATTCTTTTAAACTCCAACGGACTTGGTTACGGACAATTTATCACAGAACAGGATAATCTAAATAAATTGATAAACCCATCGTTCGTTGTTGATGACGCTGTGGCCAGAGCATCAAATCTTATTTCAGTCAATGAAATATTTTTGAATGGAAAACTAAATAAATCAGAATACTTCAACTTCCTGCTATCGTCGCTTAACAAAGAAAAGGAACCACAAATCCGCAACTATTTACTCAGCAATATCGAGATGGTTTGGTGGCAATTTATGACACAGGATGAAAGAACCAAACAATCGCAATTCCTTGAATTCACTCTTTACAAGCTTTTCAACTCCAGGAATATTCCTGTAGATGAGCGAAAACCAATTTTTCAAACCTACTCCCGAATAGCCCTTTCAACCGAAGCAATGGATAATTTAGTTGATTTCTGGAATAGCAAGGCAAAAATTGATGGAATTACACTAAGCGAACAGGATTTAACCAACCTTGCTTTGGAAATAGCTGTTCGTGGAGTTAATGAAGCGGATAGTTTATTGGATGTCCAACTAAATAGAATTACGAATAACGATAGGCTTGCAAAATTCAGATTTGTAAAGCGAGCAGTTAGCAACGACGAAGCCATCCGCAACGACTTTTTCCACAGCCTATTCAACCCACAAAATCGCCGACCTGAACCTTGGGTAACCGAGGCGTTGCGTTACTTTAACCACCCATTACGCTCTGCGCATTCAATTCATTACCTAACAGCATCGCTCGATTTACTTCCCGAGATTCAGCAAACCGGCGACATTTTTTTCCCAAAAATGTGGCTCGATGCCACTCTTTGGGGTCATAGCAGCCCTGAGGCTGCTAAAGTAGTTACCGATTGGTTGAATAGCCATCCACTAGTATCGGAAAATCTAAAGAATAAACTCTTGCAATCGGCCGATATGCTTTTTAGAAAAAACAAGTAAGTTTTTAAAGTAGATTTTCATGGAAAATATTATTAATGATATTCGCAGTCAACTTATAGCCAACTCAAGTGAGGATATTCGTTTATCGGGACAACGATTCTTCAAGGAAGAAATTAAATCGTATGGTTTAAAATCGGCAGATGTAATTAAAATAGGCAAAATGTACTTCAAGCAAATTGAGAGTTTGCAAAAAAAGGATATTTTCAAACTCTGCGAAGAGCTTTGGAAATCGGGTTACATGGAAGAATCGTTTATTGCCTGTAACTGGTCATACTACATCCACAAGAAATACGAGCCTAACGATTTTAAGGTTTTTGAAAAATGGGTCAACACTTACATTAACAACTGGGCATCGTGCGACACATTGTGCAACCACACCGTTGGCGAGTTCGTGGAGATGTATCCAAATTATATTGAAGAGTTAAAGCGTTGGGCCAAATTCGATAATCGATGGATGAAACGAGCCGCCTCAGTTTCTTTAATAATTCCAGCACGAAAAGGGCTATTCCTAAATGATATTTTTGATATTGCAAACATCCTTTTGCTGGATAACGACGATTTAGTCCAAAAAGGCTATGGTTGGATGCTAAAGGCAGCCAGCCAGTCGAACCAAAAGGCTGTTTTCGACTATGTTATGTCTAAGAAACAGATTATGCCGCGAACGGCATTGCGTTATGCAATAGAAAAAATGCCAAAAGATCTTAAAGATAAAGCAATGGAAAAGTAGGAAAGGACGAGATAAATCTCGTCCTTCTTAGTTATAATCCAAGGTTTGATACTCCTCCGAAGCTATTTCCTCATCAACATGCATTAAAGGCTCATCCAAACGCCTAGTATTTACCGAATGTAATCTTCTCCTATCAACCCTAAAATACTCTGTTAACTCTTTCAATTGCTGAGCCTGACTGCTTAACTCCTCGGAACTAGTAGCCAGTTGCTCGCTCGACGATGCTGTTTTTTGAGTGATTTGATTCAACTGTTGAACTGCATTATTTATTTGCTCAGCACCCAACTTCTGCTCGGTACAAAAAGCAGCAATTTCCTGAATAAGTTTTGCGGCCTTCTCAATTTCAGGAATCAATTTTTCCATTTTCTGTGCGGCTTTCTCGGTTATATTTACACTTTTAGCCGAAAGTAATACAATATCATCAGCAGCCAGCTTGCTCTTTTCTGCCAGCTTTCGAACCTCTGCCGCAACCACAGCAAATCCTTTACCATGCTCTCCTGCCCTAGCTGCCTCAACTGCAGCATTTAGTGCAAGTAAATTTGTTTGAAAAGCAATATCGTTAATCACATTAATCTTGCCCGCAATGGTGCGAATAGAATCTAAACTTTCCTTTGATGAAGACTCAACATCCCTCATTCCAAACGATACAAACTGTGAAATCCTATCGGCCTCGTGCGCGTTATGGTCATTTTGGTCGATATTGGCAACCATTTCCTCCATTGAGGTTGATATTTCCTCTACAGACGAGGCCTGTTCTGTAGCACCTTGGGAAAGCGATTGCGATGCTGAAGCAATTTCGGCTCCTGCCGCAGCAATACTTTGCGAACCCATTTGAATACTCTCCAGAATAGACTTTATCTTCTCCACCATCTTCCTTAACGAATCGGCCAATGCACCTATTTCATCGTGTTGGAAAATATCAACCTCTGCTGTTAAATCGCCATTGGAAACATTTTCGGCAAAAGTTCCACTTTTCTTAAGCGAGGCCACAACACCCTGAACAATAACCCTTAATACCACAACAATAAAAATCGATAAAATAAGCATCGAAACAATTATTGCTAATCTTACTTTCACCAATAGTGCATTCATCTCCGAGTCAACAATACTTATTGCAACAAAGGAATCGGTTAAAGGGAAATAAGAGAAGTACTCTGTCCGTTCAACTCCATTATCGGAGAAACTTCTCTTCTGAATACTTTCATCCTTAGTAAATATTTTGAAAACAGCCGCATCTTTTATACTCTTACCTTCATCCTTTGGGTGAAGCATTAAGGTACCATCGCTCGAAACAATGTAAGGGAAACCACTATCGAAGTATGTTTTTGAACTAAACACAGACTTAGCTTTAGCCAAACTCTCCTTAAGCCCAACGTAAAGCATACCCTTTACCTCCCCATTAATTCTAATAGGCTCGTATGTAGTAATATACCAAGCATTGACAACCCAAGCGCGTCCCGAGTAGGTTTCACCTTTATTCACCGCTTGTGCTACAGCCCCATCCATAGGAATAAAAGTTCCAACTGCGCGTGTTCCATCCAAGTTTTTAACATTAGTTGAAATACGCAGGAAGCCTTGCGGAATTTTTTGAAAAATAGTGGCCGTTTCAATACCCATGGACTGGACACCATCCACAAAATCGAAATTCCCATGAATGCTTCGGTCTCCAAGCAACCATCTTCGCACAACAACACTTTCAGTTGACTGTGTTAGTTGGTTTTTTGCCGTAACTTGAATTGATTCATTAGTTTCCACCAACCGGCCCTGATTGGCAAATTGTTTTTTGGCAAAATTCATTGCAACAGCAAGTTTATCCCTATTTAACTGTTGCTCTACCCTCATAAACTCAACCAAATCGGAGATTTGCTCGCGCATACGAGCATCTGTGCTAGTTTTAATATAGTTTGAAACAAGATTGTTGATGTAGAATCCAAATCCAACAAATCCAATGAGTATCAGTGCGGTTAAAATGTAATTTAACCTTGTGCTGATTTTTAAATCGTTTATCTTTTTCATTTTCGATAGATTTTAAAGATTTAAAAAACCGAAACACAAAACTAAAAAACATTAAACAGATGTTTAATGTATAGATTTATATAATATTACACTTTTTTATGAAAAAAACAAATGATATTTCTCAGTATATAGAAATATTTGACTAACAGAACTTTAATTTAAGTCTGCTGAATATTCTTATTGGTGAGGTAAAATTTAATCCCTCTGAGGTGGTTGGCCAGTAATAAATCGCAAAAAACGAGGATGCATAACCCTATCAATTCCTTTCATAAAACGCCAATTTGAAGTATTTATCCTATAGCCTAGAAAAATTTCGGTATGTCCGGAGTTTAGTATTAACTGGGTTTTTGATTCTTTAACAAAAGTAGACTCAACATATGTTGATACACCCCAATAAACTCTATCTCCATTTTTACCAATTGAGAATCGTGAAATATTTCGCATGGAGATAATATCATACTCTTTAATAGAATCATTAACGGTTGACTGTTGAACAACATGCTGAAAGGAAATACCGGGAAGAAAAGTAAACGAGATGAAATATTTCTTCCAAAGGGTAAATAGATGTGAATACCCAAACGAAACTCCAAAATTCGAAAATACAATTGCTTTTAAATCTAACTGCGGATCAACGTACTCCTTAACAACTAAAGGGACTATTGAAGAATCTGAACCCACACCGTTTATTGAAAAATACCCACCAAGCATCCAACTGCCACCACTTCGTCTCATAGCCTTTGTATAGGAATAGGCAGCATTTGACGAATAATTCTCTGGACTAAAAATATATGCGAAGGAAGTTGCAATAGAGAATGTTTGAAGATTTGGTAATTGAGGATAAAAATCGCCTTTCTCCCAATCCTTTATATAATCATCGGCATTTGAAAAATAGAAACCCCTATAACTCTTTAACGTCAGATCAACCATAAGTCTACTCATTGTATAATGTGCTTCAAAATCATACTTTTGGGTCCTGCCGTATTTTTTAATGCTGAAATCATCGGCAGGCAAAAGAAAACTCATACCTAAACCCAACCAAGAGTATGAAAAACCAAGCCCTACAATAGATTGAGGATTCGGTTTAAAAAGTAAAGTTTCGTCAATATTTGGGTTTTCAATTTCCAGTTGAGAATAGGCTGGTCCTATTTTGGAGTACAAATGAATGTGACGAGGAAAGTCAACTATACGAGGTCTTAATGAATCCGAATCTGAAGCATTCAATTCAACATAAGAACCAAGAAACAGTATAAAAATAAAAATTACCCTCATAGATATAACCTTGATGTTAATCAATATCACCAAAAATGGCTTTAATATTAAGAAAACATTTATCACCTTTGCAATTAGTATTCAAAAAGAAGCAATAAATATCAATTCAAATATAAATTTTAAAAGAACGCTATGAAACCAAATCTAAGACTATTTCTAACTTCTTTAATTCTATTGTGTGCAATTACAATTAAAGCACAAGAGCCTGAGAAGCCAAAAATTGAGATAAAGGCTTATGGCTTTGTAAATTATGAAATAATCATGGATACTTATAAATCGTTGGATGCCCGCGATGGCGAACTTTATTTCTATCCACTAAAAGAAAACCTTGACATAAATGGAGTTGATAAAAACAAGCAGACCCAACTTCAAATGTTAAGTTTATCATCTCGATTAGGGCTAAAAATATCAGGGCCTGATATTCTCGGAGCAAAAACCTCGGGACTAGTGGAGGCGGATTTCTTTGCTACTGCTAACGAATATTCCAGACTTCTTAGTCTACGCCATCTTATTATCAATTTGAAATGGGAGAAATCTGAACTAATGTTAGGGCATTATTGGCATCCAGTCATTGTAAACGAGGTAATACCAGCGAATATTTCTTTCGGAGCAGGTGTACCTATTAATGCGCTTAATCGCTCGCCTCAAGTTCGTTTCTCCGTTTATCCTACCGATATTGTAAAAATTAGCTTTACTGCTTTAACACAAGGATACCATAAATCTGCAGGCCCTAGCGATGCTCAACGTAACTCCGGATTACCCGAGGTAATTGCTCAGGCATCGATTGGCAATAGAAAAGACTTTGTTGTTGGTGCATCGGCTGGTTACAAATGGTTAACTCCAAGGTTAGAAACAATAACTAATTTTTCTACAAATAAAACTATCGGCCAGTACCTAGTTAACGCTTATATAATGAGCAAATTTAGCAGTACAACTGTTAAAGCAATGGCAATTTATGGTCAAAATCTCACCCATCTTAACATGATAGGTGGATACGGTTCAATTACAGGAACTGGTGGTATTATTGAGCAGGATTATGATTACACTAGCCTAAAAACCCTTGGCACATGGCTTGACTTGCAACAAGGATTTGGTAAGTTTGGGGTTGGATTATTTTTAGGTTATTCAAAGTTATTAGGAGCCGACGATGATTATTCAAGCCTTACTGTTGGTACAACAAAATATTTCCGTAACGATGATATGGATTATTTCTACAGAATATCACCTAGGGTATCGTACAAAGAAGAAAATTTAACCTTTGCTTTGGAGTATATGCTTACAGGTGCTGTATACGGTGAAACATGGGATGCAAAGCATAAAGTGACATCATCGATGGATCCAGTTTATAACAACAGAATAACATTTGCAGCCAAATACGATTTTTAATTGTGTTATTTTAGCCATTTATTGAAAAGGTACCTACCAGGTACCTTTTTTTTGCAACTTGCTTTCGCAGAAATTAACACATAACATTAAACTGAATGGTGTACCTTTGCAAAACCTAGAATACTTATATGAAGTTAAATATCAGAAAGATATCAAAATCACTACTTTTTGCATTTATCGCGTTTATTGCCTTAGGATTTATTTTTAGAAGCAATATTGCACGCTACCAGTTCAACCGCCAAACATCGAAAATTGAGGATAATTACTCATTAAAAATCAAAACCCAAGATTTGCGGTATATTGGCTTAAGAACAATTCAACTTAAAGGTTTAAGCATTCAAAACAAATTAGATACCTTAGTAAACATCGGTTTTATTGAAACTAAACTTAGCTTACTTAACCTGCTAACGCTAAAAATTAACCCGCTAGAGGTAGATATAACCGACTCAAAGGTCAATATTCATAATATTTTAATTTATCGAAAATCGTTATCAAATAAAGGAAACCCTATTGATAGTACAAAACAAGCTAGCAACTCATCCAACTCAATTATACGATTAAATAAAGTCATCAGAACATTTTTTGGCCTATCGACCGCTAAGTTTAACGTCAATAACTTCAACTTAGAATACACTGACTCGACTTACTCTGGCTTATTAACAATTCAGAACTGGAAATATTCTGGAAAAAAATTCAATGCACATGCCAAGTTTATTGATAATACTGGAGAAAATTATATCGTATTAAATGGAATTACCGATAAAAAAACCAATACAATTAATGTAACTATAAGCGGAAAAGATGGAGCCACAAAGGTGCCATTCCTTGAACCATTCCTTGGTATTACAACCCTTTTCGACTCAGCAAAAGTATCCTTAGAGGCCAAAGATTTGTCAAAAAACAACATTGAACTACTATTTAATTCTAAGGTAGATAAGTTGCAAATCCAAGGTAAAAGAATTGCCGAAACGATGGTTGAGACCGATAGCCTATCGGCAAATCTATTTTTTAAGATAACTCCATTATCGTACTGTATTGATACTCTCTCAAAAATAAACTTCAACAAACTAACCGCCAACATTGGATTATGCTATAAGAACGATTCAATCATCGATTTTAGCTTCAAAAGTGGAAACCATAAATGGCAAGAACTAATTGAGTCGTTGCCAAAAGGTTTATTCAGCAATATTAGTGGAATGAGGTTGAACGGCGAATTTCAGTATAGTTTACAGGTAAACCTCAATACCAACAATCCTGACAGTCTGCAAATTGAGCCAAAACTAATATCGAAAGGATTCAATATTCAATCTTACGGACACACAAACTTCAGCGCCCTTAACGATACTTTTACCTATAGGATATATAACGATGGCGTTTTCATAAAAAGTATCAGAGTTGGTGATGGCAAAGAATTTATCAGCCTCAACAGCATTTCGCCATTTCTGCGCTGGGCAATAATCACAAGCGAAGATGGAAGCTTCTACAACCACCGAGGATTCGATTTAGACGGAATTCGTTACGCTATGGCTTGCAACATTAAGGAAAAACGCTTTGCTCGCGGAGGAAGCACCATATCACAGCAACTAGTTAAAAACCTTTACTTAAATCGAAATAAGAATATCACCCGAAAATTTGAAGAGTTTCTTACTGTTTGGATGATTGAGAACAACTCAATTGTGAGTAAAGACAAAATGCTCGAAATATATCTTAATATTATTGAATGGGGTCCAAATGTTTATGGTGTTAAGGAGGCATGCCATTACTACTTCAACAAAAAACCTAATGAGATAAGTTTGCAGGAAGCACTATTCTTAGCATACATTGTACCTCGTCCAACAAAATTCAAGTGGGTTTTTGACGACGAAAACCACCTTAAACCATTTATGCTAAATAGTTTTGAATTTGTTTCAAATAAAATGCTTAATAGAGGCTATATCACCGATGATGATTACAGCTCAATTCTAAGTATTGACGAGTTCAACCTGAATGGGGAAGCAAAAAAGTTAATTGCAAAACAAGATACTTTCCCATCGGACACAATTGACTTTGTGGATTTTACCGAAGAATAGACTATTTACTTTTGGTTTATTTTTTAGTAACTTAGTTCATTCAAACTGTAAAATATTGAACTATGAGTACTCAAGCAACCAAGAATGTTCAAGCTATAGCAGAGAGTATACAATGGTTTGGTCAGGCTTCGGTAAAAATTCAGAATTGCGGAAAAACAATATACATCGACCCTTTTAGACTAAAACAACCCGATAAAGCCGACTTAATTCTAATAACCCACTCACACTTCGACCATTTTTCGCCCGAGGATTTAAAACTCATTGTATCCAATGACACATGGATATTCTGCCCTGCAGATTTCTCAAGCCAACTCGAAGCATTTGGCGCAGCCAAAGTTATACCCGTGAAACCAGGTTTTGAAATGGAATGGAAAAGTATTCAAATTAAGACTGTTCCAATGTATAACGTATTTAAAACAGACAAGCATCCGAAGGAGAAAGAATGGGTTGGCTACCTGCTTAACCTGTGCAATGTTTGGCTATACCACACTGGCGATACTGAACTTATTCCAGAGATGAAAAATATTAAATGCGATATAATAATGCTTCCGCTTGGACAAACCTACACAATGAACTCAGTGGAAGATGCTGTTCAGGCTGTTATCGACACCAATGCATCGGTGGCAATACCCATACATTATGGAATTTACGAGGGAAGTAATGATGATGCTGCAAAATTCAAAGAAATACTTAAGGATAAAGTAGAAGTTATTGTATTACCACAAGAATAAGAGAAGTTACTGAGTTATTAGTCGATACATTCTACAAAATCTAACTCCCATTTATCAATGTTAAGGGCTGTTAGGTAACCAGTTCCAGGTAGTTGGCCTTTATAAACACAGCCTGCGTCTAATTTATATACTCGCTTATTTTTCAAATTTATATCTCTAATTAAAAAATCAATTGGTCTTGGAGTATGGCCACATATAATACTATAACCTGGCATAAAATCAGCGGGAACCTCATTACACCTACTCCAAATTATCTGTTCTTTGTTAGAAAAAGGATCAGAAATAGAAAAATCTAATCCTCCATGCACCAAAACGTACTTTTCGTTGACAATAAAATAAGTCTTTAAATCATTAAAAAAATCAAGATGCTTTGATGGAATACTCTTTAAAATATTAAGTTTTGACATTGAGCGGATTCCATAACTTTTCAATGTTGCCAATCCAGAATTTTGAAGCCATACGTTTAAATTAGCCTTACTATCACATGAGTCTAATAGCATTTGCTCATGGTTCCCAAGTAAAAAGTTTACATTGTAACCAGACTCTTTTAGGTTTATTAAATAATCTACAACACCAGCACTATCAGGGCCTCTATCAATATAATCACCCAAAAAATACAACCTATCGTTAATTGTAATACCTAACTTACAGTCAATTAATCGCCTTAAAGTCTTTATACAACCATGAATATCGGGTATAATAAATGTCGACATAATTCACTAACTATTTATATTAAAGATAGCATTTCAAACAATCTATTCAAATAAAATCGAGAAAAGAATTGAAGATATATTATTTATTAATTCTTTTGTAATCAAATTATTATATATAAATTTGATTACAATTCATAAAATAAGAAAAATGGAGAATTCAACAAACTGCCCAAAACTAGAAAAATGCCCAATCTACATCAAGAATGTATTTTTAAATCCAAATGCAGGTGAAACCTATAGAAAGATATACTGCACAGCAGGATTTGCAAAATACTCTACTTGTAAGCGTCTAATTGTTTCAGAGAAAACAGGAAAACCAGTACCTGAAACAGTTATGCCAAACTCATCTCTGTCTGTTGAAGAGATTATATCCAGATTGTAACTCACTCTATTCCATTTATTCAAATAGGTTCCT
>Ga0074197_1003012_pt1 | contig 10773 bp, 10 predicted proteins | sample EPASupsiteSAE305_FD_64526 | JGI IMG/M metagenome (GOLD analysis project Ga0074197, IMG submission 64526) | Bioremediated contaminated groundwater microbial communities from EPA Superfund site, New Mexico - SAE3-05 reassembly with SPADES | ecosystem: Environmental > Aquatic > Deep subsurface >...
TCAGAGAGCAGATCGAGCGCGTGGCCAGCCAGCCCGAATCCCGTTACATCGGTACAGGCTGTGACTGCCCTGCAAATGTCCTCTGAAAGGACGTTAGGGATCGAATTCAGTTTCGCCATGCTTTGCACGGCTGCATCTATGTTTTCATCTGAAAATAGCCCAGCCTTGATTGCTGTCACAGCTATCCCGGTTCCTATCGGTTTCGTCAGGATAAGGGCATCACCAGGTTTTGCTGTCCCGACTGTCCACATCCTGTCCTTTTTGACTTCGCCGAAGACAACGAGCCCGTATTTGGGTTCTTCATCCTGTACGCTGTGTCCGCCCGCAAGCATAGCACCTGCCTCAATAGCCTTCTGTGCTCCGCCGTTCAGTATCTGTTTAAGGACATCAAGCGGCTCGCAGTTGGTCGGAAAGCATACGACATTAAGAGCTATGAGGGGTCTGCCGCCCATTGCATATACATCACTCAGGGAATTTGCCGCAGCTATTTTGCCGAAGTATTCGGGGGAATCGACAACAGGGGTTATGAAGTCCACCGTCAGGATGCCTACCCTTTCTTCGTCGATCTTCCACAGCGCAGCATCCTCGCCCCTGTTCCACGAGGCAATAAGGCTTTCATCCCTAAATACAGGAAGGTCTTTCAGTAAACTGTCCAGCTCCGCCGGACCGATTTTTGCCGCTCAGCCACTTGTACGGGCACGTTCTGAAAGCCTCATACAGATCCCTTCCTTTCTATTTCATGCGAAGATGCGTGACATCCGCCGCTGCAAAGATTTTTTCTTTTTCTCCGACCTTTACGACAAGGGCTCCCTGCTCTGTTATCCCCTGAGCTGTGCCTGTAAACTTCTCTTCGTCCTGCATAACGCTGATCTCTCTGCCTATAGTATCGCACTCTTTTCTGTAGGAGAAAAGGAGTTTTTCTTTTCCGTCAGATTTTTTCAGATCCAGGACGTATGACGACAGGCTGTGAAGGATGCGCGAAAGGAGAAGGGGCCTGGGAACTGTGTGACCTTTCTCAATATTGATCGAGGTTGCTATATTTTTGACCTCTTCACTCATATCTTCCTCTGTGAAATTCACGTTGAGGCCTATGCCTGTAACTGCATAGTATATCCGGTCCGGTTCACCCGCTGCCTCGCTGAGGATGCCGCATATCTTGCGTCCGTTCACCAGGATATCGTTGGGCCATTTGAGTTTTGCATCGACCTGGTATTGGTCTTTGAGTACTGATCTGACCGCGATCCCTGCAGCAAGGTTAAGAAGCTGTACATCGCCCGGCCTGAGCTCAGGCCTGAGCAAGACGGAAAAGAGCAGGTTTTTCGAAGAGGGAGCATGCCAGGAGCGTCCCCTTCTCCCTCTTCCTTCTGTCTGTTCATCAGCCATAGCAACTATACCCTCAGGTGCATCCTGCTGGGCAAGCTTTTTTATGGCATGTTGTGTAGAAGTTATAGTTGGAAAATAAATGGATTTGTTAAATACGGGATCGTCCCTTAGAAAAAAATCAATCAGCGTCTGACTCATCGCATCTGTCTCGCTGATACTTTTTAGCATATACCCCTTTTGGGGCACAGATTCTATATCAAGACCTTCTTCACGGAGTGCGCAGATAAGTTTGAACAGAGCCTGCCTTGAAAAGCCCATCCTTTCCGCCAGGACGGAACCCGGAACAAATTCCCCCTCGGATGCTGCAAGATATTCCAAAAGCCTGTAGCGGCTGGTAGATCCATCAATGCTGTCAGGCAAAAGATCACCCAAGCCTGTTCGCTCTAAGCGTCAGCCCGCCACCTATGATGAGGAAGACGATGTTGGCTATCCATGCGGCAAATACCGGATGCAGGTAACCGGCATCTCCTAAAGACTGTGTGAAAGATAGGATGACATAATAGACAAAAACTATGATAACGCTCAAGCCAAGCCCCATTCCGGAACTTGACCTCTGAGGCCGGCTTCCCACTGCCGCTCCAACTACAGCCAGCACCAGACATGCCCAGGGGACTGAAAAACGCAGGTTGAGTATCATTAATATCTTAGATACATCCATGCCTTTTTGCTTCATCATTTTGATCTCGCGGAAAAGCTCATTCAATGTCATTTCGTCCGGAGTCCTGGCTGTTCTTACTGCCTCTTCAGGGTTGAGGTCAAGCTGGAGTGCCTGTTTGTCGAACGTGAAGAGGAGCGATACATCGCTATCCTTAGTTATCTCGAAGACTTTGCCCTCTTCAAGCCACCAGCTTCCGTCTATCCATTCGCCATTTTTAGCGGAGACCAGCCTGCTGAGAAGCCCTTTTTCAAATTCCTGGACTACTACATCACTCATCTTGCCATCTTTAACATCTATCCTGTTTACGTATATAACACGTTTAAGTTCCCCGCCTGATTCCTCTTTAAGGAATACTTTATCCCTGAATACAGGCGGAGATTGTTTGAAAACTTCGTAAGCCATCACGTTTGCTGCAGCCCTTTCACTTATAGGGACAAGCGTTTCATTTATAAAAAAAGCTCCCATCGAGACAAAAAAGGCCATGATAATTACAGGTTTGATTATCCGGGTAAAGGATATGCCGGATGACTTGAGCGCTACCAGCTCAGAATTAGTCGATAGCTTGTTGAAACCAAGCAACGCAGCAAGCAGGCAGCTCATGGGTATAGCTGTTGCCGCCATCTTAGGCAGGTAATAGAGGAAGAGCCGAACTACTATGCCTAATGGAACCCCGTTTTTTATGATAAGATCCGCTATCCTGAAAAGGAGTCCCCCGGCGACCATGATTATAGTGAAAGCCATCAGCCCGAAGAAAAACGGACCAATGAGCTCACCGAAGATAAACCTGTCAAGCGCTTTGAATTTTAGATATTTATCAAAAAGATTATTATTCACTTTCACCCTCGTTGATTTCAATTATTTTCTCAGCGCACTCACGGATCGCTCCATTGCCGCCGGGGCTCTCTGTCTTCCAGTCAGCTGCCTTGACAGCCTCCGGGACAGCGTTTGCCACAGCTATCCCCAAGCCTGCCCATTTAATGCATTCTACATCAGGAATGTCGTCGCCCGCAAAAGCAATCTCTGCACGTGTTATACGGTTATTTTCTGCAAGCGCTTTAAGTACACCGAGCTTGTCTCTTGTTCCATTTATGCATCCTGTGATACCTAAGTCATCAGCTCTCTGCTGAGTAGCAGCTGAGTAACGCCCACTGACAAAGAATACTTTTACACCCAGGTCGATGAGCTTTCTTATTCCGTAACCATCCTGGATGTCGAAGCGTTTGAATTCCCCGCCTTTTCCATCCATGTAGACTCCCCCGTCTGTCAGGGTCCCATCGACGTCAAAGGCAAAAAGCTTAATCAATGTCCTTTTCTCCGGGATCCCTGCGGTCCCAGTCATGATTTATCCTGGGAGAAAGTCCTCTTGTCGACTCAGATGCGAAGTCAAGTATTATCCTGCCTTCCGCAGTCGAGCCATATTTTATCTCAAGCTCGTTAAGTCCTTCACGGATAGTGCGTGCAGGATCATAGAGGATCCTGAACATATCCCTTATGCGCCTTCTGGTTTCGGAGTCGAACCCCCTGCGTTTGAGTCCTATCCTGTTTATGTCATAGACTCTTATAGGAGCTCCATCTGCCAGGCAAAAGGGCGGAACATCCCGGACTATCTTCGATAATCCCCCGACCATGCAGTATGATCCAACATGAACGAACTGATGGAATCCGGACATTCCGCCGACCACCACAAAATCGCCTATATGCGTGTGTCCGGAAAAACCGCATTTGTTAGCTATGGTGCAGTCATGTCCAATTTTCACGTTATGGGCAAGATGGACATTTTCCATAATAAAACAGTTGTCGCCCACAGTGGTAGACTGGCCTTCGCCGACAGCCCTGTTCATAGTGACATACTCACGGCACATGAGGTTATTGCCTATCCTAACCCAGGTCTCTTCATTCCTGAAGGTGATATCCTGGGGTTCTCCTCCTATGACGGTGTGATCGAAGATTGTGCAGCCTGAGCCCATTTCTGTGTAGTTATATATGTGGACATAGGCCCTAAGTTCAGTCGCATCTCCCAATATCACTTTGTCATCCACCATACAGAATGGACCTATCCTGACGTTTTCTCCAAGCTGTGCTTTCGGAGATACTATCGCGGTTGGATGGATATATACGCTCATTCCGGTCTATGCCTCGGGTTTGAGGGTAAGGCCTGAAGAGACTACACAGCCCATCATACCTTCGGCAGCCAGATCTCCGTCAATTGTTGCCCTGAACTTGAATTTGAAGTTGTTTCCCCTGCGTTTTACGAGAGTAGCTACTGTTTTTAGCTGATCACCGGGCTTCACCGGCCTGCGAAATTTCACTTTGTCGATAGATGTGACATATACCAGGCGGCGCTCGTTTTCTTTGATCTCGGTATAAAGCTTCAGCAGCACAGCCGCTACCTGACCCATTGATTCGATGATAAGGACTCCGGGCATTACTGGTTCATCGGGAAAGTGTCCCTGAAAAAACGGTTCGTTTATCGTTACATTTTTAATTCCTGTGACCTCTACCAGATCGTCCGTCAGCACCAGATCCTCGATCCTGTCTACCAGGAGAAATGGATAACGGTGCGGCAGAAGTTCCAATATTTTATTGATGTCATATTTCATCCTATATGCCTCCAGTTAAAAGATTCGGTCAAATAATTATATGACCCTTTTTATTCTATTTACAAGCCTTCCATGAAGATCATGTCCGGCACATATGCCAATGTAATGGGCGATCGGGATAGATCCTAAGAGAGCCAGATCCCCGAGAAGATCGTTTATCTTATGCGTTACACACTCCAGAGGGAAACGAAGTCCGCACGTATTCAAAAGGCCATTTTCATCAAACATGAGAGCATTTTCCAGAGATCCTCCCTTAGCGAGACCACTCTTTTTCAAGTAGTCCAGCTCTGAGGTGAGTCCGAATGTTCGGGCCTTTGATATCCTGTCAAGAAAGACGTCCGGCGATATTATATATGATGCTCTTTGAGTCCCCACCGGAGTACCGGGATAGTCTATCACATAGGTGACTTTAAGTCTCTCCGAAGGAAGAGCCATTATCGCCCGGTCTTTATAAGCGTCATCTATGACAATCGGAACTGAGAGAGTTTTTTTTCTCGGTTTTTCCCCATATTCTGTTATCCCCGCCTTTAAGAATGCCATGGCGAATGGGTGCGGACTTCCATCCATGATAGGTATTTCCTCTCCGGTCAGCGAGATGACCGCGCTGTCGATCTCAAGCCCGGTCAGAGCAGCCAGAAGATGCTCCGCTGTCCTTACTAAGGTTCCGTCAGGAAGACTGAATCCTGTAAGCCTGCTGTCCTCTTCCACATGGGCCGAAGCAAGAGGAAAAAGTCCGTTCTCGGTGGAAAAGTAAATACCCTCTTTTTGAGAGGGGTGGACCGAGACTGTTGAGATATCTCCTGAATGCAGTCCTACTCCTGTAAATTCTATTCGTGCAGATATTGTAAATGACATTACTTGTTCTCAGACTCCAGCCCATCAAGTCTTTTTTCAATATTTTTGATATTTTTGATCGTATCTGGGAGCTGTCTGAGGGCAGCCATCTGACGGAGATCTTTTTTATGGTCTATTGCAGGAAAACCGGATACAACTGATCCGGGAGGAATATCCTCTGTTATGCCAGCCCTTCCTGCAGCAATGACTCCATCCCCAACCCTGGCGTGATTAGCCACTCCTGCCTGCGCTGCCATTGTGACGCCATTCCCGAGCGTGCTGCTTCCCGCTATTCCCGCCTGTGCAACAATAATGCAGTATTCCCCAACCGTACAGTTATGGGCAATCTTCACATGACTGTCTATCTTTGTTCCCCTGGATATTTTTGTCTCTCCGAATGTAGCTCTGTCAATGCTTGAACATACGCCTATCTCTACATCATCCTCTATCACCGTAGTACCTATCTGAGGTATACGAAGCAGTCCTTTTTCTGAGTCAGGCATAAAGCCAAATCCTTCACACCCGATCACGGCGTTTGCATGAACTATGCAGTTTCTGCCCAGGTAAGATCTGTCATATATTACTACGCCAGGTTCTATCGATGTATTATCACCTATAGAAACGTGTTTTCCCACCCAGACATTCCCTGCAAGAGTACAGCCGTCACCTATGCTGCAGTGGTCAGAAACCACACATCCCGGGCCTATTATCACATTCTTTCCTATGGCAGCGTTTTCTGATATCACTGCGGTTTCGTGTACAGAGGAATAATAGTTCTTTTTTTCTGTGTCAAAATATTCAAGAAGAGTAACCAAAGCTCTTCTGGGATCTTCAACTTCCACACCCCGTCCATTTTCTGGGATCCAGCCGTATTTAGTCAGCAAAACAGCCTCATGGCTTGCAAGTGGAACCAGTTTTTTTTCCCATAGCGGAGAAATCGAGCCGTAACATGGGGTTTCCGGCGACGATATTGAGGTCACAACGTAACCGCCTTCTCCCTTCAACGTACCATTCACCATATTTGCAATATTTGCCAAAGTAAGTCCTTCTATACTCATAACGATCAGTTCCTTTCAAAAATGCTACAGATTTCCAAGCATCCTTAGTCCGATTGAATCTTCGTCACGCGAGTCATAGTGAAGCTCAAAAGAAATATATTCGGTCGCCTTGTAACCTATAGCAGCGTTGTATTCTCCGTCTTGCCTCCAGCGCAACCAGGCATAAGGCTTGTGCATCCTTGGTTCGATATTGATGCGCCCCCACCACATGCTGTCTTTTGTTGACCATTCTCCGCCTATCCATACATCACCCCAGGGAGACCATCTAAGTCCCAATCTGCCTTCGGGATCCCAATCCTGCAGCTCTATTATGCCCTCCCCGTAGATTTCCATGTTCCATCTTGAAAAAGTTTTCAGTTTTCGGCCAAGGTGTAAGCCGATCTCTCCTGTTTTGTCCTGTGTACCGGCGTAGAGGGCTGCCCAGGCAGCTATCGTGTAATGTCTGCTCTCAACATTGACTTTCATCTGTGATACCTGCCCTGCAGAGAAAGAGGACTTTGGGTCAGCTGATGTCCTTTCAACTATTCCCCTTGTCAGGAGAAAGTTCTCTGTCCATACATTTATCTCTTTTTCATGCCGTTTAGCCCAAATTACCGGGATTCCAATAAAAGGGGAGGATCTTTCCATGAGGTCTTCCCTCAGGTCTTCGTGCAGCAACGTTGGCAGGGAATTTGATGTAAGTGTCGGGTTGACTGCAAGCACAAGAGGAAGTTCAGGAGAAAGAGAGATTTTCATGATATATTCTTCTTTTTCAGAATGGACCATAAGTGTCGGTTTCCAGCCCGGAAGGACAGGGGACAGTATTTTCTGCACCTCTTCTTTAAGTCCGGCATCACACCAGTTCAAGGCTTCGACAGGAAGACCTTGGATAAGTTCGTTGAGCAGCTTTTCTGTTGCTGCAATATCCGCTTTGATCCATTGCAGCGGCGGGTCCTGAATCTGAGGCGTCTGGACTTCGACCCTCCATTTATCCGGAGTCTTTTCAGGGGACAGGCTTATCTTTATCACACCTGAGCTAATAGAGACTGAATCAACTTTGTACCCGTCGAAGAGCTTCCCTGATATGACTTCTATAACTTTTTCTGCGTTTTCGTCCGACTGTGACTCAGGCATCCGTTCTGCAACCGCAGATATGCTTCTTTCGATTATCAGAGAAAGCCATTCCGGCACACCATCTGCATCAACAGAATATGCAAAGGCTCTGCCTGTAAACATAAGAAGGGTCGCGGCTATAAAGATGGCCGCAACCCATGATTTAAACAGATATTTGTCTTGCTTAGAAAAGCTCTCCGAAACCAAAGTGGAATCTGCCCTCATCGCCTGTGGCATAGTCAAGCCTGAGGTTGCCCAGCGGAGTGTTTATTCTGACGCCAAATCCCGGAGATGAGCCCATGTCGCTTCCGAAACTTGCAGTGTCACCCTCTTTTCTCCATGCGCGCCCGATATCGTAGAAGGCTACGAGGGAGAAATTTTTATCCATTGGGACCCTGAGTTCAAAGTTTCCTAAAAGCATTTCTTCTCCGTGATAGCGATCATCGTCGTAACCGCGCAGTGTGGTGTCTCCGCCCACCGTATACATTTCTTCGTAGGGGACATCACCTGAAGATGATCCGGCAATTATCCTCGCCGCGAATATTACCGGCCTGTCAGTGTTTCCTCCAAAAGAGGTTTCAAAGAAATCCTTGAAAAGCTTTTCTACAGGGAAGTAAATTTTGGCCTCAACCCAGTATTTGAAAAAGCTGTAATCAACACCTTCTACGTCAGCCTGTCCATACATGATGTTCAGTGTCTGTACATCGCCCTTTGAGTAGGGCAGGTACTCATCAATGTTAAGACGGCGGACCGATGCTGTTGCAGAATAGTATGTTCCGTCACCCAGGTCATCCAGGACCGTGGTCGGAGGAACTTTATCATCTATAGGGATATTGCCCCAGTTGCTTTTTTCATAGCCTGCAGGGGGGTTATCAGGATCGTTTGTGACTTTATGCCAGTCAAAGAGCAAATACCAGTTATAGATCGAATCCTCTTTAAACTTGCGTCCAAAGCCAAAGAAAGCTCCTACCTTGTCCCTATCATATTCAAACTTTTTTTCATTATCAATGTAATAATACAGGTCACTCCATGATCTTTTATAAGCGCCTATTTTCCATGCGGTGACGTTGCCGCCCATGTAGGGCTGTTCGTAGGTAAGCCAGTATTCTTCCCTGTCACCAAGGTCGAACCCTGTGCTCAGCTTCATACCGCGTCCCCCTATGTTGGTGTTTTCGTAGCTCAGTCCTCCGCCAAAACCGCTCTGGGTACCATATGCAATGTTGAATCCTAATTTACCCGTGCGGCCCTCTTCAACTGTGAGGACTATGATCACATCATTGGGGTTATCTCCCGGTTCAAAGTTGACGTTGACGTCGCTGAAAAAGCCTACGCCCTGGAGTCTGCTGAGTGACAAGCGAAGTTTATTGGAATTAAAAAGTTCACCCTCTTTTATCTTGAGGTATCTTCTGACAACGTGTGTTTTAGTTATCTTGTTGCCCTGGATGACTATCTGGCTTACCTTTGGCTCTACTATAACGACTGTTATCTCTGTGCCTTCTATCCTTACGTCAGCTACGTTTGCCATCACATATCCGTCTGCCTGATATTTCTCCTTTATCCTCTGAAGGTCGTTCCTGAAGAATGTCCTGTTGAATATCATTCCAGGTTTTGTGAATATCATCTCTTCAAGTTTTTCGTTGGAATATACTGTATTGCCTTCAAAATTTATTTTGCTGACGACCGGGTTTTCCTGAACAATAAATACCACATCCACCCCGTCTGCCTTGTCCGTTACCTTATAATCTGTAGCAACAAAGAACCCCAGCTCAAAGATGGCCTCTGCATCCTTTCGCAGTTTTTCCTCGTCAACCGGCTCTCCTATTTTTGAAGTTATTATGCTCAATATGTGTTCCGTTACGACTTCAACATTTCCCTGAACGCTTATATTAAGAATCGCAGGACCTGTAAGGGCGGGTGTCTTTTGTTCCTCCTGCAGCTTTTGCGTTCCTTTATCTGCTGTTGTTTCCTGAATATCAGGGGAGGTCAGGCTTTCTTCTGCTGCATATGCAGGTGTGAGTATCAAAAGGAAAACAAAAATAATTACTGAAAAAAACCTGGCATGGAAAGACACAAAAAACCACTCCTCTGAAATGGATAAAAATGTCAGCGCATGTATCAGCGCAATGTTGCTATTTTATTACTTTGATCGCAGGGGTGTCTCCTCTCAGAGCCTTTTCCCCTATCTGCAAAAGAGCCATTAGATCCTCTGCACTTATTCCGGCTTCAGATCCCACAGTTGTATTCCGGACAGCAGGTATTTCAGAAACCACAGCTATTGCCCTTTTTGCCTGCGCAGAAGTTCTCTTTTTTACAGGTGCCGAGAAAACGCTCTCTGTTTGAATTGCTCCGGCATTTTGGCCGCTGAGGTCTGATCTCAGGGTCCTGAGAAGTTCATCCTCCTCACGTGTCACCCACGCAAGGATCTCATCTCCGTTGCCTTTGGCCGCTTTCGTATCAGTCTGAGCTGTCCATGGCCTTTCAGATTCAACTGCAAGAGGTATGGTCGAAACCAAGACAATAAAGAGCGCTATCCCAACGCTTTTGATACTCATGGTGACTGCGGATCTGCTGAATATGTTTACTGCCGCAGCATGATCGTTTTCAAGTTTCTGAGTCAGGTCTTCTCTTATCTCACGTACCTCTGCTGAAAGGCAGTCTGCTTCCACAAGAGCAGAATCCCACCTTCCGGTCTCGCAGGCGGTGGAAAGTCTGTCCAGCCATCTTTGTATCCTTGAGATCTTCTTTTTCATCCGGTGCCTCCTCCATGCCCATGGGGATGTTTAATTATTATCCCGTATTACATGGCGGAAGTGGCTTCATCTGCATTTAGCCACTTACGTAATTTGGCCATAGCTTTCCTGCGGATCCGGTAAATGTGGCTTATGTCAAGATTTGCCTCTTCAGCAACCTCTTTGGCCATTCTGCCTTCGATCACAAGAGCCTTTACGATATCTGCCTCTCTCTGGGACAAGCTGTTCAGGGCCTGCTCAAGATCAAGAGTCCATTCGGACTTGTCTGCATGTTCAGACAGAGATCCGGTCAGTGGAGCTTCATGGATAAAAACCGTCTCATCATCGACCGGGATCGGAGCCTTTGCTTCTACACGCTGAATGAAATTTATCATCCCGCCCTTTATCTTGTAATAGGC
>Ga0074197_1003014_pt1 | contig 10770 bp, 11 predicted proteins | sample EPASupsiteSAE305_FD_64526 | JGI IMG/M metagenome (GOLD analysis project Ga0074197, IMG submission 64526) | Bioremediated contaminated groundwater microbial communities from EPA Superfund site, New Mexico - SAE3-05 reassembly with SPADES | ecosystem: Environmental > Aquatic > Deep subsurface >...
CCCCCCTGTGGCCGCTACGGCGGCCTGGCCGCTTTTCTCTAGGGGGCGGCCCCCGCGCTGCGTCTGGCCCGATTCAACGCCCAGAGCGTGGCCAGTCAAAGCCATGACTTCACCGGCCTGCCTTGTCCGGCCGCTGCCGGCGTGATCGCCACCGCGGTCATGTTCAGCAGCAATGTCTTTAAAACCACCGAGACTGTTCAGCATATTTCCGTGCTGTTAGTGGTCTACCTCCTCTCCTACCTGATGGTTTCAACGCACAAATATTCAAGCTTCAAACATGTTGACATCCCCAAGGAAAAACGGTTTCAGCTGATCGTCGGCATGATCCTGCTGCTGATTCTCCTGGCCGGCGACCCGCCGAAAACCCTGTTTCCCGCCATTTTCCTCTATGTCCTCTCCGGTCCGGTCATGGCCATCAAGGCCCGGCTGACCAAGAAAAAACCCTTAGCCGTTAAGCAGGATAATCCACCGCTTTAAACCTTTCGCCACAACCTCGGGTTTTTCTCCTTGCGCATCACCGGCGGCAGCGCGCGCGGCCGTAAACTGGCCACGCCCAAATCCGGCCAGGCCCTCATTCGCCCGACCTGCGATCGGGTGAGGGAAGCCCTGTTCAACATCCTTGCCGTCCGGATAGAGGGCAGCAAGGTGCTCGATCTCTTTGCCGGGACCGGTGCCATCGGGATCGAGGCCCTGAGCAGGGGAGCCGCCTTCACCCTCTTTGTCGATCAGGCAGCCGAGGCGGGCCGACTGATCGAAACCAATCTTCGCGCCTGCTTTCCCCAACCGAGGGCCGCCTTTGTGCAGCTCAACCTGGCGACCGCATCCCATTTACAACCCCTGCGGAACAGGATGCCGCCAACAACCCGGTTCGACCTGGTGTTCATGGACCCGCCCTACCAGAAAAATCTGGCGGAACACCTGCTGACAGTGGTAGAAAAAACCGACCTTCTTGCCGCCAACGCCCTGGTGGTCGCGGAAGAACACCGAAGCGTCATCCTGCCCGTAACGGTCGGTTCCCTGACGGTTCTAGACCATCGCCGCTACGGAGAAACCGGGATATGGATCTACGGGCGGCAAGACTCCGAGTGAAAACCATGAACGACACAGCCGTCCCCTCCCCGCCCCGTACCAGACACGACCGACCCACGGTCGCCCTTTATCCCGGGACCTTTGACCCCATCACCAATGGTCATATCGACATTATCAACAGAGGGCTCAGCCTTTTTGACAAAATTATCGTCACGATAGCCGTCAACGTCCAGAAGACCCCACTCTTCTCTTTGGAGGAACGCTGCGCTCTGATCCAAGATTGCTTCAAAGAACTCGACGGACGGGTCGAGGTGGGCTGCACCGAGGGCCTGATTGTCGATTATGCCCTGAAAAACAATGCCTATGCCATCATCCGCGGCCTGCGGGCCATCTCGGATTTCGACTACGAATTCCAACTGGCCCTGATGAACAGAAGGCTGGAGCGCACGGTGGAGACGGTCTTCCTCATGACCGGTTTTCGCTGGATCTATATCAGCTCGACCAACATCAAAAACGCGGCCCGCTGCAAGGGAAACATCACCGGCCTGGTCCCCGCGCATGTCGAGCAGGCATTGATGGAAAAATTCGCCTGATGACCGCCCCGGCTGCCAAGGAAGAAAGCCGCCGCAACCTGTTGCTGCGCGGGGCGCAGTGGGCTGTTGCAACCGCCGCGGTTCTCTTTCTTTATCCGCTGCTCAGATTCACCTCCTTCCGGGTTCCCCCCAAACCCCGCCTGGTCGAAGTGCCGGCCCCGCTTCCCTTGAGCGGTGTCCACACCGGCCATGATTTCATCCTTTTTGCCACCAAGGACGGGGCCACGGCGGTCTCCAGAGTCTGCACCCATCTCGGCTGCCGGATCAACTACCAGCAGGACAAACAGTACATCGAGTGCCCCTGTCACCAGAGCCGATTCACACCCCAAGGCCTGCGGATAGCCGGACCGGCGAAAAAAAACCTGCCCACCTATGAAGTCACCTTGAAAAAAGACGCCGGAGGCCGGATAACCACCTACGTGGTCCAGCTCTGATGTCCGATCCTCCTAAAATAAACATCCTCCTGCAACCGCTGCGGCGGCTGCACCGATACCCCTGGGGCGGAGGCTCGCTGATCAGCCTCTACCTCTCGATCGTCTCGGGGATTGTGATCGCCCTGCAGTACAACGCGGTCGAACCCTTTTACTCAACCACCACCATTGAACTGGTGATTTCCTACGGCTCTTTCTGGCGGGCCCTGCACTATTATTCCAGCCAGGTCTTTTTCCTGCTGCTGCTGGTGCATCTGGGGATGGTCCTCTGGAAAAATGAGATGGAATACAGGAGGGGGGCCTGGGTGCGGTTATGCGCCACCCTTCCCTGCGGACTGCTGCTGCTCTTTACCGGGTATGTGCTCAGGGGCGACGCCACCGGCCAGGCGGCAGGGGCGATTGCCGAACACATCTGCCTGTCCGTGCCGCTGATCGGCCCGCTGGTCAACGATCTGCTCTTTGATCTTGCCGACAGCGGGGTCAACAAAGTGTACGCCCATCATGTCATCGGCCTGGTGGTGCTGGGAGGGATGGCCGCCTGGCCGCATCTCAGGCGCTACACCGCCCGCTGGCGCGACCATCTTTTCCTGGTGCTCGGCACCCTGCTCCTGTCCGTGGCGCTCGCCGCACCGATGGAGCCGGACCGATTCGGCCTGGTGTTCATCGCCGGCCCCTGGTTTTTTCTCGGCCTGCAGGAGCTGCTCCGCTTTCTGCCGCCCTTCATCGCCGGGGTGGCAACCCCGCTGCTGCCGCTCGGCCTGCTGTTCTGGCTGCCGAAAACACCACGGGCCCGCACCCGGGTGCTGCTCGCCATCCTGCTCTGGCTCCTGGCCTACGGCGTCCTGACCTGGCTCTGCATCGAACGGATCTGAATCCGCGCCCACCCGCCGGCTCTCAATCAACCCGCAGCAGGGACAATCGCTCCGGGGCGAGAAAACGATCGAGCAGCACCGAACCGTTGAGACTGTCAATGGAGGTGACCGGGGAGGCCGCCACCTGCTGATAGATATGTTCAACCACGGCCCCGTACTGGGCCAGGTTGTGCCGGGAACGCAACAGGGCGCGATTGTTTGCCATGACCGCGGTGAGACCGGCCGGATCCGGCAAGGCGGAAGGCGCGATACTTTCCCCTTGTCCGGGAGAGGCGGCCAGGCGGCGGAGCACCATTTCCTGCAAGGGTTCATCAAGCCTGCCGAAATCGACCCGACCGTTCCGAATCCAGGCGGCCAGCAGCCGTTCCAGGGCGCCCTTGGCGGGGAATCGGCCATAGGCAGCCAGATTGCGCTTCAGCCCTTCCCCCGCAGCCGCCTCGACCCGTTCATGCCCCAGCCAGGCGAGGGGAATTTCGAGCCGGTCATAACTCCAGGGCAGGACAATCCCTTCCCGGCGGAAGCCGGCGGTGATCTCGGGCAGATTGCGGCCGCAAACCGGGGTTCCGAGGGTCCACGGTTCCAGAAAGGCCATGCCAAAGCCCTCGGCCACGCTGGTGGTGACCGCGCCGTCGGCCCGTCGGAGCAGGTCGATAAAGCTACAGCCCGGCTGCTCCGCCGCTTCAAACGTAACCGGCAAGCCCAGTTCCGCCGCGACCTCTTTCCAGCGGGCGTAACGGTGCCGTTCCGCCGGGTTCTCCGGACCCGAAGTGATCGCAAACTGGGTTCCGGCAGAGGCCAGGGCCGACCAGAGGAGAAATTCGCCGAGGTTCTTCCGGCGGATCCCTCGGGTCGGATAGAGCCACAGCGGCGCCCCAATGGGGGCCGCTGTCGGTTCCTGTTCCGCCACCTGGCCGAGGTCGACCGGGTTGGGCAGGAGATGGAGTTGATGCCGGTCAAGTCCCGCATCCTGCAGGTACCGGCAATCCCGGCCGCTGAGCACGGCATAATGGAGATGCCCGGCCTGCGGATAGAGGAAGCCGGACAAGATCTCGCTCCTGCCATCGGCCATCTGCGCCAGCATAGCCCGATAGTTGCCGGGACGGCCATCCTCGGCGAAATCATGGATCTGGAAGAGAAAATGCTCGCCCTGCCGGGCAAGCTCAAGGAGGGCGGCGGGCAGGACCAGACTTTTGCCCAGGCTATGGTTATGCACATGCCAGAGATCCGGCGGACCTGCCAGGGCCTCGACCGCGGCAGCGGACATCTGGGCCGCCAGTTCCGAGGGGGAAATGGCGGGACGGGTGGCTTCGTACTGCAGGCCGGGAATGACCCGGAAAGCACCGGGGAAATCGAATTCCGGCGGCTTGCCGGTGAGGACCACCGTGGCGACACCTCGCTTACCCAGGGCGTTCTGCAAATGACAGATAATCCTGGTGACTCCGCCGTGCTGAAGATGATAATGGACAAGGGCTATCCGCATGGGTCAAACCTCGCAGACCTGTTCCGGGAATCCGGTGCGGTTGACTGTATTCCCTGTTGGCGAAGAATCATCTTGCCGTGCCCATCCTCGCTTTTGACGATAGGCGGCCACTTCCCGCATCGGGGGACGCTCGGGTTCGACAATCCGGTGCACCTCCTGCCGATACTGCTGCCCCTGCAGACGAAATTGATGCAGCCCTCCTGAACCCCGCGCACCATCGAGCAGGATGCCCCGCTCCCGCAGGCGCCTGTTCAGCACCTGGAGGATAGCAAAAGCCATCCTGCCGAGCTCCCGGTTGGTCCGGCTGCGATGACACCGCTGCTCGAGATCGGTCTGGGCGAGGGCCGCAAGTCCGTGGGTGGAATAGATATCAATGAGGTGGGCGGTCTCCACTCCGTATCCCACCGGAAAGGCGAGCTGCTCCAGTATCTCCCTGCGCACCGCATATTCACCGGAAAGCGGTTGAACGAGGGCGGTCAATCCCGGAAAATAGAGGGAAAACAACGGGCGGATCAGGATCTCCGTCACCCGGCCGCCGCCGAAGGAAGAATCGGCGCTCTCCCGGCAGGCGGGCCGGTCGTAGAAGGATTTGACATAACCGATAGCCGGGCGGTGGAGGAGCGGTCCGACCAGACCGGTGACAAAACCCGGGTGCGGGTTGCTGACATCACCATCCAGAAAAACCAGGATATCGCCTTTAAGCTGATAGACCGCTTTCCACAGATTTTCCCCCTTGCCGCAATAGTGTCCCATCGCCGGGAGGATATCCGCAGCGGCGTAGACATCGGCCCCCGCGGCAGCCGCCAGTTCGGGGGTCCGGTCAGTGGAGCCGGAATCGATCACCGCGATCTCATCGAGCAGGGGATACTTTTCCTGCAGCTCCAAGCGCAATGGGGCCACCACGTGCGCGATGGTCGCGGCCTCATTCAGGGTCGGGATACAGAGGGAAATGGACAGGCCCAGGGCCCGCTTTCGCCGCACCAGATCTTCCACGTCGGCAAACCGCGCATAATGGAAGGTATTGGTTTCCAGCCATGAGCCGGTTGTCTCCATAAGACCTCTTCTGGGAATTCCGCCCCGGTACCGGCGACACAAGGGAAAAGAAAGCATTGGTTCGAGACAACTCTCCGGTCAAGCCTTGTCCGCTTGCGGCAGCCTGCGAGAATCTACCGAAAATGAATCAAAAATTAAGTTATTCCGACAGTATACGCCAAGGCCCCTTGAAGTCAAGTTATGCTTTGCCCTGATCGGTTAAAATTGTGCCCGGCAGGAGCACGGACCGGCAGTTGCCGAGACGGCAAGAAAAGGCTCTTGCTGAAGAGCGGGGCTTATATCCTTGGGGAGGGAACGGCGAGAAACCTTCGAACAACCTATAACCGCCCATGGCGGATGATGGAGAGCAGCAGCCAAAATCCCATGATGCCCGCCACGAGAAAACCGAGCAGACCGATAACCGGAATACTGTGCCAGTGCGGCGGGATATCGGAAAGAACGATCAGCGAGCTGCCGACGATCAGGGCGGCGAGGACAATGGCAAAGGCAATGCGGTTGGAGACGCGGTCAAGGGTGACGCCCAGCGGGTTCAGGCCCCGATGCTCGAACTCAAGACGCATCCTGCCGCTGCGCAGCTGGTGCAGGATGGTCCGCATCTCTTCCGGCAGGTCGCGAAACAGTTGGAGGTAGGCGGAACCGGTACGGGAGATCTCTTCAACAATCCGGCCGGGCTGCATCCGCCCGAATTGAATTTTTCGCATAAAGGGCTTGGCCAGCCGAATCAGCTCAAGCTCGGGATCGAGCATCAGGCCAACGCCCTCCACCGTGCTCAAGGCCTTCAACATCAGATACAGATTCGGTTTGAACGAAAGCTTGTGCCGCGAAACCAGGGCAAGCAGGTCGTGGAGAATCTTCCCGGCTTCCAGCTTGCTGAGCGACCGATAGAGATACATATCCATCAGGCTGACCAGATCCTGTCCCAGGCTTTCCTTATCCACCTCGCCCAGCTGGATGGTCATCTTGAGCACGCCGCTGACCGACTCGCGTTCGTTGCCCGCCACCAGGTTGAGGACCAGATCGGTGAAATCTTCCCGATCCTTGAGCGACAGCCGCCCCATCTGGCCGAAATCGATGAAACAGATCACATTGTCCGGCAGGACGAAGACGTTGCCCGGATGGGGATCGGAGTGAAAAAACCCGTGGATGAAGACCTGCTCCATCACCAGATTGGCGCCGCGCTCGGCCACCAGCGGAAGATCGTAGCCCTGTTCGCGCAGGACCTCGACCTTGGAGGTCTTGATGCCGACCACATACTCCATGACCAGGAGCCGGTCGGTGCTCAGGTCCGGATAGACCAGCGGCACGTGAATGGTGGGGTTGCCTTCGAATTGACGGGCAAAACGCTGGACATTGGCCAGCTCGACGGAAAAATCGATCTCGCGGCTGAGGCTGCGGGCGAACTCGTGGACAACCGCCATGGGTTGGTGCCCCTGGACCTCCTCGAGGTGTTGCTCCATGAGCTCGGCGATATGGGCGAGGATCTCGAGATCAACGGCGATGACGTTTTCGATGCCGGGCCGCTGCACCTTGACCACCACCTCAACGCCGCTGTCGAGCCGGGCCCGGTGCACCTGGCCGATGGAGGCGGCGGCCAGGGGTTCGGTATCGAAATAGTGAAAAATCTCATCCGGGGCGCGCCCCAGCTCCTCCTGAAAGATGGTGTGAACCTCGGCCAGGCTGAAGGGAGGAACCTCGTCCTGGAGCTTGGCCAGTTCATCGAGAAAATCGGCGGGAATCAGGTCGGGCCGGGTGGAGAGCAACTGCCCCAGTTTGATGAAGGTCGGCCCCAGTTCCTCGAAGACCAGGCGCAACCGTTCCGGTCGACTCAACCGGGCAATCTGCTCCCGCGGCTTGCGGTTGATCATTTGCAGCCCGGATTCCAGGTACTGGTCGATATGGAGACGGTCAACCAGATCGTTGAAGCCGTATTTGAACAGGACCCGCAGGATCCGGTGGTAGCGGTTGAGGTGGCGGTAGGTCCGGCCGATGGCCCCGAGTTTCCTGATACTGAACATAGAGCTTGTTACTTGCCGGTGTCCTTGTTCAACGCCACCTGCAGTTCCTCGACCTTGCGCCGCAGCTCGGCGACCTCATCCTTGGTGGCCAGATTGAACTGATCGATCCGGTCCTCCACCCGCTTGTTGATCCAGAGCTCGAGCTGATCCTTGGCCTTTTCCGACTTGCGCAGGAGTTCGTCGACAAACTGCTTGCCCTCCTCCTGGGACATTTTCCCTTTTTCGATCAGCTCGTTCTTCAACTCTTCGACCTTCTCCTTGGTCAGGAAAGCCGCGCCGATTCCCGCGTACAAGATATTCTTCAGCATCTCTTTCATGGTCGACTCCGTTAGAAAATAAGCGTTAAAAAAACCTGTTCAAACTATATATACGACAGGAACCCAACCGTCGCATCCTATTCTTTGTCGATATCCCGGTGATAGACCCGCGGTGCCAGCCCTTTTCCTTTCAGGAGAGCGTGCAAGTACTCGATCAGGGCAACGGAACGATGCCTGCCCCCGGTACAACCCACAGCCAGGATGACCTCCTCCCGGCCGCGGGCGGTATACTCGTCGAGAAGAAAGAGCAGCAGGGGTTCCAGCAGGGCGAGAAACCGGGCGCCGGTCTCGTTTTCAAGCACATAGCGGGCCACCTGCGGTTCCCTGCCGGTATGGGCTTGCAACTCCTCCACCCAGTAGGGGTTGGGGAGAAAACGGACGTCCCAGACCAGATCCGCCCGGGGATAGCCGTGCTTAAAACCAAAGGAATACAGGGTGATGTTCAAGATTGCCTCTTTGCCGGCATAAAAAACAAGACTTTTAACACGGGGACCGGCTCAGGTGAGATTCCACCTGAGCCGGTATCACTGGTTTTTATTTCTTTACAACTTCCACCCGCCGGTTGAGTGCTCGGCCTTCTTCCTTGCGGTTATCGGCAACGGGCTTGTCCTGCCCCTGACCGACGGCAACCATTCGGTCCGCGCCAATGCCTTTGGCCACCACGGCAGTCATCACCGACTTTGCCCGCTCTTCACTGAGTTTTTTGTTGCTCTCCGGTGTGCCGACATTGTCGGTATGGCCTTCGATACTCACTTTGAGATCAGGCATGCTCTTCAACAGAGAGGCAATCTGGTCGACACTGCCCTGACTCTCAGGCTTGATATCTGATTTCCCGGTATCGAATTTGATGTAAAATGTAAGAAATCCGTCTTTGTTCAATTGCTTTTCCAGTTCGTTGACACTTATTTCCTGCTTCATGCTCTGTTTTTCAACGATGAGCAGCGCATAACTCCGATGGCCTTCCTCGGAGCAGAGATAGACCCAAAACTCACTCTCTCCCTTGGTCAGGGTCATGGTTAAATAGCGATTGAACCCGGCTCCGCTATACGATGTTGCCTCAAAATATTTCGTTGCAGTTGGCGGAAAGGCGGGAAAGACAGCGCCGCTCTGGGCATAATCACCCAGAATCGTTCCCCCGGATTTCTGCACGGCATTCTGGAAATTGCGGATAACCTGCAGGTCGCTGACCCCGGCTGCCCCCTCTTTGAGAGTATAGCCGACGGCGTACACCTTGCCTTCAACATCCGTATAATCTTCAGGATTATTCCATTCTTTGAGCTCCGGCTTGGGAAAACCAACGGCATCAAAATCCATTGTCTCACAGCGAAAAATTTCAAAGTTAGCCATTCTGCCGAACAGCGGATGATCCTTGCATCCTTCCGCGTCGGCTGCCCGGGCGGAAGAACCGCAAACAAATACCGCGAACATGACAACCACAACTAAAAACTGTCTCATGAAGCCCTCCTGAAATTTGATTATAAAGTGACTTACTCCATCATTGGCAAATCCAGCCCGACTATAACGAATAAGGGGTACCCGTGTCCATTGCCGGCGTGATAGGCGACCAAACCCGTTGGGGTCAACCCGCCGAACAGAGCATGCGGATGCTCTCGGCCCGTTCATTGATGCCGCGCTTGAGCATCTCGTGATTGTAGGCAGTGATAACATCCTGGCGTTTGAGCATCCCCAGGACCCAGGGTTCCTCAAGACTTTCCACCACCGGGATCTCGTCAATCCCCTTGATGTCAAAAAGTTTCATCGCCTCATAGAGATTGGTGTCCGGGGTCAGCATGATGACGTCACGGGTACAGATGGCGCCCACCAGATGGCAGACCCGTTCCTCCTCGTTGTGGAGGATAGTTTTGATATCCTGCATGGAGACGACCCCGACCATGAGCCCCTTGTGATTGATCACCGGAAAATAAAAACTGTTACGGGCATAGCGGAACAGTTCGAGCATATGATTGATATTGGCATTTTCGCTGATGAAATCGACATCCTCGGTGATCGCTTTACCGACCTTGACCGATTTCATGATCGCCACCTCCCGCCCCTCGTGGATATCGATGCCCTCACGGGTGAAATCAACGGTGTCGATGGAATCGTTGTACAGCCAAGCCGACGTCATGGTGCCGAGGACCGCGGTCAACATCACCGGAACAATGATCATATAGTTACCGGTCATCTCAAACAGCAGAAAGATCGCGGTCAGGGGCGCATGGGTGGTGGCGGCCAGGAAGGCACCGATACCGACCGTGGCGTAGGCGCCTGCGGTGGCGGTATATTCGGGAAAAAAATGATGAACAATTCCGCCATACGCCCCACCGAGCACCGCACCGATAAAGAGCGAGGGGGCAAAAACGCCGCCGGCGCCCCCTGAGCCCAGGGTAATAGAGGTGGCCAGCGATTTGAGAAAGACAAGAACCATCATCCGCCATACCAGAGTCTCGCCTGCCAGAGACTTGGCGATATAGTCATAGCCGTTGCCCATCACCTGGGGAAAGAAAATCGCGATGCCGCCCACCAAAAGAGCGCCGAGGATCGGTTTTACCTGGGGATGCAGCGGCAGCCGCTGGAACTGGTCGCGGACAGCATAGAAAAAGCGGATGTGGAGCACCGCGGTCAGGCCGACGATAACAGCCATGACCGTGTAGAGCGGCAGCTCGACAAAAGCATTGACAATGGTGTAATCCGGGATGGGGAAAGCGGGGATGGTCCCGTAGTAGGCGCGGGTGACCACTGTGGAGAGCGCCGAGGCAATCACCAGGGCGGAGAAGGAAGAAATTTCGTAGGTGCCCAGCAGGACGATCTCCGCGGCAAAAAACATCCCGGCCAGGGGGGCGTTGAAAATGCCGGCGATACCACCGGCGCACCCGGCGGCGATATAGACCTTCATCCGCTTGCCCGAAACCCTGAACCGCTGTCCCACCTGCGAGCCCAGCGCCCCGCCGCTTTGGGCGATCGGCCCTTCCACTCCGGC
>Ga0074197_1003016_pt1 | contig 10769 bp, 16 predicted proteins | sample EPASupsiteSAE305_FD_64526 | JGI IMG/M metagenome (GOLD analysis project Ga0074197, IMG submission 64526) | Bioremediated contaminated groundwater microbial communities from EPA Superfund site, New Mexico - SAE3-05 reassembly with SPADES | ecosystem: Environmental > Aquatic > Deep subsurface >...
CCACGGTCCCGTCAGATAATGAAGTAATCCTGACGCTCGCACCGCTGGAAAACCACCGGTACGGCATCTTTACCCTCGCTGATGCGAGTGACACCCTGCCTCCGCAGATCCGCGAGACGATACTCGGTGAATCGGGAGAGATCCTGCAGGTGCGGGAAGTCTGCATTCCCGGCACCCCGACATATGTCTCCGGTAATGGATGTGTGTTTGCAGGAACATCCCTTCCCCGAGTGGGGAATCCTACGCTGGACTTCACCGTCACAATAGTAAATCTTTCCGGAACCGTGCTTGGTAATGTGACATCCCCGCTGAATGGAGTTACAGGCAGAGCCACGACTCCCGTTATAAGTGCTATACAAGGTGGCGACGGAGGTTACGCATTCCTTGCATCCCGGTATAATTTCCAGTAAGTGGCAGGAAGGTCTCCTGCCGGTTTTTTCCCGCTGACTATGCCCGTTTTCGTATCCGGCCCTGGGTTCCGGAAACCGTAAATGAGACAATGCATTCAATATCCCCTAGCCAAAACGGGTCAACCGGACCGGACCACTACTCCTTTCACCCTCGATTCTCTGTCGGAGACCTTCCAGCCGGATCTCCTAAAAACCTGAATTACCTGCAAAAACAGGTACACGTTTACACATTTTTTCCGGGAAACGGCAATCTGACAGGATTTACGACAATCGGAGCGTTTTGCATGGCGCTGTAAAACGCTAATGTACGCTTTCCAGAGGCGAAACTCAGATGAGTTGGGGGATAGGAGGGGCGAATAGAAAAGAACCACACTTTTAGGGGGTCCGGATCAACCGTCACTGGGGCGGGGAAAGGTTCCCGGACCAGTACTCCTCCCATCCCGCTTCTCCGTCGGAGAGTCCCGGCCTGAATATTCCAAAAACCTGAATTATCTGCAAAAAACACCGAATTCCGGTACACGTTTTTTATCCGGGGATTATACTCCGTTTTACCGTCGAAATACGGCATTTACAGGCAGGAAAATGTACGCTAATAGACGCTTTCCAAAGGCGAAACTCAGGGGAATTGGGGGGGTAGCACGGTCAAGAGGAAAAGAACCCCACTTTTGGAGGGTAAGTGCAGTAGAGAGGGAAACCCCCCGTATGAGAAAACATGCATTCGGGAAAGTGTCCTGGATCTATCCAACACCCACGTTCCCCAGATCCCATCCGGGCCCTCTGCGGGCTCCAATCAGCCCCCCCAAATAACGATGTGGGACAAATTCGCGAAAATGTGGGACTAATGTTTTCGGAAAACTGCGTATCGTGCCCCGATTGGCTGGATTCCGGGTTGGTCGGGCCCGGAACATGGACGCTAATAGACCATTTAGGGGGGCAGAACTCATAGGCCACGGGCTGCAGGAGGGGCGAAGTGAAAAGAACCCCGCTTTTGGGGGGTCCGGATCAATTGTCCCTGGGGCAGGGAAAGGTTCCCGGACCAGTACTCCTCCCATCCCGCTTCTCCGTCGGAGAGTCCCGACCCAGGCATCCCAAAATCCCGGATTATCTGCAAAAAATACCGAATTCCGGCACACGTTTTTAAACCGGGCGTAGTCCTCCGCTTTCCCGTCGAAATACGGTATTTACGGGCAGGAAAATGTACGCTAATAGACGCTTTTGGGAGGCGAAACGTAAGGGGGTTGGGGGGTAGAAGGGGGTGGATGAAAAGAAGGGCGGTTTTGGGGGGTCACCCCCCACCATCTTTTTTCCCGGAAGGGGCCGACCCCCCGATTCAATAAGGCCCATCTGACCCCCCGATTCACTGGTGAGTAGCCCGCTATCATACGGCGTCACGCCGGAAGGAGGCCGAAGAAGCTCTGAAACCAATTGTAAAAAGATCAGTATCCAAGGGAGGTGGATGCTACAAAAAAAGAGAAGGATAAATGTTCACGCAAGGTCACTTAATACACTTGCAATCGGGGAGAATGTTGCATAAGTTCCACGCCCCCAGTAAAGTCCGACGAGCTGAATGTTGCCGCTTGCATCCTTGTAATAGACCGGCGCCCCGCTGTCACCACTTGTGGATGCAAAATCAGCATACCACTGGTTATAGAGCGTTATTCCAAAGAAACTGTTGTAGAGTGATCCTTCCCGGATAACCGATCCGGTTGATACACCACTTGAAATACCAGACATTATCACACCAAGGCCGGCATAAGGAGATGCTGTTCCGTACACCCATGGCTGACTGCCGGAACTCTCAAAAATTTGTGCGGCAGTGCTGCTGTAAGCAACAAATGCAGAATCTGATGATGTCCCTCCGGAGGATGCAGTCACCGTCCCTATGGGGTACGAGAGGTCCGGCTGGTAAACCGTTGTGCCAACGCTCCCGATATGTCCGGCCGTGATAAAACCACTCTGGCCCCCGCGTGTTGCGGCAAAACCCGATGTCATTGCGCCCAGAGAGCTGCCGACCTGGACACCTCCGATTATCGGTCGCCAGACATCGTCCCGGTCCAGGTCCAGCTGTGGCATCGGTTCCCGTGTGAAGATGACGGGGATATCCGTGATTCCCTGTTTTTCCGCTTCTGCAGCGATGTATGCATGGAGTTCATCCATTGCCGTTTCATCCATGGTCTCTTTATCATAGACTCCAACAACAACAGAACCGAGCGCATCGTACCCGTACGAGATTACCGGGCCACGGGGATAGGAGTATTGTTTGTCTACCGGTTTTTTGGTGGCTTCATACAGGTTGTGCAGTTTTTTGTACAGTGCATCACGTTCGTTTATTCCGGTCATGCCTGCCATGATCCCTTTCGAAACAACCTGCTTATCCTTGTCATAAACCGGAACGGCGCCGTACGATTTGATGAGGTTCTCCGTATAAGTCGGTGCAAGGGAGGTATACATTTTTTCGTCAACGATTATCCCTTTGATACTCACGCCTTCTGCGGATACAGTTCCGATGAGAAGGAGGAGGCAGAGAAATCCCGATACCAGGATATAGTTTTTCGATTTTTGCATGCTTTACTTCCTGAAGACCCGCGAGTCTTCATGGAAGATTTTTCATACGGGATTATCACATGCAGGAAAATCGAAGGTTTTCATCTAACAAAACCAAAAGCAATGAGTGGATCGGAACCGTATTGCATAGCGGGGTACAGACAATAAACAAAATCTTATTTTTCATAAATTATATACTGGTTATGGAAGACGCAACTGATTTTACTCTCGACCGATCTGCTATCGACAGCCTGTCTTCCGATACACGTCTCCGGATCCTTTCATCACTGCGGGGCCGCAGGAAAACCAATGCCGAGCTGACACGGGAGTTGTCGCTTGCCGCCCCGACAATCAAACACCATCTTGAACAGCTGAGAGAGGCGGGGCTCATCGAGGCGCAGGAAGACGGACACAAATGGGTGTACTTCCAGCTGACCCCATTCGGCAGAGCTCTCTTCAACCCGGAGAAGCGGGTCCGGATCTCGATCGTTCTGTCTGCGGTTCTTACGTTCTGTACTGCACTGGCCGCAGTGATCACGTACATGACAATTCCACGGCTGGACACACGCCCCTGGTATCCCGGTTTCGATGACCCGTTCCTGCCGATATTCATCGTAGCGGGAGTTGCCGTGATCGTGCAGATAGGAATTCTTGTGTGGGTGATGAAGACCGATGGATAACTCTCATTTATCCAAAAAAAATGCAGGAGTTTTCATTGTTCTCATTCTCCTGGTGCTTGCCGGGGGCTGTGTTACGGACACAGTATCTCCCCCTGCAACCAGCACGCCGGCTGAGACCCCTACCCTGCCCCCCGGGCACCTGCCGTTATCGACCATCACCGCAACCCCGTACCCTTCGCAAATCCCGGCCGCATCCTCGCCCCGGTTCACGCCGGATCCCCTGACAGGATGCCCGATGAATTCCATTGTCCCGGAGCCTGTCGATACATCCGTCCCTGTACGCGACCCGATGCCCGGGATCCGGTATTCGATAAATGAGAGCGAATCCGGCAGGACTATCGTACTTGAGCAGGGAGAGATTGTTGAAATAAATCTCCGTTGGGCCCCGGGGGTTGCATGGAACTGGGGCATGCTGCTTACCGGATGCAGTCTTGAGATGCTGAATGACGGGTACTATGATACGGGGACTGATTTCTGGAATACATCCGGCCATTACCGTGCCCGGTACCGGGCAGTCCGTCCGGGGTCATCGTACATTTACGGGGAGTTCGGCCTCCCGCCTCACGGTACTGCGACAGAATCGACACCCCGGTTCGATCTTACGGTGAATGTGAAGTAGATCCACACCGGCAGGAGCCGGGTTGGTGAGATCTCAACATACCGCCGGGCGATTCCTGTTGAGGGAAAAATGCTCCTATAATAATGGCACCGTGTGCAGATTAAAAAAAAAATTTCAGCTGTCAGGAGTAGCGGCCATATCTCTTATGTGCCTGCTCAATGGTCATCAAATCCAGAACAATTACCTGATTCGTTTCTTTGTAAATTTTAAAAATCAGGGTATATGTCCGCCCGATATGCATACGATATACCTGCACTTTGGAATGCAGACATTCTACATCGGGTGCGCTGAATGGATCTTCAAGTTTGCGGAGGTGGTTGAAGATATGTTCCCGGATCTTTTCCGGATATTTCTCAAGAGTCTTAATAACGCCCTTCTCAATTCTGACTTCCACTCTTTCACATCCTCGTCTTCGCTGTTAACAACTTTTTAGGAAGACTAAGTTATCGCCAGCTTACCCTGTCAGTCAGATATTCTGGATGTTGAGCTGTTTTGCTGCATCGTTCAGGCTGACAAACTCGCCATGTTTTTCGATTTCTTCGATATGCGCCAGAAAATCACGTTCTTGTTTGAGTGCGATCATTTCAGCCAGGAGCTGATCATACGTCTGACCATGTTTTTTAAGATCTGCAAGGGATTCCCAAATTTCTTCAGTTACGGGAATTCTCTTGTTTGCAATTTCAGTCAATTTATTTCACTCCGGTAAGGTAGCGTTGAGATGAGTGGTAGTGGGGGGCAAAGTAACAGCATATTACAGAGCATTCGTTACCGTTATTTAAGTTTTGTAAGCACTTACAGTATTGTAAGTGTGTTAAAATAAATGTTGCGGACCTGCAACGGTTCAATTACCGGCAATTTACCCGGCAGAAATTCGGTGAAGCGGCCAGGCACCCCCGAAGGGGGGAGGAAGAAATTGCTCTCCATAGAGGTAATCTTGGGTAGTGATTTTCCTTCTGTCATGAGTCCCTCCACCATAATACCTGCATTCCGACACCCTAATCCGGGCATTTTGCGAGCTCGGTTTGCCTATCCGGAGGGGTCATTTCCGGAATTACCTGCAAAAACGGGTACACTTTTACACACTTTTTCCGGGAAACCGTTTTAAGCGGGGATAAAGCCAAACGGAGCGTTTTACATCGAACTATAAAACGTTAATGTACGCTTTTGGAGGGCAAAACTCATAGGCTATAGAGGGGTAGCATGGTCAGGATGAAAGGAACCCCGCTTTTGAAGGTCAGTACCGGAGAGAGGGAACCCTCCCGTATGAGATAATCCGCATTCCGGAAACTGTCCTGGATGTATCCTGCACTCTCATTCCCCCGATCCCATCCGGGCCCGCTGCGGGCTCCGATTAGCCATTCCGGATAACGATGTGGGACAAATTCGCGAAAATGTGGGACTAATGTTTTCGGAATTCCGCTTAAAGTGCCCCGATTGGCTGGATTCGGGGTAGTTCGGGCCCGGAATATGGACGCTAATAGACCCTTTTGGAGGGCGGAACTCAGGGGAGTTGGGGGATAGGAGGGGGCGGATGAAAAGAAGGGAGGTTTTAGGGGTTTATACCGGGATGTGTGGCAAGAGTCCGCAATGGAATTTTCGTTATAAGAATGGGTGTTGCCGAAATTGGGTAAGAAAGGGGAAAAGAAATAGTAGGATCGGTTATCCGGTAGCCATTCCTCCGGATTCCTGTACATATTTAAGGAGTCGATCCTTATTTCCACCAAAATTGGAGAACTGTTTCTCACACACATCAGAAAATTTCGCAAGTGTTTTCCGATTGATCTCCTCCTGATCTTCGAAGATACCAATGGACCGGAATTTCAGGCCCCATTTTTCAAACATAAGAAGATTAATTGTAGCTTCTCTGACACGGTCATCATTTGCTAAAGCATAGATAAGGAGGGGTCCGGTTGGGGTATCGATCATATAATCGGCAGTATACCTGCTATCAGGATCGTGCGTTGGATCATGCCACTCGACCTGAATACGGTCCTTGGGAATTTTCTCCTCAACAAACTCCCGGACATCATCCATAAAAGTAGTGCGGACTCGTTCCCTTGAAAGATAAGATACATCTGATATTTTCAGTAATGCCTGGATATAACTGTAGAGAGCATCCCCGTACTGATTGTTGTTTATTGGCAGGATCAACTCACCTTTCCGGTCCTCAACCGAAAATGCTGATAGTGCATTTGATATGATCTTCTGCCGTCCACCGCTTCGCAAATCCTTTTCATCAAGATCATACGTGAGGTGCATGAAGGTATGGCCTTCATCAGACAGGATCCATTTATCGTTATCATGTTTTAGGATAATAACAAGATGATCTCCGTCTTCGAATAAAAACGGGGTGAATACATGATATCGATCTACGCCTTCGGCTTCAACACGTACCTGATCGCATACTTTCTGCCGGAAATTCCGGGTGATTGCCTCGACCGACATTAATTCATCCCCCATTGGGAAAGACTATGATTTTTCATAGAGACATAGAATCCGCAATCTTGCAGCATGCATTCGATTGCACCGTGAGAATCTGCATATCGATCTGTTTCTTCTGCGTACGTGTCTTCGCGGTAGCCGGATTGTTGATAACGTTCTGTTGCTGTATGAATATGGAACCCATAGAATTTGTTTTTCTCAATATGATTACCATGTTCATGACTTTTTCCATTATATCTGCGAAGACGGAATTGCTGATTTGATCCTTTTGGAAGATACACAAGGATAACCGAGAAATCCAATGGATTCAAATTGCTTTGCCGGAAGATTAAACGAAAATTTGATCCGTTCTCTCCTGTGATGTTTATCTCATATTCTTTATGGCCGTGTTTAGTTTTCAGTTTCTGGGGTGAGAAGAAATCTTCAGGAAGTAATTTTTTCTCATCTAATAACGATCCGATTTTTTCATCTGTCAGTTGGATCGTCATAATTGTCATTTTAACTCCTGATATAATAATCTTAATCTTGAATCATCGAAGCAGGATTTTTTTTGCAGGAAAACTAGAGGCACGGGCGAAAAGAAAGATTATTTTCCCTTTTTCACACCCTTGAAAGGCGTCCTGTCTTGTTTTACATCCATGAATTGGCCGGTGGTTGTATCAGGCTTTACAAACTGGCCGGTTTTTGGATTGCGAACCTGACTTCGATCATCTGCTGCTCCTCTTCGAAATCCTTTGTCTGTGTTCTTGGCCATTTTGGTTCTCCATGGCAACAATCTCATGAATTACCGGGAGTTGTCAAATGATAATTATTCTTTAATAAAATGAAGTATCTCCGTGGGGAGTGAAAGTAAAAAATACTTCAAAAATCCGGGGAATCCAGTAAATAGCAAATATACCGGTTTTTTATCATTTTATTGCTGCCCACAAAATGATCTAATCCTGAATGTAAATTTTAATAGCGAAGAACGCCACCACTCCGGGTGGGGTAACCCCATAGCTAAAAGGATCAATCGGACCAGTACTCTACCTACCTCACTTCTCCGTCGGAGAAGTCCGGACCTGGCATCCTAAAAACCTGAATTATCTGCAAAAAACTCCGAATTCCGGCACACGTTTTTTTCCGGTGATTATACTCCGTTTTCCTGTCGAGATACGGAATTTGCGGGCAGGAAAATGTACGCTAATGTACGCTTTTGGGAGGTGAAATGAAAGGGGGGTGGGGAGAATAGTGGGGCGAATTGAAAGGAAGGGCAGATTCCAGAACACATATCCGTTGCCAGTTTGATTATTGGGACAGAAATTATTTCTTATCGTATTATAAATCGGCAATTGCGGACGACTTTGGATTGTCCCGAAAAGTGTAGGACGGGTTCACCAAGCGACGAACTTCGTTGAACCCGGTCCCGCCCGTAAGCATGAGATTGTTATCTTCTGATCTTATGAAGTTTTTCCCGTGCCTCCGAGCGAAGCGTATGGAAAAAACCAAGGAGTTGAAAAGTATGAAACTACGTACAATTAGCGTTGTCCTGCTGGCACTGCTGCTGGTGGGGATGGCGATGGTACCGATCGTGAGTGCTGCTCAGGATGTTATCGTTCCTGCGAATTTAGGAAATAGTGCAACCACCCTGTCAAATTCAGATATTGTAAAAGCAAATTCCTCTGCTAAATTGGATCTTCTCCCCTATGCTTCAATCAGTGCCTATGGATCAAGCAGTGCGGCAACTAATCAGCAGGTATCGATTTACACATCTGGAGAGATTGGGAATATTATCAATGTATATTGGCAGAAATTCTACATCCAGAATCTGAATACAGGAACCCAGGCGGGGATCCAGTATGTATCAACACCTTCTGACTGGACCCTTACCGGAAATATGTATAGTAAGACCGGCTATGTAGCCCTCCATGATACATTCTCCTCATCATGGAGTGTACGATTCACTCAGGCGGGCACTTACGAAGTTGTAGCCTCCGTTGTAGGAGCAGGTACCGTCCCGAACGCACAGAGCAGGTTTACCATCACGGTTACCTAATCCCCAAACTTTTTTATTATGTCGCGTGAATAATTTCAGGAGGACTTTAATGGACGAATTATCGGTTTTTATTAATGTTATCCTCATTCTCATTGCTCTTGCAGCCCTTCTTGTTTTTTATTCATATCTGGGGGCTGTAATTATCCGGTATTGCGTAAAAATTTTTAAAATGATCTGGACTTCTGTAAATTGAAAAGATGTCGGCCACGGTCATCAAATTCATCTCTGAACGGTGGACCAGGGCATCCTGCAAACTGAAAAGAGAAGACAGGTCCGGGGACTCTTCAGCTAACAGACACTTTATATCAAACGGCGCAGGGAACCGGTATTCGATACGATATATTTGATTGGCCGTACCGTGCGATTGTTTGAGATCCGTTAAACTTTTCATATCAGATCCTGTCTGGAATTTTTTTAAGCAAGGGTCGATTATTTTTTTCAAACGCAGGTAGCAGGGTCGTTTGGAAAATTTTGATCGTTATCGGTTGGGGCGGGTGATTTTGCTAAGGGGCGGGGCGGAATTGTAAACGAAATCTGGTTCGTTTTCACGGATAATCCGGCATGGGCCGGGGGATCGGGGAATCGGTAGCACGACCGGAGAGGCGTGAAGGGTAAATCCCGGGGTATGGGAAAGAGTGGCAACAGAAGCCCCCGTTGGAAACCCCTCCACCATAATACCTGCATTCCGACACCCTAATCCGGGCATTTTGCGAGCCCGGTTTGCCCCTCCGGACCATCCATTTCCGGAATAATCTGCAAAAACGGGTACACTTTTACACACTTTTTCCGGGAAACCGTTTTAAACGGGGATAAAGCCAAACGGAGCGTTTTGCACCGAATTATAAAACGCTAATGTACGCTTTCCAGGGGCAAAACTCAGGGGGCTTGGGGGGGTAACACGGTCAGGAGGAAAAGAACCCCTCTTTTGGGGGTCAGTGCCGGAGAGAGAAAACCCCGTGTAAGAAAATCCGCATTCCGGAAACTGTCCTGGACGTATCCCACACTCTCACTCCCCCGATCCCATCCGGGCCCTCTGCGGGCTCCGATTAACCATTCCGAATAACGATGTGGGACAAATTCGCGAAAATGTGGGACTAATGTTTTCGGAAATCCGTGTATCGTGACCCGATTGGCTTGATTCCGGGTTGTCCGGGCCCGGAACATGGACGCTAATAGACCCTATTGGGAGGCGAAACTCACATGGAATGAGGGACTGGAGGGGCGGAAGGAAAAAAACCCCACTTTTGGGAGGTCCGGATCAACTGTTCACGATGCAGGGAAAGGTGCCCGGACCAGTACTCCTCCCATCTCACTTCTCCGTCGGAAAAGTCCGGACCTGGCATCCCAAAAACCCGAATTATCTGCATAAAACACCGAATTCCAGCACACGTTTTTTAACCGGCGATTATACACCGTTTTAACGCCGAAATACGAGTTTTACGGGCAGGAAAATGTACGCTAATAAACGCTTTTGGAAGGCGAAACTCACATGGAATGGGGGGTTGAGGGGCGGGAGGAAAAGAACCCCTCTTTTGGGGGTCCGGATCAACAGTCCCTGGTGCAGGGAAATGTTCTTGGACCAGTACTCCGCCCATCCCGCTTCTCCGTCGGAGACTCCCGGCCAGGAGATCCTAAAAACCTGAATTATCTGCAAAAAATACCGAATTCCGGCACACTTTTTTTAACCGGGGATTATACTCCGTTTTAACGCCGAAATACGAGTTTTACGGGCAGGAAAATGTACGCTAATGGACGCTTTTGGAAGGCGAAACGTAAGGGGGTTGGGGGATAGGTGGGTCTGGGGAAAAAGAAGGGCGGTTTTGGGGGGGTGGATGGGGGTGCTGACCCGGCCTGGAAATTTCTCTATAATGAAGTGTGCCACCGCCCCCACGAGAGCCCTTTCGCGGCGGGGCAATTGCTGGTAATCTGACCAGCGGGATCATGATGCGACGGCCGGAGCCCGCAAAGGATGAAAAAACAGAATGATACGGGATAAAAAGTCCCGGGTTGTTCCCGCGCAGCCTATACGCACGGTGAGG
>Ga0074197_1003017_pt1 | contig 10764 bp, 6 predicted proteins | sample EPASupsiteSAE305_FD_64526 | JGI IMG/M metagenome (GOLD analysis project Ga0074197, IMG submission 64526) | Bioremediated contaminated groundwater microbial communities from EPA Superfund site, New Mexico - SAE3-05 reassembly with SPADES | ecosystem: Environmental > Aquatic > Deep subsurface >...
TGCCGAGGCCTTCACTGCCCTGCGCAAGATCAGCGGCGTGGTACCCTCGATCATGTGTATGTTCGGCTTCAACGCCGGTGGTGGTTCTTACCTGCCCCGTCAGGGCAGCTTCCTGATCCAGCCCAACGACACCTTCTTCGGCCTGACCGGTCCGGGGGTGGTCAAGTCGGTGCTGGGTGAGGATGTCACCCCCGAAGAACTGGGCGGACCTAAGGTGCACGGCGCCTCCGGCGTGGCCGACCTGACGGTGGAGGACGAGGTGGGTGCCCTGCGGGCAGCCATTCAGCTTTTGGGCTACGTGCCGGATAACAACAGCGTCATGGCCCCCTTCCAGAAGACCAGCGACCCGCTGGACCGCAAGACCTGGGAGATCAACACCCTGCTGAAAAAGGCCTTCAACTCGCCCACCGGTTTCAACACGCCGTTCGACGTCTCGATCATGATCCAGCAGATCTGCGACCATGGCGACTACTTCGAGATTCAGCCGGACCGGGCCCGTGAAGCTGTCACCGCCTTTGGTCGTCTGGGCGGCCATGTGGTCGGTTTTGTTGCCAACAACTCGGCAGTCTCCTCCGGCCAGATCTCGGTGGATTCAGCCTACAAGATCGCCCGCTTCAACCGTTTCTGCAATATCTACAACATCCCGATGATCTTCATGGAAGATACCACTGGCTTCCTGCCGGGCCGCGAGCAGGAGTCCCGCGGCATTGTGCAGGCCGGTCGCGCCATGCTGGATTCGATCGTCGATATCCGCACCCCGCGCATCCTGCTGATCATCCGCAACGCCTATGGCGGGGCCTATGCCTCCTACAACAACTACCCCACCGGCGCCGACCTGGTGTTGGCCCTGCCCACCACCCGCCTGGCGGTGATGGGTCCGGCCGGTAAGGAATTCGTCTACAAGGACGAGCTGCGCAAGGTGCGTGCCGCTGCAGCTGATCGGATCAAATCCGGCACCCAGGAGCGGGTTGCCGCCGGCATGGCCGCCGGCGAGGCCAAGGTTGATGCGGAGAAGGATGCCGCCGACTGGCTCAAGATCGAAGAGGCGGCCCTTAACCTGCGCTATGAAAAAGAGCTGATGAACCCCAAGGAGGGTCTGGCACTGGGTTCCATCTCGTCGTTGGTGATGCCCACCGATTTGCGCAAGGTGTTGGGCGAGAACATGCACTTCCTGCTGCGGCACTACAAGCCGGGTCCGATGCAGGCCATCCAGCGTGAATTCCATTAATTGCATATACTTTTACACATTGGAGATATAAGCCCATGCCACACGCCTCAGATTACTACCTGCATAATCCCTTGATTCACCGGGACCGCCGCCTGGGAAAATCCAGCTCCGAGTGGGTCCGTTCCTTCTCCTGTGAGGACCTGAAGCCGTTGATCGTCTGCCGTGGCCCGATCCGTAAGGAGGCCATGGATGTCTACCATGAGATGGGCATCAGTCACTACGGCATCCTGCTGTCCGAAAAGGACTCCATCGTTTACCCCAACGCCCTGGCCCCCGAACTGCGCCAGCTGACCGACTCCCGCCGTGTGCACCGGGTGCCGGACTACAGTGGCGCCAGTAAGGAAGAGCGGGTCGAGCGGATCAATCAGATCATCCAGATCGCCAAGGACAACGGTTATGATTCGATCTTCGCCGGCTACGGCTTCATGGCTGAAGACGAAGAGTTTGTGGCCGCCATCGAGAAGGCGGGCCTGAGCTTCATCGGCCCCTGCGCCGCCACCCAGGCCCGGGCCGGCAAGAAGGACGAGGCCAAGCGGACCGCCCTGCAGGTGGGGGTGTCGGTTACCCCCGGTATCGACAACGTCACTGCCCGCACCCTGGTCAAGAAACACCCCAGCCGCGAGAAGCTGCTGGCACTGGTCAAGTCCGAGGGGCTTGCCTGCGACGAAAAGGTCCTCAAAGACAGCAAGCTGTCGCTGGAGGCGTTGGCCGATCATGTCCTGATGGCCTCCTATGCCAAGGGGATCGACCTCTACACCATCGAGGAGCTGTGCGCCCAGGTGGAGATCGAGGTGGCCGAACTGTTCCGCAAACACCCCCAGAGCCGTTTCCGCATCAAGGCAATCGGCGGCGGTGGCGGTAAAGGACAGCGGATCTTGGGGGCCTCCCTGCTGGCGGTCAAGAAGGCCGACGAGAAGCAGATTGCCAAGGCAGCCGCCGAGGCACCGACCCTGGTGCGGGAGGTGCTGCAGGAGGTCAAGGCCAACGGCGTGGGCGACAACAAGAACGTGCTGATCGAACTCAACATCGAGCAGACCCGTCACAACGAGATCCAGCTGTTGGGTAACGGTGAGTGGTGTGTCTCCTTGGGTGGTCGCGATTGCTCCCTGCAGATGCACGAGCAGAAGCTGCTGGAGGTGTCCGTAACCCAGGAAGGGCTGCAGGCCGCCATTGCCAAGGCCAAGACCGCCGGTAAAAAGGCTGAGGTCAAGGCGTTGGAGAGCGACCTGAAGGTGCTGCAACGGATGGAAGAGGAATCGGCCCGCTTCGGCCAGGCCGTGGGTCTGGATTCGGCCTCCACCTTCGAGTGCATTGTGGACCGCGACCGTCACTACTTCATGGAGGTCAACACCCGTATCCAGGTGGAGCACCGGGTGACCGAGCTCTGTTATTCGCTTAAGTTCACCAACCCCAAGGACAAGAACGATTTCTTTGTCGTCGAATCGTTAGTGGAGGCCATGGCCCTGCTGGCCCGCCACAAAAAGCGTCTGCCCAAGCCGGAGCGGATCGTGCGTTTCAACGCCTCGGTGGAGGCCCGCTTGAACGCAACCGACGCCTCCCTCTCGCCCCACGCCGGCGGCATGATCCGCTACTGGTCCAAGCCGATCAAGGGCGAGGTACGGGACGACCAGGGGATCAGCATGCTGAACCCCGACACCAACCAGTTCATGAAATACAAGGTGGCCGGCGCCTACGATTCCAACATCGCCCTGCTGCTGACCAAGGGCGAGGATCGCCTGGCCAGCTACGAACTGCTGTCCGAGGTGCTGCGCAGCACCACCCTGCGAGGCAGCTCCCTGGCCACCAACCTGGAATTCCACTACGGTCTGGTCAATTGGTTCCTGGGACGCAACGTGATGGCCAAGCCCACCACCCGTTTCGTGGTTCCCTACCTGACCCTGGTGGGTACCCTCAAAGAGGAGGCCAACAAGCTGGATGTGGTCTACGCCTTTTTCCAGATGAAGAAGCACTACGCCAAGCTGGTGTCCGAGCAGTTCGGTGACCAGCCGGAGTTGTGCGCCAAGCAGCTCAAGGTCATGTCCGGCCTGCTGGATCGCAAAGGCACCCTGGTCACCCGTCCCATGCAGCGTCTGCTGGATGACCCCCACTTGCTGGCCGGCTGGCTCTCGATCAACACCAAGAACTTCAAGATTGAGAAGGGCCGGGTGATCTGGCTGCGCAACCCGCTGGGCGTGTTGAAAGAGACCTACGACTACCTGCATATGGACCATCGTCCCCACAAGCCGGCTGCCGAGATCATCTGGGATCACGACAATGAGCTGCTGCTGCAGGGGCTGCACTTCTACAAGACCCTGCGTGAGCATTTCGGTCTGGAGCGGGAAGAATATTTCAAGCTCAATGATATCCTGCACAAAGAGAAACCGCAGGGGGGCTATGACGCCGACACCTGGGAGCAGATCCGCTCCGCCCATTACGGCTATGAGGCCGGCATGGAGTTGTTGGGGATGCTGTTCCTGATCGGCGGCAACACTAAGTTCTGGGATATGAAGGTCGAAGAGGACCTGGAGGTGACCATCCCCGACTACCTGACCGACCCGGAACTGCAGGCCCGCATGAAGAAGGTGCTGGTACCGCCTCCGGCCACCAAGGCCGACGAGATCGTGGCGGTCTGCGGTGGTATGTACTACGGCCAGGAAGCCCCCGGCATGCCCCCCTTTGTCTACGAAGGGATGCATTTCGAGAAAGACCAGCCGCTGTACATTATCGAAGTGATGAAGATGTTCAACACCATCCGGGCGCCCTTCTCCGGCACCATCGACAAGATCATCATGGAAGGCGGCGACGGCACCATCGTCCAGAAGGGCCAGCCGTTGTTCAAGATCACCCCGGACGAGAAGTTCGTCGAGGTGGACCCCAAGGCATTGGAAAAGGCCAAGCGGGATTGTACGGCTGAGTACCTGAAGGCAGTGTTGTAACCTGCTGGAATAGTGATGTACGGTGCTGACAAAGGCTCCAGAACGTGTGTCTGGGGCCTTTGCCGCACTGTGTTAGGCTTGCTGCTTGTGAGAACTCATCGTGAGGTACGTAAATATGGCAACGTTTGACAAAAAGAACCTGCAGGATTGGGAAAAGCTGGCCGCCAAGGAGATCAAGAAAGAGACTACGGCTCCGCTTACCTGGGATACCCCGGAGGGAATCCAGGTCAAGCCGCTCTATACCCTGGCCGACCTTGAAAAGCTGGAAAACATTGACACCATGCCTGGCTTTGCACCCTACCTGCGCGGACCCAAGGCCACCATGTATGCCGGTCGCCCCTGGACCGTACGCCAGTACGCCGGTTTCTCCACCGCCGAGGAGTCAAACGCCTTCTACCGCCGCAACCTGGCCGCCGGTCAGCAAGGCCTCTCGGTAGCCTTCGACCTGGCCACCCACCGCGGCTACGACTCCGACCACCCCCGCGTCGTCGGTGATGTGGGCAAGGCCGGTGTGGCCATCGATTCGATTCTCGACATGGAGGTCCTGTTCAAGGATATCCCGCTGGGGGACGTCTCGGTCTCCATGACCATGAACGGCGCCGTGTTGCCGATCCTGGCGTTGTACATCGTGGCCGCCGAGGAGCAGGGGGTCTCTCAGGACAAGTTAGCCGGCACCATCCAGAACGACATCCTCAAAGAGTTCATGGTGCGCAACACCTACATCTACCCGCCGGCCCCCTCGATGCGGATCATCGCCGACATCATCGAGTACACCAGCCAGCATATGCCCAAGTTCAATTCAATCTCGATCAGTGGCTACCATATCCAGGAGGCCGGGGCCAACAACGTGCAGGAGCTGGCCTTCACCCTGGCCGACGGCATCGAGTACGTCAAGGCAGCCCTGGCCAAGGGGCTGGAGGTGGATCAGTTCGCGCCGCGTCTGTCCTTCTTCTTCGCCATCGGCATGAACTTCTTCATGGAGATCGCCAAGCTGCGGGCGGCCCGCTTCCTGTGGGCCGAGCTGATGGCCCAGTTCAACCCCAAAAATCCGTTGTCGCTGGCCTTGCGCACCCACTGCCAGACCTCGGGCTGGAGCCTGACCGAGCAGGACCCGTACAACAACGTGATCCGCACCACCATCGAGGCCATGGCTGCCGTGCTGGGCGGCACCCAGTCGTTGCACACCAACGCCCTGGACGAGGCGATCGCCTTGCCCACCGACCACTCGGCCCGCATCGCCCGCAACACCCAGCTGGTGATCCAGGAAGAGTCCGGCATCACCAAGGTGGTGGACCCGCTGGCCGGTTCCTACTATGTCGAATCCCTGACTGCCTCCTTGATTGCGGAAGGCCGCAAGCTGATTGCCGAGATCGACAGTCTGGGCGGCATGACCAAGGCGATCGAGTCCGGCATGCCCAAGCTGAAGATCGAGGAGTCGGCCGCCCGCAAGCAGGCCCGCATCGACCGCAGCCTGGATGTGATCGTGGGGGTCAACAAGTACAGGCTGAAAGACGAGACCCAGATTGAGGTCTTGGATATTGACAACACTGCTGTACGAGAGGCCCAGGTCGCCCGCCTGAAGAAGCTGCGGGCCGAGCGGGATGAGGCTGCCTGTCAGGCCGCGTTGGGGGCTCTTACCGCAGTGGCTGAGTCCGGTCAGGGTAACCTGCTGCAGGCCTGTGTCGAGGCGGCCCGCAAGCGGGCCAGTGTAGGTGAGATGTCCGATGCTATGGAGAAGATATTCGGTCGCCACAAGGCCGAGATCAAGCTGGTTTCGGGGGTATACGGGAAAGTGTTCGAGGATAATGACGAGTTTGCAGCCCTGAAGAAAGAGGTGGATGCCTTTGCCGACCATGAAGGTCGTCGTCCCCGGATACTGATCGCCAAGATGGGTCAGGACGGCCACGACCGTGGCGCCAAGGTGATCGCCACCGCCTTTGCCGATGTCGGTTTCGATGTCGATATGGGACCGCTGTTCCAGACCCCGGAAGAGACCGCCAAGATGGCAGTGGAGAACGACGTGCATGTGATCGGTGTCTCCAGTCTGGCTGCTGGCCACAAGACCCTGGTGCCGCAGCTGGTGGCTGAACTGAAAAAGCTGGGGGCCGATGACATCGTCGTGGTCTGCGGCGGCGTTATCCCGCGCCAGGATTACGATGAGTTGTACCAGGCCGGCGCTGCCTGCATCTTCGGACCGGGCACCCCGATCACCCAGTCGGCCCGTGAGACCCTGGCAGCGATCAAAAAGAAATAGGACATTTTTGAAACACGGAGCAACAGAGCAACGAAGGAAAACCAGAAAGGCAGGGAAGAAGGGGGAAGGCAAAACAAAATAGTTCTTTTTTAGGTTTTGCTCTTTACGCCAACCGTTCTTGTTTTAGACTTTTAGTTCTGCTTTGGTGTTGCTGTTCTCTGTTGCTCAGTTGCTCCGTGTTTCAATGACTAAATTATGGAACTCCACACACTCGCCGACAACATCCGCTCCGGTAACATCCGCGCCATCGGCAAGGGCATTACCCTGATCGAGAGCCGCAAGCCCGAGCATGCCGCAAAGGCCGCGCAACTGCTGGAGCTGTTGTTGCCCTATAGCGGCAACTCGCTGCGGATCGGTATCACCGGTGTGCCGGGGGTTGGCAAGAGCACCTTCATCGAGTCCTTTGGCAGCTATCTGACCAGCCAGGGTCACAAGGTGGCGGTGCTGGCGGTGGACCCCTCCTCCCAGATCACCGGCGGCAGCATCCTGGGTGACAAGACCCGTATGGAGGAGCTGTCCCGTAACCCTAGGGCCTTCATCCGCCCCTCACCGGCCGGCGAGACCCTGGGCGGGGTGGCCCGTCGCACCCGCGAGACCATGCTGCTCTGCGAGGCGGCCGGCTATGATGTGGTGATCGTTGAAACGGTCGGGGTCGGCCAGTCAGAGACCACCGTGGCCTCGATGGTGGACTTCTTCATGCTGCTGCAGCTGGCCACCGCCGGTGATGAACTGCAGGGGATCAAGAAGGGCGTGATGGAACTGGCCGATGCGATCATCATCAACAAGGCCGACCTGGACCGCCAGAAGACCGAGCTGGCCAAGGGTCAGTACGAAAACGCCCTGCATATCCTGCGGCCCAAAAGTCGTAACTGGACCGTGCCGGTGCTGGCCGTCAGCGCCCTGCAGCATGATGGGGTAGCCGATGTCTGGCAGATGCTGAGCTGCTTTCACGAAGCGAAGCAAGACTCGGGCGAGTTTGACGCTACCCGCAAACGGCAGGCGGTGGACTGGATGTGGTCGCTTTTGATGGATGATCTGAAACAGCTCTTTCTTGACCACCCGGAGGTAAAAGGGGTCTTCCCGCAGCTGCAGCAGGCGGTGGCCCAGGGGATCACCACCCCGGCCGCTGCTTCGCAGCGATTGCTGGATGTATTCAGGAGAGCTTGATTTGGAAACACGGAGCAACAGAGCAACGGAGAAAAAACTTAACGATTCAGAACTGACAGAGTTAATTATTGGTTGTGCAATTGATGTTCACAAGGCGCTTGGGCCAGGTCTGCTGGAATCAGTGTATGAATCGTGTCTGGCGTTTGAACTGACTAAGGCAGGATGCGAGGTAGAGCGGCAGAAATGTCTGCCGGTCAGATACAAGGGGCAAGAACTGGATGAAGGATTCAGGCTGGATATACTGGTCAACGAAACCGTTGTTATTGAGCTGAAATGTGTTGAAAAGCTGCTCCCTATTCATGAAGCATAACTCTTCACGTACCTTAAACTGTCTGGTAAGCGCACCGGTCTTTTGATAAATTTTTACACCAAGCTCTTAAAAGACGGTATCCAGCGGATTGTTTGTTAATGACCTGTTAGGTCCAGCTTTTCAGTTGCATGCATATTTTGAAGATTGTGAGTGTTGTTGTTCCACTCGATTTTTTGAGTTTTTGCTGTTCTCAGTTGCTCCGTTGCTCTGTGTTTCGACATGAAAGGATCTAACATGTTACACAACATTAACCATATCGGCATCGCCGTGCAATCTTTGGAGGCCAGTATCCCCTTTTATCGCGATGCGCTCAGCATGCCCTTTGCCGGCATCGAAGAGGTGCCCGAACAAAAGGTGCGGGTGGCCATGCTACAAGTGGGGGAGTCCAAGATCGAGCTGCTGGAACCCACCAGCCCGGACAGCCCGATCGCCAAGTTTCTGGAGAAGAACGGACCTGGCATCCACCACATCGCCTACGAGGTGGCCGACATCGAGGCCGCCATTGCCCAGATGCAGGCCAGCGGTGCACGGATGATCGACGAACAGCCCCGTAACGGTGCCCATGACACTCGGATCGCCTTTGTGCATCCCAAGAGCTCTGGTGGCGTATTGACCGAGTTGTGTCAATGCGGCCAGCCTTAAGCGCCCGCTTAATGTGGCTTCGCAGCAGTTTTAATGCTTGACAGTTGTTTGATTTATGGTATTTTTTGCAACAATAAATAGAACATATAATTAGCTGAATATAGTGATGCAGGCTGTAACTGTTGGGAGTTGTTGGTAAAATCTCAGCGAAAGGTGGTGATAAGAGCTTCAGGTTCTTAAGTCAACGCTACACCGCATGAGAGAGCACTTTCATTTGATTGGCAGTACATACACCACAGAATGGAGGAACACCACGTATGACCAAGTTTCAGAAGCAGATGCTGACCATCGCCGCAGCCGGCGCCCTGACCGCCGTGACTGCCCTGCCCGCCATGGCCCTTGAGAACGAGTTCCACGGCATGTTCGCAGTCAAGACCTTCCTGTCCAACTTCGATAACGGTGGCCTGCTGCTGAAGGAAAACAGCAAGACCAACAACTACACCGACCAGCGGACCCGCGTACAGTACATCGCCAAGGCCAGCGACGACCTGAAGTTGGTGACCCACTTTGAGATGAACACCACTTGGGGTTCGGCTAACACAGCAACGCTGAGCGATGGTACGACCAAGGTTGATTTTGGTGGTGGCGACATCGATACCGACGGCACCAACCTGTGGGTCAAGCATGCCTATCTGGACTTCAACATCGGCAAGAACCTGAACGTCAAGGCCGGCCAGCAGGCCTACAAAGATACCCTGGGCGGCCTGTACGTGGATGCCGACCTGCCGATGGCCTATGTCACCTACAAGCAGGGCGCCTACACCCTGGGCCTGGGCTACAGCCGCTTCAACGATGAAAATACCCTGACCATCACGGGCGACAGCTACAAGGGTGATGTTGCTGGTGACCTGTACACCATCGACAACACCTTTGCCATCAACAAGGACACCAAGGTCGGTTTCTCCTACTACCTGAACCGTGATGACTCCGGCGCTAATGCTGTAGCACCTGCTCTTGACGTTGAGCGTAAGATCAATACCCTGGGCCTGTTTGGTGCCACCAAGATGGGCGCCCTGAACCTGTCCGGCTTTGTGGCCATGCAAAAAGGCTTCTCGCACAACTCTGACGGCACTAAGACCAAGTACCACGGTTGGGCCACCAACGTGCTTGCCAAGATGAAGCTGGGCAACGGTACTGCCCGTACCGGTTTCCTGTTCACCTCCGGCGACAACAACGATGATGCTGGCAGCAACCACGGCTGGCAGACCCTGAGCAGCAACGCCAGCTCCTCCCAAATCAACAGCTACAACGAGTCCGGCATGATGCTGCTGGTGCGCAACACCTCCATGGGCGGCACCTCCACCGATATGTACTTCCGTAAGCCGGTCACCAACATCGCCCTGCTGCATATGGGCTATGATGCCAACATCACCGAGAAGCTGTACGCCAACGGCAATATCGGTTTTGCCTGGCTGCCGTCCTCCGGTCACATCCTGGGCAACACGGGTGTTGAGAACATGACCGCTACACAGCTAACCACAGCAAATCTTTCAGGCCAACAGAAGGGTAGCGACTTCATGGGTACTGAACTGAACGCTGAGGTGGGCTACAAGCTGTACAGCAACCTGACCCTCAAGGCCCAGGCCGCCTACGTCATGTTGGGCGGTGCCTACAAAGACATTCTGGCTGTTGGTGATGATGTGAAGGATCCCTTCACCTTGCGTCTGGGCGCTCACTACAGCTTCTAGTGTAAGCTGAATGAGGTTGCAGCTGAGGCGGCACGGTGAACTCCGTGCCGCCTTTGTTGTGCCTGCTATCTTTTTGACAGCCGCTGGGGGATATGGCATAGTCACCCGGCTGCTTTTTATATGCGTTTATGCAAAGAGGAGGAATTCGTGAAGCGACTGCTCTTGTTGGTTGTGGCTGTTTTGGTTGCCGTGCCGGCTCTGGCCGCCGGACCGCTGCGGGTCTATGTGGGTGAGTTTAACGCCGTGGGGGTGGCTGCCAAGGATGACACCAAGGTCGCCCTGCAGGCGCTGCTGGCATCGCGCCTCACCAGTGACAAGCTGCTGACCGTTGCTGCGGCTGATGAGGCCGAGGTACTGGTGAGCGGCACCTATCTGGTCATCGGCAAGCAGTACAACCTGGATGCCGTAGCCCGTACCGCCGGCGGCCAAACCGTGGCTCGTAGTTTTGTGCAGGGTGAAGGGGGCCAGGAGGCGCTGTTTGGCGCCGTGGGCTCCCTGGCCGACAAGCTCTCGAGCGATCTGCTGAAAAAGCTGGAAGC
>Ga0074197_1003018_pt1 | contig 10760 bp, 8 predicted proteins | sample EPASupsiteSAE305_FD_64526 | JGI IMG/M metagenome (GOLD analysis project Ga0074197, IMG submission 64526) | Bioremediated contaminated groundwater microbial communities from EPA Superfund site, New Mexico - SAE3-05 reassembly with SPADES | ecosystem: Environmental > Aquatic > Deep subsurface >...
TCCTTCGTAAATACTTGTGATACGTGCATCGCGATAGATACGTTCGCAAGCATAATCTTTCATGAAACCAGAACCACCGTGAATCTGAATGCAGTCGTAAGCATTCTGATTAGAGAACTCACTACCTATACCTTTAACCAGTGGAGTAAAGCAGTCGGCAAATTTAGAAAAAGTCTTTTGTTCAGTTCTTTCTTCCGGAGTAAGTTTGCGTTCTTTTGAAATATCATCCAGGCATTTGTAAATGTCTACAAAACGAGAAGTTTCATATAAAAGTGTACGAGATGCATCCAGTTTGGCTTTCATTAATGAAATAATCTCATATACAGCAGGGAATTCAATAATTGCCTTACCAAACTGTTTACGATCCTTAGCATAAGCCAAAGCTTCATTGTATGCAGCTTGGGAAATACCTACTGACTGAGCAGCAATACCCAAACGAGCACCGTTCATCAATGCCATAACGTATTTAATCAGACCAAGTTTGCGATCACCGCAAAGTTCAGCTTTAGCGTTTTTAAATACCAATTCGCAAGTAGGAGAACCTTTGATACCCATCTTGTTTTCAATACGACGAACATTTACACCACCGTTTTTCTTGTCGTAAATGAACATTGAAAGACCACGACCATCGTGTGTTCCTTCTTCAGAACGGGCAAGTACAAGGTGAATATCTGCATCACCGTTAGTAATGAAACGTTTTACACCGTTCAGGTACCAGCAGTTATCTTTTTCGCAGAAAGAAGCTCTTAGCATTACAGCCTGAAGGTCGGAACCAGCATCTGGTTCAGTAAGGTCCATAGACATTGTTTCACCTGCACAAACGCGAGGGATATAACGCATCTTCTGGTCTTCGTTACCAAATTCATAAAGAGTCTCTGCACAATCCTGCAATCCCCAAAGGTTTTCGAAACCTGCATCGCAGGTAGAAACCATGTCGGCTGCCATCATGTAAGGAACAGTAGAAAAGTTAAGTCCACCAAAACGGCGAGGCATAGCAACACCCATTAAACCGGCATCTGTTAAAGCCTGAAGGTTTATGGCTGTACCGTTTGCATATTTCACGCGGTTATTGATAACCTGAGGACCTTCATGGTCTACATCTTCTGCGTTTGGAGCAATTACTTCCGAACAAATTTCGCCTACAATTTCCAGTACTTTATCGTAGCTGTCCATTGCGTCCTCGAAATCTACAGGAGCATAATCAAATTTATCTTTGTCAGCATAGTTGCGCTCTTTGAGTTCAACAATTCTCTTCATCAATGGATGATTGAGATAATGCTTTAGTTCTGGTGTATCTAAATATAAGTTTGCCATTTTACTACTTCGAATTTTGTTTATAGTACTTAATCATCTTCGGCACAACTTCTTCTACTGTTCCGTTGATAACATAGTCTGCTATTGTGTTGATTGGTGCGTCCGGATCATTATTAATAGAGATAATCATAGAGCTTTCCTGCATACCTGCGATATGCTGAATCTGACCAGAGATACCGCAAGCGATATACAGTTTAGGACGAACGGTTACACCGGTCTGACCAATCTGGCGGTCATGATCTGCAAATCCTGCATCAACAGCTGCACGTGAAGCACCAACTTCTCCGTTCAGTACTTTGGCAAGATCGAAAAGTAACTTAAAGTTATCTTTAGAGCCAACACCGTAACCTCCGGCTACAACGATAGGAGCTCCTTTAATATTTGTTTTTGATTTTTCTATGTGGCGTTCAATGACCTTTACTACATAGTCAGCATCTGCTACATATTTACCAACTTCGTGGCGGATTACTTTTCCTTTATAATCAGCAGAAAGGATCTGTTTCTTCATTACACCTTCGCGAACGGTTGCCATCTGTGGGCGGTGTTCAGGGTTAACAATTGTAGCAACGATGTTACCACCAAAAGCAGGACGGATTTGATAAAGAAGATCTTTATAAACCTTGCCTTCTTTCTTTTCTTCGTGATCACCAATCTCAAGAGCAGTACAGTCGGCTGTTAATCCACTGGTTAAAGCTGAAGAAACACGAGGACCAAGGTCGCGACCGATAACAGTTGCTCCCATAAGGCATATCTGAGGCTTTTCTTCTTTAAATAGGTTTACCAGGACAGAAGTGTGTGGTAATGAAGTGTATGGATAAAGTCCTTCTGCATCGAATACATGCAATTTGTCTACTCCATAAGGTAATACTTGCTTTTCAATATCGTCTAATTTGTAACCGGCAACAATTGCCTCCAATTGGCATTTTAACTGGTTAGCTAAAGAACGGCCTTTGGTAAGCAACTCAAGGCTTACGTCGGCAATAATGCCGTCTTCTATTTCGCAATATACAAATAAATTGTTCATTTTTAGTTCTTTCTTTAGTGATTAACCAATCGTGTGATTTGCCAATAGTTCAACAATAAGATCTTCTACTTCTCTGTCTGAAGCAGAAATAGTTTTACTCTCTTTGGCCTGGAAAACAATGTTTTGAATTGCTTTAACTTTTGTAGGAGAACCAGAAAGACCACATTGTGCAGTGTCTCCATTTACGTCAGTAACACTCCATTCTGCGAGGTTAAGATAATCTCTAGTGTCATACAGATCGGTATAATCTAGATTTCCCTGTTGTTTTTCAGTCACAGTTTTAGCATGTTTGTATTTTTGCACATACTTAGCATTGCGAGGGCGACAAGGAGCAGCAGAACCGTTAACTGTAAGAACAATAGGAAGCGGACCTTCTACTGTTTCAATACCGCCATCAATGTGACGTTTTACAGTAATTCGGCCGTTTTCTACTTTTTCAATTTCTTCGGCATAGGTAATTTGAGTTAATCCCAGTTTTTCGGCAACCTGAGGACCAACCTGTGCGGTATCACCATCAATAGCCTGACGACCGCCTATAATTACATCATAATCTTTTATCTTACGTATTGCAGTAGCAAGTGCATAAGAAGTGGCCAACGTATCTGCTCCGGCAAATGCTCTGTCGGTTAGCAAATAGCCATTATCGGCACCACGATAAAGTCCTTCACGAATAATCTCTGCCGCGCGTCCAGGACCCATGGTCAGAATAGTTACGGTAGAACCGGGGTGTGCATCTTTCAATCGGAGCGCTTGCTCAAGGGCATTTAAGTCCTCAGGATTGAAGATGGCCGGAAGTGCCGCACGATTAATAGTTCCGTCGGCTTTCATGGCATCTTTCCCAACGTTACGTGTGTCGGGAACTTGTTTTGCCAATACAATAATCTTTAAACTCATGTTATTAATTTTAGTATTAGTATTTTATACACATATAAGTAAGCTAACAAACAGGATGATAACTTGCTGTATAATCAGCCTGCAAAATTACTCAAACAGTTGATTCTACAAAACTTTATTCTTTAAAAATGCACAAAAATAGCTCTTATGAGCAAATGAAAAAGTCTGCATTTGTGAATAAATGAAATGAACTATGAATTATTTTTAATTAATATAAAATCTGCTCTATGTTAAAAATGAAATAGGAAACAGAATATGAAACATCAATATAATAATGCGATATTATATTTTAATGGTGCTATTTTGATATTATACGGAAAAATAGTGCTAATGGAATAGGAAAGGTTTCGTCGTTTTTTTTATGTTTGCATTCTATAAAAGACCAATTTGCTCGCAAAAATACAAATGAAAAGGCTTTTGTAGATAATTAATACATAAAACCGCTGCTATGACACAATATAGATTTTTTTACTCTTTTCTTCTTTTTTCCCTCTTTTTCTTAACAAGAATTGAAGCTTTACCTGCCCCCATTAAAGATTATGTTTTAATTATCAATTCGTATAACGAAGGAAACTTGTGGGCAGAGAAAATTCAGGATAAAATAATTAAATCAATTGATAATAAGAGAAATATATCTGTCGGCATTGAATATCTTGATAATTGCAGATTCTCTTCCATGAAGGAAGTGTCTTTTAGGGCAGATAGCTTATATAGAGATTATAAACTAAAGCCTAAAGCTGTTGTTGTAATTGGAGAAGCAGGATGGATTGTTTATCGTAATACACTACCTAAATCCTGGAAAAAAATACCAATTGTGCTTACGTCGGCTAAGAGATATACTACTTCTATCGAGAATCTTATTTCCGGGAAAGAGATTGATTCTAAAATGCTTATACCCTACAAGGAGGCTACTAAAGGTTTTAATGTAACGGGTGTTTTTCATCCTATACACATAAAACAGACCATACAACTGATGAAGAAACTGATGCCTAAAATGACGAAGATAGCATTTATCTCCGATAAAAGGTATACCAGTTCTTATAACAGGTTTCTATTTAAATATATAAGAAAGAAATATTTCCCTGATTTAAAGGAAATATCGTTGTGTCAGAAAGATCTTTCTACAAATAAGTTGCTAAATTCTTTGTCTGAATTGGATAAAAATACCGGTCTGCTTTATCATGGGTGGTACGAAGATGGTAATACTGGTATTTCTTCAAATAACCGGACAGAGAAGATGATTAGCAGCTTTACTGATTTACCGATGTTTGGATTGACTGACTTTGGAGATGATTTAGGAGATTTTGTAGGAGGATATTATTCAACTAGCGAAGACTATGGAAATAAATCCGGTGAAATTTTAAATATGGTTCTTAATGGTAAGAAAGCTAATGAAATACCTTTCCAGCTAGCTGAATTTCCACACGCTCATCTGAATTATCGAAATTTAATTCAAGCAGGACTTGACAAAAAATACTTTCCTTCTGATGCTGAATATTTGAACAAACCTGCGAGTTTTTTAGAAGAGAATGCAATACTTATAATATCTATTATAAGCATTTTGCTGATTTGTTTTTCTATTCTTTTATCGAAGATATGGTTTTTGAAAAAAGAAAAGAATACAAATGAAAACATGAAATTGTTTTTCACAAACATTCTTGATAATATTCCGGTAGCAATATGTGTGAGAGATTTTACTGACAATAAGTTTATCTATTGGAATAAGAGGATGGAAGATATGACACAGATCAAATCAAAAGATGCAATTGGAAAAACTAATAAGGAATTGTTCTCTCCCGAAATATATAAAAAACATAAGGAAATTGATAAAAGACTAATGAAGGAAGGACATTCTATCAACTATGAACAGGAATTCCTTTCTTCTGATAATAAGTTACATTCTGTTAATATATCTAAGGTTCTTATAAAAACAGATAAAGCTCCTGCATATATGTTGTTTAGTGGCTGGGATGTTACAGAACTGAAAACGATTCAACGGAAGTTTCAGACAGCAAATAATCAGTTGGCAATGGTTATGGATGCGGGAGAAATTATTTCCTGGGTATGGGATGTAAGAGTCAGAACAATAACTTTTGACTATGATTATCAGAAAAATGAGGATTATTTACCGGAAATGAAAAGTCTGACAAAACCTTTGGAGGATGTACTTTCACTTACTCATCCAGATGATGCAGAACGAGCATTTATCACTTTCAGTAACTTTCTTGAAGGTAAATCAGATAGAGTTGACCTTGATCTCAGGGTTAATTTTTATGGCAATGGTTACGAATGGTATGAATTGCAAGGTATGGTTACAGAACGTGATAAAGATGGCTCAATTCTTTTTGTTACTGGATCGGGTAGCAATATAACTAAGAGAAAGCAAACAGAGCAGGCTTTGTTTGAGGCAAAAGAGAAAGCAGAGGAATCAAATCGTCTTAAATCTGCTTTCCTGGCAAACATGAGCCACGAGATACGCACTCCTCTGAATGCTATAGTAGGCTTTTCAAGAATTCTGGCAGATATAAATAACGGCGAAATGGAAAATCAGTTTGCAGGTATTATTGAAAGCAATAATAATTTATTGCTGCAACTTATTAACGACATTCTCGATCTTTCTAAAATAGAGGCCGGAACATTGGAATTTGTATATTCTAATGTTGATATAAATATCTTATTTGATGAAATAGAACAATCTTCTGCCATGAAAGTAGATCAGAATGCTGTGAAAATAGTATTCAAGGATAAGTTACCCAAATGTGTTATCCATACAGAGAGAAACCGATTGTCACAGGTTATTTCAAACTTTATATCTAATTCCATCAAGTTTACAGAGCAGGGCAGCATTACATTTGGATATACTTTATCGGAAGAGAAACTACGTTTTTATGTAACAGATACAGGATGTGGCATTCCTGAGAATAAACAGGGCTCTGTTTTTGATCGTTTTGTAAAGTTGAATACATTTGCTCAGGGCACAGGATTGGGATTGTCTATTTGTGCTTCCATAGTATACAAACTAGGAGGTGAAATCGGCGTTGAATCGGAAGAGGGGAGAGGTTCTACTTTTTGGTTTACTATTCCTTACAAGCCGGTTGATACAGATGAGGAAGAAACTTTCGATGAGCCTGATAAGAACTCGATGTTGAAAAGTAATGCAGAAAAAGTAACTTTGTTAGTTGCCGAAGATGACAAAAGTAACTATAAATTAATGGAAGCCATTCTTGGCAAAGATTATGAACTCATTCATGCCTGGAATGGTGAAGAAGCTGTAAAGTTATACAAAGACCATCAGCCCGATCTGATTCTGACAGATATAAAAATGCCTGTTATGGACGGATATGAATTAGTTCAAAAGATAAGAATGCATTCAAAGGAGATTCCTGTTATAGCCGTAACAGCTTATGCATCGGAAGAAGATAGAAGCAAGATCAGTGAAGGTGGCTTTAGCGATTTCGTGGCCAAACCTATTAATGCATTGTTGTTGAAAGAAAAAATTAGTACTCTGCTGTTTACTAAATAGCTTTTGATAATCTTATGCAAGATAGGACTATCTCACTTTTAGGTAGTTCCATCTTGATGAAATATAATTTCAAGGGTATGCACTTTCTCTTCTTTCCAATTTAGACTAGCATCATATTTGTTTTTGATATACAAACATAGGAACTAAATATATAGTTCTTTATAAATTTAAGAATTCGACGTATCCGTTTTTATCTATCACAAACTGAGAATAATACAACACTTCACTATTTTCCTCTTTTATGTTTAATTTAGTGAGTAAATGTTCCGGTGTATAACCATTAAGAAGACATATTTCTACTCGGCTAAAATAATTTCCTTGCATAAGATATGATTTTGTATCAAAATCACGAATGTTATCAGAGAGTGATATTATTGAGCAAAGTCGATTGTTTTTAATATTACACAAAATAAGAGACTTTAGAAATTCATTTTTATGCCAAAAATCTGATTCTCGTTCCAATAAAACAAGACTTTGAATACCTGGCTGTAAAGTTAGTTTTCCGCAAAAGAATAGTTCAACCTTATTAAGGGTTGTATCAATACCGATTCCCATATATTCATCTCCCATGAGATTCTTATAAAACTCTTCCGAACTTGCTATATATTCCTTCATAAAATAATGAAATAATTTCTCATGATGTTTTTTTAAGTTCACTTTTTTAGCTATAAGATCAGCATCGTAAGTGTCGAATTTGATTTCATCAGACAATACGGATGTGTTAAAAGGAATTGTGTCTGGAATTGAATAATTTTTAAAGTAAACACCTCTATCACTCCTTATCATATAGTAACATTTAGGTGACTTATTGCAACTGACGCAGCAAAGTATTACTAAAAGTAGAAAACAGTTTTTTACCATGGTCGTATTCTTCTAATTGATGATTTTGTATAAAAAAATTCCGTATTATATAGTTTAAAGTATTTATTAAATCCTTTTTGATATGTATCTATATTCAAATTCCAAGCTCGTCCTTGTGCTGCTGACCATTTATATGCAATTCTTTCTTGAGAATATGGATCATTAGAAAATCCTTGGTAATTTGAATTCACATGAATATATTCATGTCCCATAACAAGATATAATGCATTTATTTTTATTTTAACTTTTTACACAATATGTTGTGTTTAGTGACTTGATGGGCGTAGTATAGCACTTATTTATACTTATGGATAAGTAATTTCCCATTTTATCTTAGTTAAATCACTATAGAGCAAATCATAACGTTTTAATATTTTATAATCAGATCTAATCTTTTCCCAAGTATATTTATTTATTGTATCCTGGTCTAAAATAAAGACTCTCAGTGTATCGCCATGAATATCTGGGAAATAATAAAAATCAGCGCCTCTTATATCTCTCTTCTCAATAATAAATGTTTCATTATTTAAAGGGAGAGTAGTGTCAGGATAAATTGCCCCTTTCTTGTCAACTCTTATATAAACTGCTAATGTATGATCTGAATCATTTTTAACCGTAATACTGTCACCAAAATCCTCTGGACAAGCGGTTAAAATGAGCATAGCACAGAATCCAAATAAGTAAACTAATTTTCTCATCTTTATAATTAAAATTGATTTGTTTTTGATTATTGTCCCTTATTAATTAGCTCTTTATAACGTTCTAAAAAATGTATAATGGTCTTCTTTTTACATATAATTTTATTGGCGCACTGATTATCTGGCCAACATATTCTTTGGGCTTTTCGTTATAGCCTAAAAGGATAAAAATATGATTGATTCCAGAATGGAAAAAGTCAGTGATATGTATAGGTACCGGAAATAAGTGATTTTCTTTAGGTAATATTTTTTTGTTTATATTGAAAACTGGATTGTTTATATGTTCAAAGCCATTAAGATAATATAATTCATTTTGTTTAAGATAGGAAGTCTCTTGTTGATGATTTATGCAGCACCATGAATTTGGGAAAATTGTAAGTGTGTCATTTGTTCTGTTTTTTAGAATAATCTGAGTAATAATAGTGTCTCCATATAAAACTGTATCCTTTCCAAGCGAAAGTTCTATACTAAAGCAATCTTTTAATCTGTGCTTTTCCTTTTTTTGAGAAGATGCGTAAGAAGTTCCATATAAAAGTAATATTAGAATAAAGAAATAAGTGAATTTTCTATTTTTTATATTGATATAGATCATGATCTTATAGAGTGATAAACTTTACAAAAATAGTAAATATTTATAAGCTGGAACAAAGTTTTATCAGATTGTTTGGGTAAGAGTATTGTTTAATAATTAAAACAAAAAGGTTCGGATAGTATAGAAAACTACCCGAACCTTTTTTATTTCTTAATAGAAGAAGATATCTTCAATCGCGAATATTACAACTTAATACCAAGCTTGTCAGCAATCTCTTTAGGAAGAGCTTTTTTGTGAACAAGGATGTTTATGGTTTTATACTTAACAAATGCTTTAGAAGCATACCAGGTACCTTTGTACTTGTTGTCAGTTCCCCATGAATTCTTTACCATATAGTAATCTTTACCGTTCTGATCTTTTGCAATACCGTAGATAAGCATACCGTGATCGTCTGTTGTTTCCCAGTTGTCAAAGCCTTCCTGACGCATTTTCTGAGTAATCTCTTTCTCAGGTCTTGGTTTAGCAGTCAGTTCCTTGTTTTTTTCTTCTTTAGTTAAGCCTGTCCAGCGAGCCATGTCTGATCCGCTTAAATCAGCAGTTTTAATTTCTTCAGGAACTACAGCAATACCGTTGCGGGTAAATCCTGTTTCGCTAACATCGCTTCCCCATGCAACAGTGTATCCGTTGTTTACAGCATTATCAATAACTGCCATAAATTCATCTAAAGGCAAATTATATGATTCACCATTACGCCAGTTGTCCTGAATTTCAAGAGCAAACTGAGTATAGAATTTGTGATGAGTATATGAAGTAATTGAAACATAGTCGTCAGCATTCAATTCCAGTTCTCTGGCAAATGCTTTGGCATCGTATTTCTTTCCGTTATAATTGAAATATTCAGGACGTGCGCCAAGGTAGTTGCTAACCACAGCATCAAAACCTCTTTTCCATACCGGAGTAAGTTTCTTTAAGGTACTTTTTGCAATAGCATCAAGATATCCTTTCATTACAGCATCCAGTTCGTTGTGAACAGGAAGAGAGTCACCATAATGCAATCCGGTCATGGCTTCCTGTGGTTCCAGTCCATAGTTTTTCAGACAGTACATTACATCATAAAAGCTACCTCCAGGACCGAATGAACCTTCACTGTGAAGACGAACATATTTTTCAGCACGGTCTTCCATTGTGTGGTGTACAATATACATTTCAGAAAGGTCATAAGTACCTTTGCCTTTGCGAAGTAATTCCGATTCAAGGAATGCTGCACCCGAGAAGCTCCAACATGTACTTGAACGGTTCTGGTTCTTGATAGATGTTATAGGGTTTTCTTTTACTGTAGTGAAGACAAATCCTTCCTCTTTCTTCGCTTTTTCTTTCGCCGAAACACTAAAACAGAGGGCGGAAAAAAGAACAATACTAATAATCTTTTTCATAAAATCTACTTATATTTATTTATATTTTAGGCAAAGATAAGTAATGGAGAATTAAAAAATATTATATTTGTTAATAATTTCAGATAAATTAAAGACGCGTGAGTAAGATAAAAAGAAATTATATAATTTATTCCATTATGCTGGTGCTTTTCTCCGGTATGATTTATGTGGCATTGAATGAAGGAGAACGATTTGATCATCTTTCATTAGCTAAAATGCCTCAGGCAAATGGAAACAGTGCTTTTCAGATGTTTCAGCGTGTAATGACGGAGAATATTAATAATCCGTTTACTATTCTGTTGCTTCAGATTATCGTTGTGTTATTTACCGTTCGCCTCTTTTCTTATCTCTTTAAATATATTGGTCAGCCTGGAGTAATAGGTGAAATTGTGGCTGGTATTGTGCTCGGCCCTTCGTTGCTGGGGTATTTGTTTCCCGATTTTTTTGGCTTTTTATTTCGCCCACAGTCGTTGTCTAATCT
>Ga0074197_1003019_pt1 | contig 10759 bp, 10 predicted proteins | sample EPASupsiteSAE305_FD_64526 | JGI IMG/M metagenome (GOLD analysis project Ga0074197, IMG submission 64526) | Bioremediated contaminated groundwater microbial communities from EPA Superfund site, New Mexico - SAE3-05 reassembly with SPADES | ecosystem: Environmental > Aquatic > Deep subsurface >...
GTCATGCCTTTGGCTATCTATCCATTGAGCGTTCTTTCAAAAAAAATGAAAAAAGTTTCACGTCAATCGCAAGAAAAAATCTCTGATATTACTGCAAAACTGAGTGAAATTTTTAACAATATTGAAATTATTCAAGCCAATAATGCCCAAAAATTTGAACATGGACTTTTTAAAAAAGACAATGAACGCTTTTTCAAACTGACGATGAAATCAGTCAAAGTCAATGAACTTGTTAGCCCAGTAATGGAGACATTAGGTTCAATTGGCGTTGCTGTAGTTATTTTAGTAGGCGGTAAAGAGGTGATTGAAGGAAGTATGAGTGTTGGAGCATTTTTTTCTTTTTTAACAGCTTTGTTTATGCTTTATACGCCTATTAAAAGGATATCAGGACTTTACAACAGAATGCAAGATGCATTAGTCGCAAGTGAACGTATCTTCTTTTTGTTAGATCAACAACCTTCTATTATCAACGGTAAGACTTCTTTACCTGAAAAAATTGAATCCATTACGTTTGATAAGGTTTCTCTCTTTTACGGTGATAAACAAGCATTACACGATGTAAGTCTTGAAGCAAAAGCAGGAGAAATGATTGCCCTCATTGGTGATAGTGGTGGCGGAAAAAGCTCACTTATGAATATGCTCATGCGCTTTTATGATCCATCATCTGGTAGTATTAAAATTAACAATATTGATCTTAAAACATTCAATTTTCATGAGCTTCGTTATAACGTTGCAATGGTTACTCAACGCGTTTATATTTTTCATGACACCATTGCAGCCAATGTCGCATATGGCAAAGAAATTGATGAAGCTAAAGTTATTGATGCGTTACAAAAAGCAAATGCATATGAATTCGTACAAAATTTGAACGAAGGAATTTATACACATTTAGATGAGTTTGGTACAAACCTCTCAGGAGGTCAGCGTCAACGCATTGCAATTGCAAGAGCTATTTATACGAATCCTCAAGTGCTTATCTTGGATGAGGCAACTTCTGCACTTGATTCTCATAGTGAACAAAAAATTACTGAAGCTATTGAAAATCTCATTAAAGACAAAATTACATTTGTGATTGCGCATCGCTTAAGTACCATCAAAAAAGCCAATAAAATTGCTCTTTTAAAACATGGCAAAATTTGTGCTATTGGCAGTGATGAAGAGCTACTGCAAACGTCAAAAGAATATCTAAAACTCAAAGGTTTACAACACTAAGAAAGCCCAAAATCAACCATCTTTTATCTTTTATGGAGTATAATCGCGTACTTTATATTGAAGGAAATAAAAGATGTTTGATTATTATGCCATTATGAAAAAATTGATGTTTAACTTCTCACCAGAGAATGCTCACACGATTGCAGAATTTTTCTTCAAAAATGGCGCTAAATTTACACCTTTTATTCTCTCTCCTATTGCAGAGCAATTTTTTATTCATGATAAACGCCTTGAACAAGAACTTTTTGGAAAAACATTTCTGAATCCAATAGGTATTGGCGCAGGTTTTGATAAAAATGCAACCATGATCAAAATGCTTACAGCACTTGGATTTGGACACATTGAATATGGCACAATGACGCCAGAACCTCAAAGTGGTAATCCAAAGCCACGTTGTTTTCGTTTTCCAGAGTATGAAACTATTCAAAATGCGATGGGCTTTAATAATGATGGTATGAACGCAATCGCTAGGCGTGTTGAAGCGCTTTACCCTTTTGCAACACCATTAGGTGCAAATATCGGTAAAAATAAAACAACAACTGCAGAAAATGCACTAAAAGATTATGAAAAACTTATTAAACGTTTTAAAGATTTAAGTGATTATTTAGTGGTTAATATCTCTTCTCCTAACACGCCAGGACTAAGAGATTTACAAAATGAACAATTTATCAAAGATCTTTTTGTCATGGCAAAAGAGTTAACGACAAAACCTGTGCTTTTAAAAATTGCACCTGATCTAGCCGTTGCTGACGCCCTTACAATCTGTTCTACAGCTCTTGACAATGGTGCAGCAGGTATTGTCGCGACTAATACTACCATCGATTATTCACTACTTCCAAATGCAAAAGATTTTGGAGGACTAAGTGGTAAAGTATTGACAGAGAAAAGTTTTGCAATGTTTGAAGCACTTGCTAAAGAGTTTTTTGGAAAAACGACGCTTATATCAGTCGGTGGTATTGACTCAGCAGATGAAGCATACCGAAGATTAAAAGCGGGAGCAAGCCTTGTTCAAATTTACTCAGCCTTTATTTTCAAAGGTCCATCACTTAATCGTGCTATCAATCTTGGAATTTTGGAACGTATGGAAAAAGATGGCTTTGCACATATTAGCGAAGTAATAGGAAGCGATAGGAGATGATAAGGTATGAAAAAAGTACTACTATTTTTAACATTTTTAGGAGCATTGATGGCTAACTCACTCCCTGAGCATTTCACCAAGACATTAGAAAATGGTCTTCAAATTGTTGTTATTCCCATGAACAATAAAAGTGATGTCATCACTACAGATATTTTTTATAAAGTGGGTAGTGGTAATGAAATTATGGGTAAAAGTGGTATTGCACATATGCTAGAGCACCTTAATTTCAAATCGACAAAGAACCTAAAAGCAGGTGAATTTGACGAAATCGTTAAAGGTTTTGGCGGTGTAAATAATGCTTCTACTGGCTTTGACTATACACATTACTACATCAAAAGTTCATCAAAAAATTTGCCAAAATCATTAGAGTTGTTTGCAGAACTGATGCAAAACCTCAAACTAACCGATGAAGAGTTCCAACCTGAACGCAATGTTGTTTTAGAAGAGCGTTTATGGAGAACTGACAACTCACCTATTGGATATCTATACTTTAGACTGTTCAATAATGCATTTACCTACCATCCATACCATTGGACACCAATAGGTTTTAAAGATGACATTAAAAATTGGAGTATTGAGGATATTCGTAGTTTTCATTCCAAATACTACCAACCTGCCAATGCCATTGTTGTTGTAGCAGGTGATATAACACCAGAAGTTGTTTTTGAAAATGTTACTAAATATTTTGGCGCTATTAAAAATGCTTCACCTATTCCAAGTGCACATCACCAAGTTGAACCACAACAAGATGGTGCAAAACGTTTAATGATCAAAAAAGAAAGCGAAGTGGAAATGGTAGCTATTGCCTATAAAATTCCTAACTTCTTGCATGAAGATCAAGTGGCGCTTTCTGCATTAAGTGAGCTTTTAAGCAGTGGCAAAAGTAGCAAACTTCAGAGAATTCTTGTTGATGAGAAAAAACTTGTCAACCAAATTTATGGTTACGCGATGGAAGCAAAAGACCCTTCTGTCTTTTTATTTCTAGCAGTATGTAATCCTGGTGTTAAAGCAGAAAATGTTGAAGCAGAAATTTTAAAAATTATCGAAAGCCTTAAAAAAGGCGATGTCAGTGATAAAGATATTGAAAAGATTAAGATCAACACAAAAGCTGATTTTATTCATAATTTAGAAAGTTCAAGCGAACTTGCTACCCTATTTGGTTCATACTATGCGAAGGGAGACATCTCCCCGTTACTTAATTATGAAGAGCGTATCAATGCACTAAAAAAAGAAGATATAATCAAGGCTGTTAATAAATATTTAGTTCAACAATCATCAACAACTGTGATATTAAGAAAGGATTACTAAGATGCAACATGCGTTACAAGGAGCGATGACCGCTCTTATCACACCATTCAAAAATGGCAAACTCGATGAAGTACAATATGCAAAATTGATAGAAAGACAAATAAAAAATGGTATCGATGTGGTTGTCCCTGTAGGAACAACTGGTGAGAGTGCTACACTTGATCATGAAGAGCACCGTCGCTGTATTGAAATAGCAGTTGATGTCTGTTCAAACAGCAATGTTAAAGTACTTGCCGGCGCAGGTAGCAATGCTACACACGAAGCAATTGGTTTGGCAAAATTTGCACAAGCACATGGCGCACATGGCATTCTTTCTGTAACACCATATTATAACAAACCAACACAAGAAGGCTTGTTTCAACACTATAAAGCGATTGCAAACTCTGTAGATATTCCTGTTCTTTTGTACAATGTACCAGGTCGTACAGGATGTGATTTGTTACCAGACACTATCTTTAGACTTTTTGAAGCATGCCCAAATATCTTTGGTGTCAAAGAGGCAACAGGTTCTATTGATCGTTGTGTTGATTTATTGGCGCATCAACCAAAATTAGCAGTGTTTAGTGGTGAAGATGCTATTAACTACCCTATTCTTTCTAATGGTGGTTCAGGTGTTATTTCTGTAACATCAAACATTTTACCTGATCAAATTTCAGAATTAACACATTTGGCACTTGAAGGTGATTATCACGGTGCAAAAGCGATTAATGACTCATTGTACGAGATCAATAAAATACTTTTCTGTGAAAGTAACCCTATTCCAATCAAGGCGGCAATGTACATTGCAGGACTTCTTGAAAGTTTAGAATATCGCTTGCCACTTTGTGCGCCAAGTAATGAAAATATGAAACGTATTGAAAATACACTCAAAAAATATACAATAAAAGGATTTTAATGAAGGGCAAAACACTTGTTATTAGTGGCGGTACAAGAGGTATCGGTAAAGCCATCGTTTACGAATTTGCAAGAGAAGGTGTCAATATTGCATTCACCTATAATTCAAATGAAGAATTAGCTATAGAGCAAGTAAAAGATTTAGAAAAAAATTATGGTATTAAAGCGAAAGCGTATCCACTCAATATTTTAGAACCAGAGACGTATAAAGATCTCTTTTTAGAGATTGATAAAGATTTTGACCGTGTGGATTTTTTCATTTCTAATGCTATTATTTCGGGTCGCCCAGTTGTTGGTGGATACACAAAATTTATGAAACTTAAGCCAAAAGGTATTAACAATATCTTTACAGCAACCGTAAATGCCTTCGTTGTTGGTGCTCAAGAAGCAGCAAAACGTATGGAAAAAGTAGGTGGTGGTAGCATCATCTCTCTTTCTTCCACTGGTAACCTTGTCTATATTGAGAACTATGCAGGTCATGGTACGGCAAAAGCTGCTGTTGAGACAATGGTACGTTATGCAGCTGCAGAGCTTGGCGCTCTTGGTATTCGTGTAAATGCAGTCAGTGGTGGTCCAATTGAAACAGATGCATTAAGAGCATTTACAAATTATGAAGAAGTACGTGATATTACAGCAAAACTTTCACCACTAGGTCGTATGGGACAACCACAAGATTTAGCAGGTGCTTGTTTATTCCTATGCTCTGATAAAGCATCATGGATTACAGGTCATACCATGCTTATTGATGGTGGAACAACATTTAAATGATGAACCTACCTAATCTTTTAGCCTCTTTACGCATAGGTCTAGCACCACTCATGTTTGTCTTTTTAGTCAACCGTGATTTAACAATTTTTGAAGGCATCCATGTCAGTTGGTTAGACTATTTTGCTGCGCTTATTTTTGTCATTGCCAGTGCGACTGATTTTTTTGATGGTTATATTGCACGCAATTGGGATCAAAAAACACAACTGGGTGCTATTCTTGACCCCTTAGCAGATAAGATGCTCACACTTGCTGCATTCTTAGGGCTTATGATGATTGATCGTGCAAATGCTTGGGCAATTTTTCTCATTCTTACACGTGAATTTTTCATCACTGGACTTCGTGTGGCAGCTATAGGTGAAGGCAAAGATATCGCTGCTAGTATGGCAGGTAAAGTAAAAACTGTTCTTCAAATGATTGCTATTGGCTTTTTAATGATGAACTGGCCTTTTGCAAATCTTCTATTGTGGTTAGCTGTTGCCCTTACACTTTACTCTGGTTATGAATACATTATCGGCTATACCAAAAAAGGGACCAATTAATGGGAACACTTACCTCCATTTTGGTTCTCTCTTTTTTAATCTTTTTCCACGAGCTTGGCCATTTTCTTGCAGCTCGTTTTTTTGGCGTTCATGTCGAAGTATTTAGCATTGGTTTTGGGAAGAAAGTCTTCTCAAAAGTTGTTGGTAATACACAGTATTGTTTAAGCCTTATTCCTCTGGGCGGCTATGTGCAGATGAAAGGTCAAGACGATATGGATCCAACCAAAGTAAGCTATGATCAAGACAGTTATAATACAAAAGCGCCTTGGAAACGTATAATCATACTTTTTGCTGGTCCTTTTGCAAACTTTTTATTGGCCTTTTTACTTTTCATTGCTGTTGGAAGCATGGGTGTGAATAAATACGCTCCTATCATCGGTAAAATCAGTGAAAACTCCCCTGCTTTTGAAGCAGGAATTCAAGAGAATGACCGCATTGTCATGATTAATGGCGTACTTATTGAAGCATGGGAAGATGTAAGTACACATATACAAGAAAGTGTTGGAAAACTTGAACTTAAAATTGAACGTGCTGGAAGTGTACAAACACTTATCATTACACCTAAAATTAATGAATACCAAAATATGTTTGGTGAAATCAAACATAAAAAAATGATTGGTATAGCTCCAAGTGGTAAGATGATTGAAGTAAGCTATAGCGCAGATGAAGTTATAGGCTTTGCATACGATCAAACTATCAAAGCTACGACATTGATTTTAACAAGTCTTCAAAAATTGGTTGAAGGCGTTGTCTCACCTAAAGAGCTGGGTGGCATTATCTCTATCGTTCAAGTGACATCAGAAGCAAGTGAAGCGGGTATTGTGGCACTTTTTGCTCTTACTGCACTTATTTCTGTTAACTTGGGAGTTTTAAATTTACTTCCTATTCCTGCCCTTGATGGCGGGCATATTATGTTTAATGCGTATGAACTTATTACCAAAAAAGCACCAAGTGAGCGTGTATTAACAAGTATGACAACAGCTGGCTGGCTCTTACTCCTTAGTCTTATGGCTTTAAGTATTTTCAATGACATTTATAGGTTAACCAATGGAAACTAAAAATTTTGTAACCACTATGGATGAAATTCTTACACGCATCGAAAAAGCGCGTTTGAGTGTTGACCAACACCGTATTGTAAAGATTGTTGCTGCAAGTAAAAGCGCAACACCCGATATGATTGAAGCAATGTATAACATTGGTCAGCGCTCTTTTGGTGAAAACAAAGTGCAAGATATGAGCGAGAAAGTTCACGCGCTGGCTCACTTACCATTAGAATGGCATTTTATTGGGCGTTTACAAACCAATAAAATTAACCAACTCATCGATCTTGATCCTTTTTTAATGCACTCACTAAGCTCCATTGAACTTGCTCAAGAACTTGATAAGCGGTTAGCGGTAAAAGGTAAGACAATGAATGTGCTACTTCAAATCAACAGCGCTTATGAAGAGCAAAAAGCAGGAGTTCTGCCTGAAGTTGCACTTGAGGCGTATGAAAACATTAGCTCTAGCTGTAAGAACCTCCACCTCAAAGGCGTTATGAGCATTGGTGCGCATAGTGAAGATACAGCGATTATCAAAAAAAGTTTTGAGACGACTTATAAAATTTTTGATGCACTGCAAAATCAAGGTGCAAAACACTGTTCTATGGGCATGAGCCAAGACTTCGAGCTTGCTATTGCCTGTGGTTCAAATATGATTCGCTTAGGTAGTATACTATTTAAGTAGAGTTCTGTAAGAACTCTCTTGACACGTCTTTAAAGCAAAGCTCTAAAGACTACGTTAACACTGGGTTTTCTTCAGCAGAAGGCTCACGCACCTTTGGTGCTTTTATTTAAATAAGTTCTCTACCTTTTTTAAAGGAGATGATCACATGTCACACCTTACTTCACGAGAAGGTTATACGCATCTGATTGAAAGACTTAACCGTTTTCCTTTAGGTGCACCTCCTTCTAAAACTCTCTATGAAATTTTAAGCCTCCTCTTCACTCCAAAAGAAGCGGAACTCGTCTCGTTACTTCCCATCAAACCGTTTAAAGCAGAAACTGCCGCACAAAACTGGAAAGTGTCGCTTCTTGAAGCACAAAAGATGCTCGATACGTTATGCTCGAAAGCCCTTCTTATCGACATTGAGCAAGAGGGAAGTTCTACCTATGTGCTCCCTCCTCCGATGGCAGGTTTTTTTGAGTTTAGCTTGATGCGAACCGGTGGGCATGTTGATCAAAAACTGATTTCTGAACTCTTTTACCAATACCTCAGTGTCGAAGAAGAGTTCATTAAAGCCCTCTTTACGGGTGAGACAAAACCAGGTCGAACGTTTGTCAATGAAAATGCCCTCTCTCCCCAAAATAGCTTACATGTACTCGATTATGAACGCGCTTCGCATATCATAGAAAGCTCTAAATACATGGGTGTTGGAATGTGTTATTGCCGTCATAAGAAGCAACACTTAGGCACGGCGTGTGATGCACCTATGGATATCTGTATGACGTTTGGAAACACAGCCCACTCGCTTTCAAAACATGGCTATACACGCCTTGTAGAAAAAAGTGAAGGCTTAGAACTTCTAGAATTGGCAAGAGAACATAAGCTTGTGCAATTTGGCGAAAATGCACAAAATGGAGTTAATTTTATCTGCAACTGTTGTAGCTGCTGTTGTGAAGCACTTACGGCTGCAAGGCGTTTTGCCTTTTTAAATCCTGTAGAAACGACGAACTTTTTACCCGAAATAGACCTTACCTGCAATGGGTGTAGCAAGTGTGCTCAAGCCTGCCCTGTTGAGGCTATTTCGATGGTATCTGCGCATGATTCTCAAAAACCGAAAAAAATGAAAGCCTTGCTTGATGAGAGCCGATGTCTAGGCTGTGGCGTTTGTGTCACGGCGTGTAAAGATAGTGTTATTTCTCTCAAAGAGCGTGCTAAACGCATCATCACACCGATTAACTCTGCGCATAAAACAGTGATGATGGCCATAGAGCGCGGTAAATTGCAGGATTTGATTTTTGACAACCAAGCCCTTTGGAATCATCGAGCTATGGCAGCTATTTTAGGGGTACTTTTGAAACTTCCACCTATTAAACAAATGATGGCAAGTGAGCAGATTAAGTCACGTTATTTTGGAAAGCTTTTAGCGGATATGAAATAAGAGAAGCCCTATATTAGGGCTTCAACTTATCAAAGAATTAGAATTTACCTTTTTCTTTGAGTTTTTTATACCATGCATTATGAAGGAACTTAACTTCCTCTTCTTCAACATAGCCTGTAATAATACTGTGAATTGCACCTTTGATAGCAACTGCGGCCATATAGATATGGGTAAAAAACACCGCTACTAAGATAAAGCCCATAACATTATGGACAATAGCAGAAGCTCTTAACATATCAATGTGACTAAGACCTGTAAGGTTATGTAACATCTCGATTTTAAAATCCATAAAGAACATCATGGCGCCACTTAAGATCATCACTAATCCACCAAGAACACATACCCAATACCACATTTTTTGACCAGCATTAAATTGAGTAGCATTGATGATACGTTTCTCTTTAGAAAGGTAACCACCTAAGATCATGAACCATTTAATATCTTCAAGATTAAAAATAGCCTCTTTAATCCACATAAGTGCCATTGGAAGAATCACGATAGCAAAAGGAATAGTGAAAATACCATGAAGGTTTTTTGCCATTCTCACAAGTGTACCACCACCAAAGAAGTCACCAAAAACGATGATAAAACCTGTTGGAATAATGACCAAAAAGCTCACTGCTGCGATTTGGTGAACCGTTCTATGAAACAGGTTAAAAGCATAATGCTTCTTATGGCTGTGTGGAAATACTTTTTGTCCTACAATTTTATAGTGTAAGAAAAAGACCGTTGGAACACCTATTAAAACACCTAAAAATACCCATGCGAAGTATTTACTTTGCAATAATGTAAACCAAGCGCCTAGTTTAAGGCTCTCTTCTTGTCCGTATCCTAAAATATTTTGAATGCGCATTTCACCCCAGATTTGGCTATCTGTAGCAAATGCTACAGTAGCTAAACCTAGAAGCGCAATGAGTGCGTAGATATACTTTCTCATTGCTATTCCTTTCATTTGTTTTTGTAGGCAATATTCCAGCCATACGATGAGTTCATTTCTTTTCCGCCACGAGCCATAACACGTGCTCTAATGACATTAGATACAGACTCTGCATCGCCTACTAAAAGCGCTTTGGTAGAACACATTGCTGCACATACAGGCACTTTTCCCTCTGCAATACGGTTTTGACCATAGAGTTCAAATTCATGATGTGAATTGGTTGCTAATGGACCACCTGCACACATGGTACATTTATCCATTGCTCCCTTAGTACCAAACGCACCATCTCTTGGGAACTGTGGAGCACCAAATGGACATGCGTACAAGCAGTAACCACAACCGATACATTTCTCTTTATCATGAAGAACAACACCATCAGCTCTGATGTAAAAACAATCAACAGGACATACTTGCTGGCAAGGTGCATCGGTACAGTGCATACATGCTACTGAAGTTGAGACTTCTTTACCAGGGATTCCTTCATGAATGGTGATGACTTTTCTTCGTGCAATTCCTGCAGGTAGTTCATGCGCTTCTGCACACGCGATACTACAGCCATCGCATTCAATACATCTGCTCTCATCGCAGTAAAATTTCATTCTAGCGTTTTCCATCATCAACCTCCTACGCTTTCTCTACGCGGCATAAGCCAGCTTTTGATGCAGGAATCTGCGTAATGATGTCATAACCATAACTAACTACCGTATTGGCACATTCGCCACTTGCATACGGTTTTGTTCCTACTGGGAAATTACCCGTCATATCTACACCTTGCATATATCCGCCAAAGTGGAATGGTAAGAAAACCATATTAGGTAAAA
>Ga0074197_1003020_pt1 | contig 10759 bp, 11 predicted proteins | sample EPASupsiteSAE305_FD_64526 | JGI IMG/M metagenome (GOLD analysis project Ga0074197, IMG submission 64526) | Bioremediated contaminated groundwater microbial communities from EPA Superfund site, New Mexico - SAE3-05 reassembly with SPADES | ecosystem: Environmental > Aquatic > Deep subsurface >...
TTATGGAATATCTGCTGGACCAATAAGATCTGACCCTATGTAATCTTTTCTTATCGTCGCTATCCTGCAGGGGATCGGATCAAGCAAATCCCATTTACGTAGAGTTTTCAGCAACAATTCGGGGTCGCTGTGTGATCCCATGACCAATCTTTCCAGTGTTTGGGCGATTTCGTGATGCTGTAAAGAGTAAAGATGCATTTGCTCATTCATCAAAGTTTTTAACGCCACTGTTCCTCGTGTGAATATCTTCTCGTCCATGGAGGTCAGTTCATCATTGGTGTCTTTATAAAGGACGTTTAATTCAAAGAATGGTGAGTTCTCAGTAAAATATATCTTGGATGTCACTTTCTTGCCCGATATATTCCGGATCTCCTTTCTGATCCCCATAAGTCCTTGTATACCAGGTAAAAGTTTTGTTTCAATTATTTTACTTCTCCAAAATTCATTCACGGTATTCATTAAGTCTAAATCAGTCTCGCCTTCCTGATGAAAGGCAATGCCTTCCTTTTCCCCGTGCGAAGAAAAGAAAATGGTCCTTCCTGTCCTGTTGGCAATTTCCTGCAACAGTACCCCGATACTGTCAAATTCTTTCAAAAATGATGAGTCGCTGTCATAGGAGGATTTACTGAATGATGTCCTGTTTATTTCAAACATTTTTTTTTCAATTATTTCAAGCCAACGGTATCTGAAAGGTATCCTAAAAACAGGCAGCCTTAGCTCGTTTGCAATATTTGCGATTTCTGCCATATCCGTGAAAGCAGTGAACCTGTCAAATTTGATGCCTACACAGGCAACATTTTTTTCCTTCACGCTGCTCAAGAATGAGGGCAGACTCGCATTGTCATCCTTAAAAATAAAACCATTTCCGATTATGAATTCTGAGCCCTGAAGCCAATAACTCATATCAGGAGCATCAAAAACAGCTATTCTTTTTATTTCGTTTTCAAGCCCGTTGCTGCCTCCAATAAGAACGAAGTCAGGGAAGAGATGAGTAAGCATTATGTCTTTAGCCTTCAATATTATCCCTCCGATAGTAATATATAATTTGGGACAAATATTATTTAATTTTGCGATTATCATCATGTGATCGTTTATTTGGGTCAGATTTGAATGTAAGAATAATTAGATTTTAACAGAAATGAAGTTTTTAGACTTGTAATATGTTTTACAACGGTCATGTCGCAATCGTAATAGCGGAATATTTTGTGTTTTTGTATATGGAATAATTAGACATTATTGGGAAAATGGATTAAATTAAACAGGCTGTTAGCTTGGTTTTGAGAGGTATTAATTCGAATTTTTCGGGGTGTTTTTAATTTGGTCATTTATGGAGTCCTTCTGCTTTCCTTATGCTATTTTGCAGGTCTCTTTGTCGGAGAGGTTATGGGAAGGTTTGTGGGCCTTAATGCCAACGTTGGCGGGGTCGGATTTGCCATGCTCTTTCTGCTCCTTCTGTGCAGCTATTCGGAAACCGTGAAGAACAGCCTGAGGAACGAGCGTCTTTGCTCCGGACTGAAGTTCTGGCAGAACATGTATATCCCTGTCGTTATTGCGATGTCGGCATCTCAGGACGTCGTGAAGGCTGTAAGAAGCGGATGGCTGGCAATACTTTGCGGCGTCACCCTCACGGTCCTCAGTCTCTGCCTTATACCTTTGGTCAGCAGGATATCCTCTTCGAAGGCGAAACAGGGAGAGGAAGGCATGGAATGATTGGACATTTTGAGATAGCTGAAAAAATGCTGATAAAAAATCCACTCGTTACCGCCTTCGCTGTGGTGGGACTGGTGACCTTTGTTTCCTACGCCCTTTCAAAATATTTGACGAAGGGAAAGCTCAACGGATCATCGATAGCCATACTCTTCGGCCTTTTGATGGCATATGTTGGAGGCAGGATAACTGGAGGGAGCAAAGGCATATCGGATATTCCGATCTTTGCAGGGATAGGGTTGCTGGGCGGTTCGATGATGAGGGATTTTACTATCGTGGCCACAGCTTTCGGCGCTGACTTCAACGAACTGAAGAAATCAGGACTGGCAGGTCTTGTCTCGCTTGTTCTCGGGGTCCTTTTTTCCTTTACGATAGGAGCGATCTTCGCCTGGTTTGGCGGTTATACCACAGCGGAAGATATAACAACGATCGGAGCGGGGGCGGTAACGTTCGTTGTAGGACCTGTGACAGGAGCTGCACTTGGAGTCGATTCTTCCGTCATAGCCCTTTCTATCGGGATCGGTGTGGTCAAGTCTATAGCTGTAATGGTGATAACGCCGCTTGTTTCGAAGATCATAAGGATAGATAAACCGAGAGAGGCTATAATTTTCGGCGGCCTGCTGGGTACGACCAGCGGAACTTCCGCAGCGATGGCTGCAATTGACCCTGCACTCGTACCTTACGCCGCCATGACAGCTACTTTTTATACCGGCCTGGGATGCCTTGTCTGCCCGTCTGTGCTTTATTTTGCTGTAGCAGCTATCGTCTAAATAAGTTATATTATTCTTTATAAGGAGGACTTTTAATGGGTAAGTATAATTTTGATGAATATATAGAACGGCGCAACACAAGTTCGATGAAATGGGACCTTGTGGGAGAGCGTTTCGGGGATCCTGACCTGCTTCCCTATTGGGTCGCGGACATGGATTTCAGATCACCTCCGGAGGTAATAGAGGCGATAGAGGAGAAACTGAAGCATGGTGTCCTCGGCTATCCTGTCGTAAAGGAGAGCCTGATCGAATCGATAGTGAACTGGGAAAAGGTCCGTCATGGATGGAGCTTTGACAAAAGTGCTGTGACCTGGGCTCCCGGTGTTGTCGGAGGACTTGCCTTTGCTATTGAGGCCTATACGAAACCCGGCGACGGAATAATACTTCAGACTCCCGTCTACCCCCCATTTTATGAAATTATCGAGACGGCAGGCAGGCATGTTGTGAAAAACCCCCTGAAACGGGAGAACGGCAGATTTGTAATGGATCTGGACGGTCTGGAAAAGCTTATCCCCCCGACATGCCGTACGCTAATATTCTGTAGCCCTCATAACCCAGTCTCCCGTGTATGGACCAAGGATGAACTTGAAAAACTTGCGGATCTGGCTGAAGGGAAAGATATGCTGATTCTTTCTGATGAAATACATCAGGATATAGTATTCAGCGACGCGAGGCATACATGCCTTGCGACACTGCCGAAGATGGAAAAGCGAACTGTAACATTTTTAGCCCCCAGCAAAACATTCAACCTGGCAGGCCTTGCATCATCCGTCGCGATAATACCAGATCCATCTTTGATGGAGCAGTACAAGTCGGTGCTTGTGAGGTTCCACCTTTCAAGGCTCAATGCGATGGGACTTGTTGCAATGGAAGCTGCCTACACAAAGTGCGCGAACTGGGCTGACGAGATGGTGGCATATCTGGAGGGCAACAGGAACTATGCTGAGAAATTTGTAAAAGAACGTATGCCCAAGGCAAAGATGGATCATCCGGAGGGAACATACATATTCTGGATAGATTTCCGCGGGTATGGTTTTGATGGAAAGACCCTGCCCGAATTCCTCGCGAAAGAGGCAAAGGTGGCACTGAACAAGGGGCTTGACTTCGGATCCGAGGGTGACGGATTTGCCCGCCTCAATGTTGGAACTACAAGAAAACAACTTGCGGAAGGCCTGGAGAGGATCGCAGCCGCGCTGGACAAGAAAGAAATCAGCTGAACAAAATTTAGGGAATATAGGGAACAGACTTTAATGGTTGGAATCAATTTGGTGGATCAGCAGCCGGCGTAAACGCCGGCTGCTGATCATTATCTATATGTCAATAGATCCGTTGATGCAGGTTGAGACATAATTTTTGTCGATCGTTATCACAGGGTAATAATTAGGGTCTTCAGTTTTTATCGCTTTTTCTATCCTATGGATAAGTTTGGTCGCTGAGACATCAAGTTCGGCAGGTACTACAACGTCAAAGATCAGGTTGGTATGAGTTTCGCCTTTCACTATCCTGAAATCATGTATGGTGAAGCGTTGGTCAATATTTGTCACTATCTCTTCGGTCATCTTTTTCAGTCTGTTGACCTCTTCGTCATCGGTAATTATCGGATCCATATGTATTACCAGGTTGATATTGAGGTCTCTGGCGCAGTCTCTTTCAATGCAGTCTATGATGTCATGTGATTTTAAGAAGCTTTCGTTCGCGTGAACTTCTGCGTGCACGGTGGCAAAATATACCGCGGGGCCGTAATTGTGTATCACAAGATCATGAATGTTTAATATCCCGTCGTATGACAGGATCTTTTTTTCTATACTGTTGACGAGCTCCGGGTCGGGCATCTGTCCCAGTATCGGTCCCAGTATAGATTTAAGTATCTGAATTCCCGACCAGAGAACGAAAAGTGCGACCCCTATGCCCATCCAACCGTCTATTTCAACCCCGGCAAATTTGGATATCAGTGCCCCGACGAGGACTGCCGAAGTGGCCAGGACGTCATTCGCTGAATCTACTGAAGCAGCTTTTATTGTCGAAGAGGAAAGGATGTCCGCTATCCTTGCATATAACCTGCTCAGCCATAACTTAACGGCGATCGAAAGAGCCAGTATGACAAACATTATCGTTGAGTAGGTTGCAGGGCGGGGGTCCATTATCTTATTTGCCGAGGACCTTATAAGCTCCACCCCTACGAACAATATGGCGATACCGAGGATAAATCCGGTGAGGTACTCTATCCTGGCGTGTCCGAAAGGGTGGTCCCTGTCTGCGGGTTTGCCTGACATTTTGAAGCCAATGAGGGTCACTATGGACGATCCTGCGTCCGACATGTTGTTTATGCCGTCCGCAGTCACCGATATGCTGTTGAAGACCGTTCCTGCAACGATCTTGCTCAGGCTGAGCACAATGTTCAGGATAAGCCCTATGATGCCGGAGAAGACCCCATAGCCTTTTCTTACTGATGGGTCTTCGTGGTTTTGGCTGTCTGTTATAAACCGTCTAATCAAAAAATCGAACAATTCGACCACCTTCGAAATAACTGCCGGGATATGTATCCTGTATATGATAGCAGTAAAGAAGAAAAATGAAGCTTGATAATTTTTTACTTCCTGATTCAGATATTGACTGAATGATGTTAAACTAAAGCTGCGCAAGCTTTGACACTATCCCTGTATGGTACTTACTTTTTATGAAATTTGGAGGTGTGCGACATGGAAAAAAAATCGATAGGAAACAATGCGTTTTTACTTCCCATGCCAATGGTCCTAGTCGGTTCATGCAAGGGGGGCAGACCCAATTTCATGGCAGTGGCGTGGGTCAGTCGTGTAAACGCTTCACCAAACGCGATGTGTATCGCGATAGGTAATAAATTCACGGCAGAAGGAATTTTTGAAAACAAAGAGTTCAGCATCAACATACCTTCGGTGGATCTGATAGCACAGACAGATCTGATGGGGCTCATAAGCGGAAGAGAATATGACAAGTCAAAAATTTTTGACATATTTTACGGATCGCTGAAAAACGCACCGATGATATGCGAGTGTCCCGTCACAATGGAGTGCAGGTTGATAGAATCAGTCCGGCTCGAGGTGGATACCCTTTTCATCGGAGAGGTCAGGAACGTCTGGTCTGAAGATAAATATATGACTAACGGAGCTCCAGATATAACAAAGGTCTCCCCCTTCTGCCTCAGCATGCCCGACAACCGTTACTGGTCGATAGGGGAGGAAATTGGAAAAGCCTGGCATGACGGTCTGGAACTAAAAGAAAAACTCGAAAAAATATAGGTGAAGATTTTTTGTTATAAAAATCAGGGGCTCCCTTAAGGGAGCCCCATCTCTTTTTTCAGTGGCCTGTGAGAGGCTTATATTACCACTTGCCTCTGCTAACGTGGCCAGCGATTTCGGCTTTGCTTCTCTGCTTGATCATGGTTGCTTCTTCTGCTGCCTGCTTGAAGAGTGCTACGCACGGAGGATCAAGGTTGATTTCGATGCCCTCTTCCGCAAGCGCTTTGAGCTTGTTTGCAAGCTTTACGATCTCCATGTGGATGTCGTTTGTTCTGACTGACATAAGGACTTTCTTTGCCTCGTCTTCTGTGAGGGCCGTGAACTTATCTTTTTCTGCTCCGCATTTGGGGCATTTTTCGGGTGCTTCTGGTCCTTCATGGATGTAACCGCATACTGAACATTTCCACAACATAATATCTACCTCCCGTGTATTTTAGTAAAGACTTTTTTCCTGGATGCATTTGGTTTAGTCTGCCACGATGAAAAAACAAACTGTCAAATATTTAAGACGATTATAATTATACCACGAAAAAGCTTTAATTTTCATTATGTTAAGCTTCAGATAATTCTTCTTTTCACTGATTTGGATTTATATGGACAAAAGTAAATACTATGAACAAAACAGTATGTTGACATTGACACTTTTATCACAAAGCATATATACTTTTTTAGATATCAGTTTATGGGGATGATAACTTCTTCTTTGCCGGATCCTCCGACAGGGCGGATGAAATGCCCATAACCGGGCTGTCTGTCTGCAGGGAAATTTACCGTGCAGGGGGAAGGGTCGCTGAGAGTCATTGATCATGACGCTGTCAGAAGCCTTTCGCTTTGCGAAAGGCTTCTTTTTTTTAATTTTTTACGAGGCAGGTGAAGATCTGATGGAAGAAACTCGTATAGGAGTAGCAGCTGTAATAGTTGAAGATCCTGATTCAGTGAGAGGGGTCAACGACGTCCTTCACGAACACAGCGGAATAATTATAGGCAGGATGGGCATCCCTTACAGGGAGCGGGGAGTAAGTGTGATATCGCTGGTACTTGATGCCACGCCGGACGAAATAAGTGCTCTGACAGGGAAGCTTGGGAAGATAAAGGCAGTTTCTGTCAAAGCGGTTATGTCAAAGGAACGGAGTTCCTGAGTCCTTTCATGACGACGAATAGCATCGTACATTAGAGGCCTGACTTATTGTAGAGTTAAATATTCCAAGTAACGCTTAATCAAAAGGAGAGATTTTTGTGAGAAAAATATTTTTAGCTGTATTGTTTTTACTTTCAGTCGCGGTAACCGGGGCCTTTGCCTCAGATATGCCCGAAAAACTGGGCATCACATATGTTAAGGCGCCTTTGAATATTCCGTCTATAGTAGCAAAATATAACATGACGTTCGAAAAAGCGTATGAGGGTGTTGATCTATCTTTTCCTGAAATAACAGAGGGTCCGAAACAAACTGCAGCTCTTGCTGCCGGAGAAATTGGAATAGCAAGCTGCCTCGGTTCGACATCAGCCATCCTTGCAGCCTCAGAAGGACTTGATGTAAGGATCATAGGCATATATTCGAGGGCGCCAAAAGCATTCATGATCGTAGTGAAAGATCCGGCAATAAAGAGTGTCAAGGATCTCAGAGGCAAAAAAGTGGCAGGTCCCAAGGGAACGATACTGCACCAGCTGCTTGCGGCGGCTCTTGATAAAGAGGGCATGTCTGTAAAAGATGTTGAATTCGTCCAGATGGACCTCTCTTCAGGAGCAAACGCGCTGGCGACCGGAAGTGTAGACGCAGCTCTTCTTGCAGGCCCGGCTGCCTATAAGGCTCTAACATCAGGATCGCGCATGCTGAAAAATGGAGAAGGGCTTGTAGATGCAACAATAGTCATCGCTACATCAGAAAAATTTGCGAAAAGCTACCCGAAGGCAGTATCGAAGTTCATGGAATCACACAAGAAGACTCTGGGCTGGATAAAAAAGAACCCTGATAAAGCTGCTGAAATGACACAGAAAGAGACGGGGCTTCCCATGGATGGGGTTAAGATGATGACTCCATGGTATGATTTCGACAGTTCCGTTAGAAAGACGGATATCCAGGAACTTATCCGCACCCAGAACTTTATGCTGGAGAATGGACTTCAGCGCAATAAAATAGACGTAAATTCGATCATATTGAGGTGACAGCATGGATCTTCAGGAGACTCCAAGGGGCAGCAGGCTGCACATAGGGTTTTACGGAAGGCGCAACGCGGGCAAGTCCAGCCTCATAAACCTTGTAACGGATCAGCAGACAGCTTTAGTTTCCGACCATGCGGGGACGACCACCGATCCAGTCATAAAGAGCATGGAGCTGCTGCCTCTGGGACCCGTCGCTGTGATCGATACAGCCGGTCTTGATGATGAAGGTGACCTTGGCAGGCTTCGTATCTCAAGAACAATGGAGATGATGGACAGGACGGACCTTGCCCTTCTAATAGTCTCTGCAGCAGATGCGGATGATATATCGCTGGAAGGGGGCTGGCTCGAAGAGCTGAGGAAGAATAAGATACCCGTCATCGGGGTACTCAGCCAGATCGACAGAGTTGGCCCGGATAAGGCCGAAACTATAAGGTTGGACCTTGAGGCAGGCCTGGGTATACCTTTTACGGGCGTCTCAGTCAACAAAAGAGAATGCAGAGCTGTGCTTCTTTCAGCCATTGTTAAAAATGCACCTACAGATTTTGAGAGCCCCACACTTGTCGGTGATATATTCAACAGGGGAGACGCGGTTGTGCTTGTTGCCCCGCAGGACATCCAGGCACCTAAAGGAAGACTTATACTTCCCCAGGTCCAGATTATAAGGGACATTCTGGACAATGGCGGGCTTGCCCTCACTGCTACACTGGATCAGTTCCCACGGCTGCTGGAGTCCCTGAAAGAACCCCCGGCACTTGTCATAACGGATTCGCAGGTATTCCCGCAGGTAAATTCGCTGCTCTCACGTGATGTTCCCCTGACTTCATTCTCTATCGTTATGGCCAGGAACAAAGGGGATCTTGCAACCTTCGTAAGAGGAGCAAGGGCCATCAACTGTCTGAAGGAAAGTGACAGGATACTTGTAGCGGAGGCCTGTACCCATGCGCCGCTGGAAGAGGATATAGGAAGAGAAAAGTTGCCGAGGTGGCTGAGGGAAAGGGTTGGCAATGGGCTTACTGTAGATATTTCCACCGGGCTCGATTTCCCTGCCAACCTGAAGGAATATTCGCTTATTCTCCACTGCGGCGGATGCATGTTTACAAGAAAACAGCTGATGTCCAGAATGATCAAAGCTGACGCAGAGAATGTCCCGATAACTAACTACGGCATAGCGATTGCTGAGATCAACGGGATACTGGAAAGGGTGACTGAAGTTTTTCCCGAATTTAAAAAAGCAGGGAACTGAGATACCTCTGAATGATCCGGATTAATAAAGCAGCCCTTTGATCCATAATAGGGGCTGCTTTATCTATTGCTGTTTTTAGGGTTATTCGGTGCCAGGATCGAATTACTGGTCAACCATGGCAAAAAGTTGATAATTTTTTGTTTAATATTTAAACTAGGCGCAGATATATTCTGAAGGTGAAAATGGTTTCCTCGCAGGCTTATCAATTATTGTTTACAGGGAGAATATATGATGGACAGAAAAACAGCATTGCCTTTGTTTTATTTAAGAGGAGTGGTCCTGACTCTCCTCTTCACAGTTTTTTATCTCTGCAGGCCGGGCATGGCTGCTGATGTCAGCACCTCAACTCAAAATGACGGATATGCTGCTCCTCTAACTGAAGATTTCAGCAAACTTTCGTGGAGCGGATCATTTGAAAAACTTCACAAAAAAATTTCATGCGAATACGCTTTTACAGATTGGAAAAAAATTGATTGGGAATACCTATATAAAAAAACCAGACCTAAAATTGACAATGCACAAAAATCAAATGATTTCACAGCTTATTATTTGGCCTTAAAAGAATACCTGTTCAGCATTCCCGATGGACATGTGCGCATGACATCGATATATGAGATCGATAATAAATTTATAGGAGGCGGGTTCGGATTTTCAGCTGTAAAACTATCAGACGGAAAGCTGATAGCAAACTGGGTGGATAGATCCGGAGAGGCTTATGCAAAGGGAATGCGCCCTGGAGCAGAGATCATTGAATGGGATGGCCGCCATGTAGAAGATGTGTTGAATAAAGTACCTGTCATCTTTGGCTACAACCCTGCAACAGATGAGGTTCTTGTCAACCAGAAGGTTCGATATCTTACCAGGGCTCCGATAAATACTTCAGCAACAATAACATTCTCAAACATTGACCGCAGCATAGAAAAAATATCTTTATGCTCTTATGATGACAAAGGATTATCCTTACGCAAAAATTATCCCGACTGCATACTTTCCGATGGACTTAGGGACCTGATCCTGGATGTGAAAGATCCACAGGATCCTCCAGTATCGATGGTCGAAAAAAAATTTCTAACGGGAAACATTGGTTATATCAGGCTATGGGGAGAAATTGATCTTGACCTGAACGGAATAGGGAAAGCTCCCTCCACGCTTGGTTTATTCAGGAAGGCCCTGAACGAATTCAAAAAAGCCAAGGTCAGGGGCCTTATCTTAGACATCAGAAACAATGTCGGGGGTCTGGATTCAATGGTTGCAGACATACTGGCATCGTTCTATACCGAAAAAGTGCTTTACGAATACCAGAATTCTTACAATACAGTGACAGGAAAAATGGAGATACGTCCCGATCTTTCCGTAAAAACCAGCCAATCTGATCAAGGGCTCTACATCAATCCCGCAGCTCCATACTTCAACGGACCGGTCGTAGCTCTTATCAATTCGAAATGCGTGAGTTCGGGTGAGGGGTTGGCAAAGGGAATAAATAACCTTCTCCAAGGCGAAACTGTGGGATTTTATGGAACGAACGGTTCTTTCGGACTGGCGGGGGGGGGGGCGAAGGATTGAGGGGGGATTGTTTGGGATTTGGCCTTATGGTGGGACCTTGG
>Ga0074197_1003022_pt1 | contig 10753 bp, 11 predicted proteins | sample EPASupsiteSAE305_FD_64526 | JGI IMG/M metagenome (GOLD analysis project Ga0074197, IMG submission 64526) | Bioremediated contaminated groundwater microbial communities from EPA Superfund site, New Mexico - SAE3-05 reassembly with SPADES | ecosystem: Environmental > Aquatic > Deep subsurface >...
CTATGGGGCGCATGAATTTGCGCGTCGCCGCTTGCACCCGGACGGCATCCTCGCCCATCATCCACTGGAGAAGATCGATGCCGTGCGTGCACTGGTTCATGAGCGTTCCGCCGTCGAGGGCCCAGGTTCCGCGCCACGGCGCCTGGGCGTAGTAAGCCTTGTCCCTGTTCCACCGTACCTGGATCATGCCGTGAAGCATCCTGCCGAAACGCCCCGCCTCATAAGCCTTCCGCACCTTCTGCACCGGCGCGTTGAAGCGGTTCTGGAAACACACGGCGAGCTTGCGCTGTGCGTTATCCGCGGCGGCGATCATCGCGTCAGCGTCTGCGATTGAAAGGGCCATCGGCTTCTCGCAAATGACATGAGCTCCAGCATTAAGGCAATCTATGGCTATCTGCGGATGCTTACCCGATTCCGTCGCTATGGCGCAGATATCGGGACGTTCCTTCTCAAGCATTTCCCGGTAGTCGCTATAGATGGCGACAATGGCATCCGGAATGCCCTTTTGATAATCCCTGGCGCGTTCTTCCGCTCGCTCAAAGATGGGGTCGCACACGGCCACAAGACATATCCTGTCCCTGTTTTTGAGCGCGGCTTCGATATGTTTGTAGCTGATTCTGCCACAACCGATGAGCGCATACGTATTATATTGAGGAACCATATTCAATTATAAAACCAATATTAGAGCATGAAATAGACATCTTTGATTACATTCTTTGTTGATCTTTTTTATTGTTGTAACAAAATATTAGAAAAATCTCTAAAGCTAAGTATTTTATCAAGCTCCTTAGGTGAAGAAGAAATTGTGTAGTATAACTTTGATGCTAAATCATCATAACTTGAGTAAATAATTCCAAATTCACTTTTTTTAATAAGCTTTTTAGTCTCTATAGCATCACCATCAAAAATAATTGGCAGCACTCCACACATTTGGTATTCATATATTCTATTAGGTATATTTACTTTTTGAAATTCATATAAGCTTAAATTTTTTTCTTGTGTTTCAGCATGCAATATTCCAGCATCATATCTCTTCAGAATTTTATAGTCTTCTGAACCAGCCACTAATTTTAATGGCTCTTCGATTATTAAATTTGGATTTTTACCAGCCAATTCATGATAAGCGTCTATAGATCTATTTTGCGATGCAATTATCCTTTGAGCATGTAGATGAACAACAATCTCCCTATTTAATAATTCTTTAATTATTGGAACAAAATAATACCTATCGCCCGATCTTTCTTCTGATGGATCACTTAGCGCCCGTCCACTCAAAATACAACAATGGGGTCGAGAATCTTTTCTAGATAGCTTCTCTACCCCCTGAGATTTTACCCAGTTTATAGTTTTAGAATATCTCCAATCCAGATCAGCTAAATCATATTTATTAATTTCAATATTATACAGTCTTTTAAAAAAATCTATATAACCAAAGTTCGGGAATATTAAAGCATCAGAATATCTTAACATTTCATATTCAGTATACTTTTTTAAAAATCTCGTTTCCTTATAGCTTCTTACTATTTTACTTGAATCAAATATTTCCCTTACAGCCATAAAGAGGTCATTCGATCCATCAAAATCATTATCACCAAGCCAAATTAAATCATATTTATTCCTTTTTAAACTCTTTAATCCTCTATAAAATAAATCATAGTGTTTTTTAGTTCTTAATATCTTTAATGCTTTTTTTGCATAAAAATCCAACCTATTTAATCTATATTTAGATATAGATATTTTGTTTATATTAAAATCCTCTCGAAAATATTTAGCACTTTTAATATAATCATCGAAATATCTTTCTTCTGCTTCATCAATGAAAAAATCGACATGTTCTATTTCTTCTCTAGATACAAGATCCATAAATCTTGAGGTCGTTGGATTTACTCCTCCTAATCTAAGTATTTTCATCAAACGCCTCCTTAAGATTTTCTATGGTGAAGATTTATTCTCCCTAATATACTTAGAATGATCTTATCTTTTGAAATATACAAAACAGCAAAATATTCTACAATTGATAATAAAATACAAATAATTGTTTTATAACTAATATTAGATATCAATCTATTACACATAAATAATATTAAAATAATCCCTATAGAACCTATAACATAAGGCTTGATATTAGGGAGATAATTTTTAAAATTCTTCAATATACCTTTACAGGTAATTATCTGAAAAAGAGTAATTCCCAATTCGGTAAAAACCAAAGAAATTGCTGCACCAGTTTCTGCTAGTTTTGGCATCAAAATTACACTTAAACAAATATCAATGAGGCTCCCAAATAAGACCGAATATAAAGTAATTTTTTCTTTTCCTAGGGGAATCAAAATTTGAATTCCCACTATATTGCTTATTCCCACAATTAATATATTGAAGCTTAATAATGCAATTACATTAGAAGCAGGAAGAAATTCACTTCCTGCAAATATGAGTATTATTTCTTTTCGTAAACCTATCAAACCAATAATAGACGGTAAAGCAAGACATAATAATAATTGAAAAGCTGTACTTACCAATTCCCAAAACTTATCATTTTCATTATTCTTAATATAATAAGAACTTCTTGGCATTAACACACCAGAAAAAGATCCTATTATCGAACGAATCAACGTTATTATCTTTAGCCCCGTTGAATAATATCCAACAGCTTTTGTCGTAGAAAAAAAACCAAGCAATACAGTATTAAGATTAATATAAAGGCTAGTTGCCAGACTCATACCCCAAAAAGTAAATATAGGTTTTAAATGTTGCTTAATGCATAATTTTAAATGACCTATCCCTTTAAAATATTTTTTAATGCTTAAAAAATTTACAACATTTGCACCGACAGAAGCAAAAACAGAAAGAAAAGCATAAGGGATTACGTCACTTCTATTCCTAACCACGATAAAAAGCATTATTATAGAAAATAGCTGGAAAATAATGCTTCGAATTGTAATATAGACATATTGTTCAAGCCCTTGAAAAAGCCAATCCATTCCAAGAGTTGTAAATAATATCGTGATACTTAAAATTGTAATTAAACTTGAATTTTCACTAAATTTTGGAATAAATAGTATAGCAAAGAATAATATTATATATGTTATTATGCTAGAAATAATGTTTATAGAAAATAATTCTATAACAACAGTATGAAGCTTAATTTTATCATCACGCCAACGAGCGACTTCTCTTACACCATATGAAGGAATACCTAATGATGCTAAAATTACAAAATAGGAAATTGTTGAATTGGCAAAATTAAACTGGCCAATACCTTCGGGGCCTAAAATACGTGATATATAAGGAAATGTTATTAACGGAAATGCGAAACTTAGTACTGTCCTTATAGCATTTGAAATTACATTTTTTTTAAGTGATATTTTTTCACTAAAAATCATCCAATTCCCCTCAATTATTATCTTACTTATACCCTTGATTCCCGATAATTTATACCAATAAACTTTTTATTTCTTTTCAATAAAAACACTTTCAAAAGTCTTTGATTTCTAATGCATGAATAGGTTGGGGACTCAGAATTCTGAGTCCCCAACAGAAAAGGCTGCCAAATTCTAGGGGAAACTGGACGAAATTACAAATTTCTACAGAATTGTAGCTAGGGGTTCCTGAAGAACCCTCTTTTTCATCGTTCAAGCAACTCTTAGCTGCCACCTTCACATAAAAAATAGCCGATTTGCCATCTCGATAATCGTATCAATAAACGACTATTTTCCGTGCACTTTTCCCGTCATTATAGCATATATTCCTTTGCTCTGATTAGCCTTATTACTTTTTCAGGAGCCCCCAAGTATATCATAATTTACGGATAAGTTCTTAATATCTCATTCTGCACAAGTTAATGCCCTCGCTACAATATCGTCCATATCATAATATTTATATTCAGCAAGCCTGCCTACAAGTTGTAAATTTTTTATTCCTTTTGCCTTTTCTACATATTTATCATATTGCCTTTTACTTTCTGCATTAAAGATAGGATAATAAGGTCTGTTTACATATCGTTCATATTTTAAGGGATATTCTTTTAAGATTGTTGTCATTTTTGACTCACTTGGATGGATATGCTTGAATTCCGTAATTCTGGTAAAATCATAATTCCCTGGATAATTGATGGTTGTAGCCTCTTGGTATTGTTCCTTCGGTATGTTTTCAAAATGTAAGCTCAAACTTCGATAGGGCAATTCTCCCTCGCAAAAATCAAATAATTCATCCACCATCCCAGTATAATAGATATTTCCTTTAAATTGTCTTCCATCAATATAAATTGTATTACTTTTGATTTCAGCAATCTCTAAAAAATTCAATCCTAAAAATAATTTTATTTTGGGATGATCTAATAATTTTTCAAAAAGTCGTGTGTATCCCTGCTTAGGAACTGCTTGATAGGTATCGGTAAAGTATCTAGTATCATATCCGATAAAAATCGGTACACGAGCACTTACAGCTTCGTCAATCTGATCAGGAGCTAATTCCCATTGTTTCATAGTATAAAACTTAAATACTTTCTCATACACATATTCTGCAAGAGCTTTTATATCTGAATCTCCCTGTTTCAACAATTCAAATACTGGCACTTTCTGATTAAATTGATACACTTTAAGTAGTTTTTCTTCTAAATGTCGTGCAAAATCAGGGGGAAAAAGTTTTTCAATTGTCTTAAAACTAAATGGCAGAGGAACTTTTTGCCCATCTATCAATGCTAATACATGATGTTGATAAACTTCCCACTCAGTAAATTGGGATAAATATTTCCATACTTGTGGCGAATCTGTATGGAATAGATGAGGACCATATTTATGAACTAAAATTCCATATTCATTACGATAATCATGGCAATGGCCTCCTATATGCTTTTCTTTTTCGATGAGAAGCACTGATTGTTGTTTTTGAGTAGCCAAACGCTCAGCAATCACTGATCCAGCAAAACCTGCACCAACAACTATAACATCAAACATTATATCCCCTCATATAATCAAAAATATATAATGAGCTATTTTATCTTGTTAGAACTCGTCAATAAAAAGGACCGCATCCTCCCCTGTATTCTGATTGAAAGACTATAATTTGAATCCAACGGTTTTATCATCTTTGAGTGTCACTACTGTTATTGTCGCCAGCGCAAACCTTTTGCTTTCCGGCCCTTGGCGGCTGGATTTACGGCTGAGACGATGGCACCGCAGCAGGGTCAACGCGGCCGAAACACGCTGAAGGCCCAAGTCTTCGGCTATGGAAACGTCTTCGATACGCCTGACACTGATGAATCACTATCACACCGCGCGCCTTTCGACAGGCGCCGCCTTCGTGAATTGCCTTGCGGCCTAGTACTTTATCGCCCGCTTTTACGTCCACCCCATCCGGGGGAACGACGGAATGTTCAACGTTTGAACATTCTATGATAGGTATCGGCAGGATTCAAGAGGGGTAAAGAAAATAGTTATACCGTTTTAACATTTCCCCTGCTTTTAGCATATGTGGGTGCAAAGAAGGCGAAGCGGATATGAAGTTTGACGGGGAAACCATCGCGGTCGAGTATATCAAAGCGCCCACCAGGGAAGGGCGGTGACCCGGTCGCTTATGCGCTGACGCTGCACCTTCACCCGCGAGCCCGTCGCCACCCCTTATTTCCCTTGTCCCCGCGCCGTGCTATCATTCCCCGCATGTCAGAGAAGAATGAAGCCTCCTCCATCATCGACAACGCGTCGAAGGTGGTGGTGGGCAAGAGGCGGGCGCTCGAGCTGATGACGGTGGCGCTCCTGGCGGGCGGGCATGTGCTCCTGGAGGATGTGCCGGGCCTCGGCAAGACGCTGATGGCGAAGGCGCTCGCTCGGAGCATCGGCGAGTTCCAGGTGACGGTCGACGCGAACACGATCGACCTGCCGAGGCCCTTCTTCGTGGTCGCGACGCAGAATCCCAAGGTCCGTTACGGCGCGAGCCCCCGGGGCAGCCTGGGGCTCATCAAATGCGCACAGGATTATCCTCAGGCACGAGGAACGGGCGAAGGGCGCCACCGCTCAGACCGGCAGCGCAGACAGCGCATAGAGTGGAATATTGGTCAACCAGCTTTCTTCCCGGTATGGCGAAAGTGAAGTCCTGTAACTGCGGGGAGGCGAAAATTTGTCCCTGTAAACACGAAGGCTCTTGGCCTGCAAATTTTCGGTGGCCTTTACCTCCAGAGGGTATACAGATTCACCTGCCTGGATGAGAAAATCAATCTCCGCCTGCGACCTGTCGCTCGACCAGTAGAAGACATCAAAATCGCCGCGCAGGCGAAGCTCCTGCGCCACGTACTGTTCGGTCAGGGCTCCTTTGGCTTCCCTAAAAAGATCGGAACCCTGCAGCATAGTCTTCATGGGTATGTGCGCGTGCGCGGCCAGCAACCCTGTGTCCACCATGAAAAGCTTGAAGGCATTATTCTCCTGGTACACCCGCAAGGGAAGCCCTGGCTTGGATGCCCGGTAGACCTTGTGAATAAGACCCGCATCACAAAGCCACTGTATGGCAACCTCATATTCCCGCGCCCGCGCACCCTCCCGAATCAGATCATAGCTAAATTTTTTTTGTTCCCGGGCAAGCTGCGAGGGGATGGAGTTCCAGACAGCACGGACGCGAGGGACCATTGCAGGCTCGGCATATTTCGAAAAGTCCTGCTCATAGGCATCCAAAAGCCTCCCCTGGACGTCGCGTACCCTGTTCAGGTCCCTGGTGGCTATGAAGTTATTGACACATTCCGGCATACCGCCAACACAATAGTAGTACTTCAGATAATCAATGAGCTTGTCCCTGAATGACTCCAGCATCTGCCAGTCGTGCCCGCGACTCAGGAAGGCGCCCGATGTCCAAATCCGACGAAAAGAGCGCCGCCATTCTTTCATTCGCCTCAAAATTGATATAAGCGACATTTTTGTATGACCGCTTACCCCCCGGATTGTCGAAGTAAATTGTCCCGTTGCCCAAGACGCGATAAGATACAACTTGACCATGTTGTACAAGTGTAGTATTATTGATCTATGAAAACCTTACCTGTAGCTGAAATACGGACGAAACTTTCATCCCTACTCAAAGAAGTTGAGTCGGGAAAAGAAATTGGTATCACCTTTGGAAGGAAAAAGGAAACTATAGCCGTTATTGTTCCAATAAATGAGTATAAGAAGATCAAAGCGCGGAAACTTGGTACCTTGGAAGGGAAAGCAAAAGTAACCTTTAGTGAAGATTGGGAAATCACCGATGAAGAGTTTATAAACTCATGAACATTCTTGTAGACACTCATTATCTCTTGTGGTCGTTTATAGATACATCAAAGATAGAAAAACGAATCCTTGAACTACTGATGTCAGAAGAAAATGACATTTATTATAGTCAGGCAAGCCTGTGGGAAATATCAATAAAGTATACCTTGGGGAAATTATCTCTTGAAGGGATAACTCCTGAAGACCTCTATCAAGAGATAAAGAATAGTCAGTTGAAATGCCGTAGATTCATGAATGAGGAACTTATAAGCTTCTACCGATTACCAATAGAGCATAGAGATCCATTTGATAGAATCATGATATGGCAAGCGATACGATCAGATTTCTATTTGTTAACGAGAGACGGACAAGCAGAAAGATACGAGAAACATGGATTAAAAATATTGTCCTAACACATATAGACGGTACAGGGAGGAGGACATGCTCAAGATGAAGCAGATCGATCATATCAAGGATCTGCGGCGGCAAGGCTTCGGAGTATGCGAGATCGCCTGCAGGGGGTTTTCGCTCGTTACGGAATAACCGGGAATATAGTAATTTTCCATCGCCCTAAGCACAAACTTCAGGTTTTCTGCATAGGGACCGCGATCCTCCCCTGTATCCTGATTGAAGGGCTATAACTTGAATCCAACGGTTTTATATTATCATTGGGCATCATTTTGGTTGTTATGGGCTTTTGTCGCTTTCGATATAAATCTTTTACTTATCCGGCCCCGGCGGCTGAATTTACGGATGAGTATTGTATGCGCCCTCCCCATCGCGATCGCGGCCGGAACACGCTGACACGCCGCGGGAGAGTTTTTGGTAGCAAACCGTACCGAGGTGGCGCTCAATCGTATGCCCGCGCGCCCCCGAATGTTCATTCCGTGAACATTCGAAACTGTAACGCAGGCGCGGGGCGAATGCAAGGAGCGGTTGACACAAAAGTTTCTGAATGTTTCATATTTCGCGACTTCCCGCGCCGGAGGTGACGGGATGAACGGATAAAACCCGGATGAACAGGATGGGAATTTTTTGGGGAAGAAAGAAGAGAAGCGGGCCGCGAGGGCGCGGGCGTCTCCAAAATTCCCCTCAGAGGATCCACCAAGGGATTGCGGTAATGGTATCGCTTATTTTTGCTGGATATGGGCAGCGGCATACGATATAGCCGTGGCCCACCCACTGCTCGAAGAGCGGCCCGGGATTGGCGGCGAGCGTGTCGCTCGTGAACGACAGGCCGGCGGCCGCGTTGCGAACACCAAGATCAAAGGAAAAGAAGCGTGGGCTGGACAGGGCGGTTTTTCGAGGGCTTCCCGAAAATGCCGGGACGGTAAACCCGAGGAACATATCCTCGAGCAGTTGATAATGCGACTTGATCGTAGGCGCCGAGAGCCCCGTCTCCTTCGCGAGGGCGGCGAAATTCACTATCGCACCCGATTCGGCCGCGGCGAGCGATAGAAAGCGCAGGAAGGGCCCCCAATTCCTGAGTTGCGTCTCACTGTGGAGCTCTTCCTCTCGATAAGGCGACCGGGCGCGGCGGCGAAACGCGCTCGTTCCGAGGTGTCTGAGAGATCGAACACGAGAGCGTCGGCGGGCAGCACGTTGCGGATGAGGGTAGCCTTACCCGTCTGCCTGGCTCCGAACATGATGTGCACGAAGGGCCGCGTAACCGCCTTCGAGAATGGAACCGAATAGAGACGAATGTTAGCTATGGCAATATTTAAGACATATCCCGTCTTTCACTTTGCAAGGCTGTTGGGACCGGCGTGAAGAATGTCGAGGACCATGATGCTCAGCTTTCTGAAAAAATCGTCGGGATCGGGAACGATACGCCATTTGATCGCGCTGAACATGTCGCGCGGAAAGCCGGATATGATGTCTGCGACCGTCGCGGCATCAATTCCGGCTTCCTTCGCTTCTGCTTCATGCAATGCGATGTCCCAATCGAATCGGTATGAACACGCGATCACATAGAGATCAGCGATGTCTTTGGGCTCTAGGCGGTACAGTGCAGTAATTTTGTTGGAAAGAATATTCCTGAGCGAATCGATGCGAGGATAGAGCGGATGCGAAATGAATTCACCAAAATGCGGCGCGACGTCGTTGACAAAGTCCAATCTCAGATTTGTTCCTCCAGCCTGGACTACCGCCTGAGTATATGCTTCGTGGCGGATGATGCTTCCTTTCACGAAACGGTATCCGGAATGTTCAATCGCGAAAAGAGATGCTTCGACAATCTCGTTGAAATGCTCCACGGAATTCCCGAAAAGATCGAGATCGTCCGAATATCGGTGATGAAAATAGAACCTACTGAGCGCGGTACCACCGGTGAGAGAAAGTACGCTGCCGCAGACGGGCGCGAGCGTCCGGAGAATCCCATTCTGAAGGGGATACAGACTCTCCTCGTAGAATTGTTCGTAGCCGCTCATAATGCTCCTTTAGCTCTTTCGGCCACAGGTGCGCGATGGTTTCGGTGGTGAGCAACGCAATCGCCTGCTCTGCCCCGATAAGACCGACAATATTCTGCCACGGAAGCGCGCGGAGAAGCCTTTTATACATTGCGGACTTGTTCAACCCCGCCGCACTCGCCTGTCTGTCCTCGAGAACGTTAAGAAGAGTCTCTGGGTCGATATCGTAATCCCATACGATTCCGGCGAGAAGTTCGAGTTTTCGCTCTTTGGTGAACACAAGTGAAGTATAGCGCCGCGCGGAATGGGAGTAAAGGTTCCGCATTGCCTCATCGAAAATCTGAGGGCGGTGGGGACTCTGTATCGCGTCGCTCGAAGGGTCGGAGCCATGGTTCGAATTCGACTTCCCTGTGCAATATTGATTTCAGTATCATGAACATGAGGAAGCTGATAGCGTTGGAACGGTATCCGTCCGGTGTGAATCGGGCGCCCAGCTTCGATAGGAGCCTGTTGAAATCGTCCGGCCGAAGCGCGAAAAGCAAGGCCTTGCCGCTTTTTCTGTCAAGGAATATCCGGCGCTGCTTGAAATAGTCTGTCTCTTTGTATGTCCAGCAGCTCCTCGCGCCCGCGTCGGCTCGCTTCCATGTGGAAGGAAGTTTCTCATCAAAACGCGGCCCAAGCCGGCCTTCGCACCAGCAATAGAGCACCGGCTGATCCCCATGATAGACAGCCGGCGCATCTCCCAAAGACCAGGAGACCCAAAAGGACACGGGTGACGCGAGTACCACCGCGTGAAAACCGCTGTTTGCATAGAGCTGTGCGGCCACCTTCGACGCCAGATATGAGAGGTCGCCGTGGACAAGCCCTTTCCAGCCCAGGATCGGGCCATATGTCAGGTGCCAGATACCTTCCACACCGACGACGAGGCAGAAAAAAAGCGTATATCCCTGTCGCAGTGAATCGGCGACACCGTCGGAGTATAATCCAAATTCCCCGCCATCTTCGGCTTGACACCAAAACCGGTAACCGCCAAGGTCTTCCAGCACGGAAAATGCCACATAGCGCCAGACGGCTGAGCCGAAACGTGGCCCTTCTCCATCCTGCCGCGCAGAGAATGGA
>Ga0074197_1003024_pt1 | contig 10740 bp, 3 predicted proteins | sample EPASupsiteSAE305_FD_64526 | JGI IMG/M metagenome (GOLD analysis project Ga0074197, IMG submission 64526) | Bioremediated contaminated groundwater microbial communities from EPA Superfund site, New Mexico - SAE3-05 reassembly with SPADES | ecosystem: Environmental > Aquatic > Deep subsurface >...
GTCCGCATGGAAGGGATTGACCTCATCACCGAAGGCGCCCTGACCCTGGCGCACGTGGCGCAGCTGCTGGCCACCAACGTAGCGGTGGAGCGGTTGCCGGCCAACCCGGCCGGGGACATCGTCCGCCTGATGCTGGGCAGCGACATCATCCATTTCATCGTCGGCACCCGGATCAACGAGGCCCATCAGGACCCCAACACCCCGCAGGAACTCGACCTGCGCCGCAACATCGTCCGCCGCATCGTCTCCCTTCTCGAAGAAAATTACCTCAACGCCACTTCGGTGCGTTTTTTATAGCTGTTTGTTGCGGGTTGTTGTTCCGAACGCACTTGGAAACGGACCACACCCGGGGCAGTCTCAATTCGTCTTTGCCTTCAATAGGGCGTCTTTTCGGTAGGTTGGGTTAAGCGCAGCGCAACCCAACGAATAAAGGCCAGCTCGAACGCGAATTGACATTAAGAGAGGACTGGGCCGAAGGTTTCCAGGGGCAGTAGGTCGGTCTTGCCTTTGGCGTCGGTGACGGCCCAGGCGAGGTAACGCCATATCTCTCCTTTTGCTTCGAGTATCCGGCTTGAGGTCGGTTCCCAGGCCGCGTGGCCTTTTTTCATCTGAACATGGATTCGCAGCAGTTGACCTGTGGCGGCATCCCAGACTCGCAGGGTGTTGTCATAACCAGCCGAGAGCAGGCGGGTGGAGTCCTGCGACCAAGCGCAGGATCTAACCCTGCCGGAATGGCTTTGGAGGTAGAGGAGTTGCTCGCCAGTGGCGGCATCCCAGCCCCGCAGGCTCTGGTCATCCCCCGCCGAGAGCAGGCGGGCGGAGTCCTGCGACCAGGCGCAGGAGTACACCCCGCCGGTATGACCCTGGATGTTGAGGAGTTGCTCGCCTGTGACTGAATCCCATACCCGTAAGCTCTGGTCCTCACCAGCCGAGAGCAACCTGGTTGAATCCGGCGACCAGGCGCAGGAGTACACCCTGCTGGTATGGCCCTGGATGTTAAGGAGCTGCTCGCCTGTGACGGCGTCCCATACACGTAGGCTCTGGTCCTCACCCGCCGAGAGCAGACGGGTAGAGTCCGGCGACCAGGCGCAGGAAAAAATCGCGCCGTAATGGTCCTGGATGTTGAGGAGTGGCTCTCCTGTGACTGCATCCCACACTCGCAAGCTCCGGTCCTCACTCGCCGAGAGCAGACGAGTTGAGTCTGGCGACCAGGCGCAGGAGTTCACGCTGCTGGTATGGCCCTGGATGTTAAGGAGTTGCTCGCCTGTCGCGGTGTCCCATACCCGCAGGCTCCCTTTAGAATCAGCCGAGAGTGACCGGGTAGAGTCCGGCGACCAGAAGCAGGAGTTCACTCCGCCGAAATGGCTCTGGATATAGAGGAGTTGTTCGCCAGTGTTAGCATCCCATACCCGCAGACTTGGGTCAATACCCGCCGAAAGCAGGCGGGTTGAGTCCGGTGACCAAGCGCAGGCTCTCACCCAGGCGGTAGGTGTTTTGATGTTCAAGAGTTGCTCGCCTGTGGCGGCATCCCATACGCATATCCACGGGGCAGTGCCAGATGAGAAGATACGGGTACCGTCTGGTGACCAGGCGCAGGAAAACAGCCAGCCGGTTTGGCTCCTGATGTTGAGGAGTTGCTTGCCAGTGGCGGCGTCCCATACCCGCAGGCTCTGGTCAATACCCGCCGAGAGCAGACGGGTACCGTCCGGTGACCAAGCGCAGGAGTACACTCCGCCGGAATGGCCCTGGAGACAGAGGAGTAGCTCGCCTGTGACGGCGTCCCAGACTCGCAGGCTCCGGTCCTGACTCGCCGAGAGCAGGCGGGTAGAGTCCGGCGACCAGGCACAGGATCTCACCCGGCCGGAATGGCCCTGGAGACAGAGGAGTTGCTCTCCAGTGGCGGCGTCCCATACCCGCAGGCTCCGGTCCTCACTCGCCGAGAGCAGGCGGGTAGAGTCCGGCGACCAAGCGCAGGATAAAACGCCGCCGGTATGGCCTTGGAGGCTGAGGAGTTGCTCGCCTGTGGCGGCGTCCCATACCCGCAGGCTTTGGTCAGAACCCGCCGAGAACAATCGGGTAGAGTCCGGCGACCAAGCGCAGGATAAAACCCTGCCGGAATGGCTCTGGATGTTGAGGAGTTGCTCTCCTGTGGTGGCATCCCACACCCGCAGGCTCTGGTCGATACCCGCCGAGAGCAGGCGGGTAGAGTCCGGCGACCAGGCGCAGGACTCAACCCCGCCGGTATGCCCGGTAACTAAACGCAGTCGCAACGAATCCCTGGAATAGGGTTGGGGAGATGGGGCGACTCGCATTCTGTGGAAAACCGCCCCAGAATCCGCAGTCGGGATGTCCTTGCACAACAAAAACTGGGGGCTTTTCCCTTGTGCTTGCCTCCATTGCCCATCAGCCAAAGAGCAGGCGCGCCAGATGGCGGCGGTGCAATCGCTCTCTTGCCAATCAGCCCCGAGAGCCTGGCAATGGAGGAGGTCGGCCTGGGTGAGCTGAGCTCCACGAAAAAGGCAGCTGTCCAGGCGAGCCTGTTCAAAAAACACCCGCCGCAGATTGGTTCGGCTAAAATCGGCGCCGCTCAGGTCAAGCGGTTTCTCGGAGGTCCCGGCCAAGACCCAATCGTGCAGGTCTGCCCCGGACATATCCACCCCACGCAGGATTGGCATGGGCCAGTTCTTTTTATGGGCCAACAGGCTGTACGACAAAAACAGTTCACTGATTCGAGGCTGGTAGGTTTTGCCCCAACGCTGCAAGGTGCGGACTAAAGCCGGATCGTTTGCTTCAGCCAGCATCTGCCCCAGGAAGTCGAGGGTCTCGTCGCTGGGCCTGGGCATGTCCCACCGTTCCGATGTGTTGTTCTGCACGGCTTGCAGCAGATAATCGGCCAGGAAAAATTCAAGGAGCGAGGTGTGGGCAAAACGAAACACGCTGCCGCCCTCGCCATCCTGCCGGGAAAGGAAGGTGGCGGTGCGCAGGTCTTCTTCCAACTGATCTGGATGCAGGTTGGCATACCGCCGTCTGAGATCCGGTTCGCTTACCATCCAGGCATGGAACCAGGATTCTATTTTTTCTGCCGGCAAAAGGCCGCTGCCGTTTTTCCAGAGGTGCGCTGCCAGGTGCGCTGCCAAGCGCATCTTATGTTCGGGCCGAATATGATGCTTGCCGGCGTCCCGCTCCAGCCATCGTCGCGCCATGCGGCGGTAGAGCGTCACCCCGTACACGGCTGCGCCCCGCAGACGATCCTGTTCGATTTCCGGCAAGAAATACGCGACTAATTTAAGGGTGTAGGGCCGCTGGCTCAATTCTTCCAAATTGTGAACCGAGCGAATGACCGCGAACAACTGCTGCGGATCCATTTCCGGCAGGGCTCCACGCAGGAAGCGTATCACCTGTTCCTCGTTCAAAGGCAGCAGGACCAGGGCGGCAAAAGCCTCTGCCTGGTGTTCGCCGCGTTCCTGGCCGGTAAAATGATTTTGTTGATCGCGCAGGGTACGGAAAAACTGGGTGCGGCAAGAAATGAGAATTTTGAGCGGCGGGGTGTTCCGTTGCTTGTTTGCTCGGCGGGCTTCTGCATTGACGTGTAACCTGAGGAGAGCATTGGTAAAAACTTGACCGTCGGCTTCGCGCAGCTTCACCAGCACCTCGTCGAGGCCGTCGAGAATGATCACGGCCGCCTGCTTTTCTATCAATTCATACAGAGATTCCAAGGTGTATTGGTTGGAGCCATCCTGGTTGATCCAACCCCGTTCCATGCACTCCTCCAGGGCCTCGGCCAGGCTCGGCACGCGCCTTTCCAGGCCGGTGATGTTGCGGAGGTCAAAATATAAGGGCAATGGCAGATTCGGATTATTCTGTCGCTGCCGGAGCAATTCATCAGCCAGTCCCTGGCAGGTTACGGTCTTGCCCATGCCGTATTCTCCCAGCAGGGCAAAAAAATGCGGTGGATCCGGCCGGTTAACCCATTCCAGTAGGGTGGGCATGACGTCTATGCCTTCCCGGTTATCTTGGGCGGCCGTCTCGGCATCCTTTTTGAAACTGAACGCGTAGCCTTTGGCGTCATCGATCAATTGATCGGCGGGGATGGATTCCCTTTCCAGCAAGCGCATTCGAATTGAATCTGGAACCATTTTGCGGCAACGAAATGCTGCTGCTTCAGCTAGAGGTGATTGTCTGGAGGAATTTGCATTGGGGTAGAGATTGCCAGAGGAGAGCGCTTTGTGAACCACCAGTGCCGCATTTTGCGCCGCTATTTTTTGATCCACGTCCTTTTGCGGCGTATTTTTATTGCCGTCAGCCCAGTCGCAGATGGCTTTGACGATGATCCAATCGACCTTGTTGCTGTCCGCCGCCACCTGGATGCCAATGGCCTCCATCTCCCCGCCGATAATATTTGAAGCCAATTGTTGCAGGCTGGTGCGGTAGTCGAGATTGTCCACCAATTTGCTGCCGGAAAGGATGGTCCCTGTATGGATGGTTGGCCAATGAGGACAGGAGTCCTGATATGGACCGCAGGATTGATCAATGTGATTAAAGCGTTGAAACAGCAAGCTGGAACAGGGAGGCCTCGACCCTCTTGGTTCTATATGGTCAGTGCTGACGCGGGCCAGGTCATAGCCCTGTATATCTTGAGGAATGAGGACATCCCCTATCTTTTGCTTGCCGGGATTGACGCCAAAAGCAATGCCCACACCGATAACAGCCTTGGGCCGCAGGCCTTGGATGACGGTGTGGCAAATGTTTTGGGCCTCATCCTCGCCCTGTTTGCTCACACAATGGATAATCTCCATGCTGCCGTGAACGCCCAATCGATTGCAGGCGGCGCCTGTTATCGGGTGCTTGACTGGTTCGCCTTGGGGGTGAAACTGTTTCAAGACAGCGGCGGTTTCGTGTTCGTTGAATGTAATCAATACGATTATGGGCAGGTCCGAGGTAAGGAAGAAACCTTGTTGGTCCGTGATCAGTTGATCAGATGGAATACTTTTGAGTTCGCTCGTATGCGCAGGGTTTGGGGGCGGCGGAGGGCCTTCGAACCAAACCCATCGGTTCGCTGCGCCAGCTTTTTTATCGGGAGTGATTTTTGCCTCAAAAGCAATGCCTTGCGATTTTGCAGCCTTGTTGATGGTGCTGAGCAATCGGTTCAAGGAACTGTTGGCGCTGGAGGTGGTGCTGACAGGAAACAAGGTTTCCAGTATGCGGGAAACGTTGATTTTGAAGTCGTCTCCGCTCAAGCCCAACAATATAGGGATATTCCTTTTGATGGGCTCTGGAAGCGAAAGGGTCTCAAGGTTTTTTTGGGCGAAATAGGGACTGAGATGCTTCATGTGGCCTCCGGGATGTTCTTTTGCTACCGCATTGAACGCATCCTAGCGGGGGAGGTTGATGCTGTCAAGTTTGTTGTTGATTGATTTGATTGATTACGGATTGAATCGAAAGTTTTGATAAATTGTGAGTTGAATCAAATGGGTATAAGTTTAGTGCCGACTTTGGTGTAATCCTGGGGCAAGGGGGTCGGTTGTTGGCGTCCGCTTTTGCCGTCTGCGCCCCGGAAAAACCGTTGCCCTCGGAACCTGTCGCGAGGGGTGGCAGAACCTGCCCACCCTGGGCAACACCTCCCACCTCCGTCATTTCGACGAGCGCAGCGAGGAGAAATCTCAACCCAAAGGATAGGCTTGAGATTTCTCGCTTCGCTCGAAATGACGCAGCCTTTTCGGGCAAGGTTGTGCTGTGCGCCTCAGGTTTTGTTTGCTTGAGCAAGGAAGTGAGTCGACAGCCGCAGCTCAGCGGTGCAGTTCGATGGGATTGGAAAAGGTCTCGGAGGGCATTTGCGGGAAGGGCTTGTCGCAAAATTCGGTTTTGATCAGGTAGCGGCCGGGCGGCGTGTTGGCCGGCAACCGGGCGGTGAGCGCGTGGGCCGCCTTGCGGTTGCCGATCTGCAGGCACTCGGTGCCTGTGCTCTGGTCGAGGCGGACACTGGCAACCGGCTGCTGCGGATTGGCGGCAGCGAAGAGCTGCACCGTTGGCCGCACGCCAAAGGCAAAAGAGCTGAGGCTGGAGAGCGACAGCCGAACCCGATCCTGCGGCGCATAGCGGTCAAAATCGGTGGCCAGATAGAGGTGACGGTTGTTATCCGGCTCCGGGGCGCGGGTTCCCGAGGTGGCGGCCTCCCAGAAACGGGGCCGACCGGCGTCGAAATGCACGGTCTTGCCGCCGTAATGCCCAATGCCGCCGCAATTTTTAGCTTTGATTGTTTCCCACAGCCGTTTGCCGTCTACCCCTTCCAGCCAGAAATCAAGCGCCAACCCGTCCATGTGGGTGCTGGTTTTGGCCGCATTGTTGCCCTGGGCGCGGATCTGGTCGTTGTATTCTGGGCTGCGATAGGCGGACTCGATGTTGATAGTCTTGCCGGGGGCGAGCCGCTCGGCAAAGTAGCTGAGCATGAACAGCATTCGGGGCGAGATGTGCTCGCCGGTCTCCTTGCTGGGATAGTCAAACACCCAGTCCACCTTGGAGAACGCGGGTTCGTTGAACGAGCCGTCGGGCTTGAGCAGCTCGACCTTGGCTTCGCGGTTGTTGCGCAGGTTTTTTAAGTGCATGGCGCCGCTGCCCATGACAAAAAAACGTCCCGGTTGTTGTTCGGCATTACAATTTTCTACTGACAACAACGAAACAACAGAAAGTAAAATTGCAAATATGATGTTTTGGATAAAGAAAGGCATGTCCGGTTGATTGGTTGATTGAGACCACCTGGGGGCGGGTGAGGAGAACGCGAATTGGCAGACGAGCGGATCAATGGATCGGCGGATCAATGAACAGGCAGACTGGCGGCGACGGGCGGGCAGCCGCGAAGCGGAAAGCCGGTTACTCCGGCAGCTGCTCCACCACAATGCCTTTGTTTTGCACGCCGCGCAGCAGTTCTTCGCGGGCGCGTTGTTTGCTTTTGATCTGCAACTGCAGCCAGGCCCGCCATTCTTCCCGTTTCTGCGCCCCAGGCGAGCCGGGATCCAGGGGCGGGCTGCTCGCCAGTTGCACCTGGACCTGCTGCATTTCGTGGGTCAATCGGTCGTACTGCTCCTGAAAAAAGGCCAGATCGCGGATGGTTTCGTAACCAATGACCATCCTGGGGGAAACTGTTTTTTGCGATTCGTTGTCCATAATGGGTGCTCCTCGCTGGGTGGTTCGGTCGCCTCAAACCGTGCAGCCACGGTTCCGGCGGCGATGTCGAAAGGGAGGGGATGGACAAACTGTAGGATAAGAAACAAAAAAACGCAACCAGGGATCAGGCCCGGCCGCTACTCCACCCGCCGGCAGAAGCTTTCCACCTCCTGCCATTTCTGCGTGAGCCGCTGTTCGGAAACCGGCTGGGCCGTGCCCAGTTCCGGAGCAAAGATCGAGACCCGGAATTCTTCCAGCAGATCGAGATATTCCTGCTGGCAGAGCCGACAGGGCAGGGTGGGGGCGTTGAAATGGGTCATCTGCTGAAGACGGGCCAGCGGCGCGCGCAGCCGTTCGGCCTTTTTGTCGTCCTTGAGCGGCGAATGTTCGGCCCGCTCGATCCGCAGGGCCAGGGCCTGGAGATAGCGCGGTTTGTGCCGCAACTGCTCAGCGTGGAGGGTGTGGAGGAAGTGTTCCGGCACGATCTGCTCCAGGGCCAATAAATATTCCTGGTGGCGGGACTGCTGGTAGTTTTTGTTTGCTTGGGCCCGTGCGGCCCACTCCATGATTGCGTTCTTGACCACGCGCCGCTGCTGCAGGGTTTCATGGACCGTGTCGAGCAGGGCGGAGGCGATGCGCAGCAACCCCTGTTCGCCGGTCCGGGCCAGCGTGTGCTGAAACTCGGCGCAGGAAGGCAGGGCGCCCGCGTGGGTTGCAAAGACCGCATCGAGCAGAAAGGCCTGAAGGGCAACGCGCAGTTCGGCGGCCGAGACCTTGGCCCCCAGGCTGAGCCAGGAGGCGGAACGGCTGGTGAGCGAGCCCTTGCACAGTTTGCGCAACGCGTTCATTTCCTTGGTGAAATGCAGACCGTAGAGAAATTGCAGCCCCAGCCGGTTCTCACGTCTGCTCTGGGGTTCGCTGTCGATAAAGCGCAACTGCACCGCGCCGTGCGCTTCATCGACCTGCAGGGCTGGAAAGAACAGGCCGATCACCCGGCCGCCGGCGTCGGTCAGCGGCAGCTTGGGGTCAATGCTGTCCAGGTCCTGATCAGTGATTTCGCGCGGCGCCGGCAGCTCAAGACGCCCGCCCGCAGCCTGAGCTCCGCCGCTGTGCTGCTCAAAGGCCAGCAGTTCGTCAAAGACGCGGCTGGCGACCAGGGGTTTGCCCTGATCGTCCACCAGGAGAAAGCGCATCCGCAGATGGGGCGGCAGGGCGTCGGCCTGCCAGTCGCCGCGCTGCACCGTCACCTGATAGGCACGGAGAATGGCGCGCTCCAGTTCCTGGTAGAGCGAGCCCTTGGCAAGCATCAGGCCGTCCATGATCCGATCCACCGCATCGGGCAGCGGCGCCAGGCGGCGGCGTTGCTGTTTGGGCAGCCGTTTGCACAGCAGCAGCAGCTTTTCCGGCAGCAGGCCGGGCACCAGCCATTCAAAGATCTGCGGATTGAGATGGTCGCGCAGGGTGCGGGGAATGCGCACCGTGACTCCGTCCGCCTCGTCGCCGGGGGTAAAGAGATAGCTGAGTTCCAGGTCAAACTCGCCCACCCGGATCGTGGCCGGAAACCGGTACAGCTCCTCGGCGTCGGGCACGGCCAGGCAGATGTCCTCCTCGCTCATGCGCAGGAAGGCGTCGCTTTTTTTGCCCCGGAGCATCCGGTTGAGGGTGAAGCGGTCGTACACCTTGCCCAGGCGGGCGTCGTAAAAACCGTAGAGCACCTCGTCGTCGACCACGATGTTGCGCCGCCGGAATCGTTCTTCCATCTCCTGAAACTGAGTCACCAGGGCGGTGTTGTGCTCAAGAAAGGGGTACTGGCCGCCCAGCTGGTTGTCGATCAGGGCCGAGCGGATGAAGATGTCGCGCGCCTCGGCCAGGGTTTGTTCGTTGATCCGGCCGTATTCAACCTTGCGGCCGGCCACGATGGTCAGGCCAAACAGGCTGACCCGCTCCAGGGCCAGGACCTTGCCGCTTTTCTTCTCCCAGTGCGGGTCCGACCAGGAGCGCTTGCACAGCTCGCCGCCCAGCCGCTCCAGCCAGTCGACTTCAATGGCGGCTGCGGTGCGGGCGAACATCTGGGTGGTTTCAATGAATTCGGCGGCAATGGCCCACTGCGGCCCCTTGTTGTACAGCCCGGAACCGGGAAACAGGACCACTTCCTTGTTGCCGGCGGAGAGGTAGACGTTTTTCTCTTTTTTCAGGCAGATGTTGCGCAGAAAACCGCTGGCCAAGGCGATGTGGACGGAGTCGTAACCGGCTGGCGACTCGCTTTGGTGAAACCCCTTGTCCTCGCGGAGCAGCCGGCTGATCTGTTCATGCACGTCCATCCATTCGCGCATCCGCTGCCAGGAAAGGAAATGGGCCTTGCAGAAGCGCGACAGTTTTGATTTGGACGGCGGCTCTTCGCCGGGCACGAAAAACCCTTTCCAGATGTTGAGCAGGGTGAGGAAATCGGATTTCTTGTCGACAAACTGGCGGTGAACCTCGTCGGCCTTGTGTTCCTTGTCCGGCGGCCGCACCCGTGGGTCCTGGATGGAAAGGGCGGCGGCAAGGATCGTGACCTCGCGGCTCGAGCCCAGGGTCATGGATTCGATGATGATCCGGGAGATGCGCGGATCAAGCGGCAGCCGGGCCATCAACCGGCCGTTGGCGGTGAGGCGATGGTCGCTTGTGAGCGCGCCCAGTTCCCTGAGTAGGCGGTAGCCTTCGCGGACCGCCGTGGAGGGCGGGGCGTCGATAAAGGGAAACCGGGTGGGGTCGCCCAGCTTGAGGTTGATCATCTGGAGGATGACCTCGGCCAGGTTGGAGCGCTGGATCTCCGGCAGGGTGTAGGGCTCGCGGCTGAGAAAATCCTCCTCGCTGTAGAGGCGGACGCAGGTCCCCGGTCCGGTGCGGCCGCAGCGGCCTCGGCGTTGCTGGCACGAGGCCTGAGAGATGCGGCTGACCTTGAGGCTGGTGGTTCCGGTGCGCGGGTTGTAGCGGGCAATCCGGGCCAGGCCGGTGTCGACCACGTAGCGGATGCCGGGCACGGTGACCGAGGTTTCCGCCACATTGGTGGCGACAATGATCTTGCGTCGGTTTGTTGGCCGGAAGATCTTGCGCTGATCAGCGGCCGGCAGACGGCCGAAAAGCGGCAGCAGCAGATGGCTGTCGCCCAGATGCTGCAGGCCGTCCAGGGTGTCGCTGATGTCGCGCTCGGTGGGCATGAACACCAGCACGTCGCCGCCCTGGGGCAATGTGGCCAGTTCCAGAACCGCGGCAACCGCCTGGTCAACATAGGAAACTTCCTCGTCGTCCTCTTCCGATGCTTCTTGGTGCAGGGTGGTGATCGGGTAGGTGCGGCCGGATACCGCAATCACCGGCGCGTTGTCGAAATGGGCGCTGAATTTTTCGGCGTCAATGGTGGCCGAGGAGATGATCAGTTTCAAGTCCGGCCGCGCGGGCAGCAGGTTTTTCAGGTAGCCGAGCAGAAAATCGATGTTGAGGCTGCGCTCGTGGGCCTCGTCGACAATCAGGGTGTCGTAGCGCTTCAGCTGCTGGTCCTGGCGGGTTTCGGCCAGGAGCACGCCGTCGGTCATGAATTTG
>Ga0074197_1003025_pt1 | contig 10738 bp, 11 predicted proteins | sample EPASupsiteSAE305_FD_64526 | JGI IMG/M metagenome (GOLD analysis project Ga0074197, IMG submission 64526) | Bioremediated contaminated groundwater microbial communities from EPA Superfund site, New Mexico - SAE3-05 reassembly with SPADES | ecosystem: Environmental > Aquatic > Deep subsurface >...
GTGTGGAGATTTGATTACCGTATATTTACGAATCTTTGTTGGTAAAGGTATCGGACCACGAATTACCGCGCCTGTACGCTTAACAGCCTCTACGATTGATGCTACAGATCTATCAAGTACACGATGATCATAAGCTTTCAATTTTAAACGAATTTTTTCCATGTTTTTCCTTCTAAAGAACTCGTCAAGTCTTGCCTGACTATTTAAGGGAGCGGAATTGTATCTAAAGAATCTCTATTATTCAAGAATATATGGGCTAAAATTTAAAATTTATACAATTTTATTTCCTTTTAATAAGGAAGTGGTAAAATTGCAATATGGAAATATTACTTGAAGAGTTATACAAAACCGATATACATATAGACAAATTTCACTTTAGAAAACTGTTTTTGGAAGATTTAAGTTATCAGATAAACGGAATATCGCAAAGCGGAAAAACAAAATTGGTTAAAAACTATCTGCTTGGGCTTAAAAAAAACAGTTATTTGTATATTGACTGCAATGATTTACGCATAGATACCAATGAGCTAAACAATACTCTTCAAAATTTTTGCAGTAATAATAAAATTGAAACACTTGTTCTTGATAACTATATCCAAACTATTAATATAGTAAATGTAGCACAATTGATAATTTGCAGTGAAATAAATTATAAAATAGATTTTTTAAACACTCTTAGACTATATCCACTGGATTATGAAGAGTTCCTTGCTTATGAACATAAGTACGATTCAAGTTCGCTCAACCATTTTTTTCAGCTCGGCGGTTTTCCGTACATGCATAAGATAAATGGCGATGAAAGAGTTGTATATCTCCAAAAAACATTAAAATACGCACTGAGTGAGATAGAACTTGATATCCTAATTTTTTGTACAAAAATGATGGCACAAAAAATATCTCCCTATTCTATATATGAGAGACTTAAACATACTAGAAAAATATCAAAAGACAAACTCTATAAATCTTTTGATACCCTAAGCGAAAAAGGCTACATTCATCAACTGCAAAAAACAAATCATCCAAAAGCCATTAGAAAAATTTATCTATGCGACATATCTTTAAAATCTGCTCTTAGCATAGATAAACATTTTGGCAGACTTTTTGAAAATATGATTTACCTAGAACTTCTAAAATCAGGCAGAGAGTGTTTTTACGATGACGGCATTGATTTTTATCTCCCACTTAGCGAAGAGGTAATACTCGGTATGCCTTTTGCAGACGAGAGAATGCTTTTTAAAAAAATAGAGTCTATCGAAGCATTTATATTTACATATCAGATTAAAAAAATAACCGCTATAACAATGAGTAAAGAGGGAAGTATGAGCCATCCGCTATCTGTCGTAGAGATGATTCCTTTTGATATCTGGGCGCTTGGAGATTAATATTAATCATTTATTAAATAATTTATCTAAATTATAAATTTATGATAGAATATACGACCAAAAATAAAAGGATACGATTTTATGTTTTTTTCAAAAAATACCGATAAGAGTTTGATTAAAGAGTTAGTAAACGATATGGCCATCCTTAAAGAAGAGCTAGATTTCTACAAAGAGATGGCTGCTTTTTCTCAAGAAGAGATGTTAGTTGCATTAAACAGAGACGGTTCTGTGGCTTTTTTAAATGAAATAGCTACAATGAACATAAAATCAATTCAAGACCTCTCAAGAGAGTTGCAAAAAAACAGCAATATAATTGAACTAAACGGTTGCAGCGGTAAAGCTGTCTTTAGAAAATCAAAAAGCAGAGATGTTACATTTTATAGGATAACCAAAACGGATATGCGAGATACCCGTGATAGCGATATTTTAAGTCTTCATCAACAAGCTATAACATCCGCACTTACAGATACGCAGAAAACTTTTTCACAAATGCTCGAAGAGTTAAAAGTGATGAAGAGTGAGTCTGTAGCAATTGCAAGTGAATCAAAAGAGGGTCTTGTGCTTATAGAGCAATCGGCTCACGCTATGGATATGCTTAGTCAAAATACGCAGCTAAACATTACGGGTATGCATTCGCTAAACCAAAGAAGCAATGAGATATCTACAGTACTTACACTTATACAAGATATTGCAGACCAAACAAACTTATTGGCTCTCAATGCCGCGATTGAAGCTGCCAGAGCGGGTGAGCATGGACGCGGTTTTGCCGTTGTTGCCGATGAAGTTAGAAAACTTGCCGAAAAAACGCAAACTGCTACTAAAGATATATCTTTGGTCGTAAAAGCTATGCAGCAAGAGACAAATGAAGCTGAGACTAACACTAACGAAGTAAACGACATCGTTATAGAGACAAAATATAAGATAGAGGATTTAAATCTTAAAATAAAATCTTTTGAAGAGAATGCTTCTCGCAGCCAATATGAAGTAGAACACATTAGCGATAAAATATTTTCATCTTTGGCAAAAATTGACCATGTTATATACAAACATAATGTTTATGCTCTTATATTCGGCGAAGAAAATAGCTTTAAAAATACATCACACAATGAATGTCGTCTAGGAAAATGGTATAGCAACGGCATAGGCAAAGAAACCTTTTCTAAAATGCCTTCGTATGTAAAACTAGACAGACCTCATGCTATAGTGCATGAACAAGCAAATTTACTTGCAACCGAATGTGGTTCGGATAAAAACATCTGCTCCAAAGAGATTATAGAACAACGCATTCATGCGATAGAAGATGCAAGCAACGATGTTTTTAAATATCTTGATGCTTTAGTAGAGGAAAAAGCTAAAGAGACTATGCATATAGCCGCAAAAGAATTATTTAAACAAGGAGAAAAAAAAGATGAGTACACAACAAAAAAACATAGTCATCATAGATGATGAGAATGATATTTTACAGATGTTGGAGAAGTATCTTGCTCGCGATGGCGGATATAGGATTACTACATATAGCAATCCTGTAAATGCAATATCTTCACTGCCAAAAGATACTGATTTGATACTGCTTGATATCATGATGCCGCAAATGAACGGTTTGGACGCTCTTCCTAAGCTGCTGGAAAAAAATCCAAAAGTAAAAGTGCTTATGATGACGGCCTACTCTACCCTAGACAAAGTTCTTAACGCTCATAGATACGGAGCAACGGATTATATAATGAAGCCGTTCTCTTCCCTTGATACGCTGGGTAAAAAAATCAAAGAGGTTTTGAAAAAATAGCTATGGATATAAATGAGATATCTATCCTTTTTGTAGAAGACGATGAAAAAATAAGAGCGCAGATATCTGATTTTTTAACATCAAAAAAGTTTAAAAATGTATATGTAGCCAAAGACGGAGAAGATGGATTTTTAAAATATCGAGAATATAAACCCGATATCGTATTGACAGATTTAACCATGCCGATTATGAGTGGGCTTGAGATGTCAAAAAAAATCAAAATCTTAAATGAAAACACCCCGATACTTCTAATTACTTCCCATTTTGAAAAAGAGATAACGGAAGAAGCAGTCGACATCGGTATAGATGCTTATCTTTTTAAGCCGCTGACACTTGATAGAGTTGAGAAGATACTCAACAAATATATAGAACGGATTTTATTTCAAAGAAAATTTAAAAATGAACATAAACTCTTAGAAGAGTATAAGCGCGTCATTGATATCAGCGCTTCCGTTACCAAAACCGATACGAGAGGCATTATAACCTATGTAAACGACTCATTTTGCAAAATGACCGGCTACTCTAAAGAAGAAGTTATCGGCAAAGACCACAAAATCATTAAACACCCTGAGACAAAAAGCAAACTCCATAAAGAGATGTGGGCAACGATATCAAATAAAAAAGTATGGCGTGGACGCGTTAAAAACCTTAAAAAAAACAGAGAAACTTACTATGAACATCTAGTAATAGTGCCCATCGTAAATGAAGAGAACATTATCCAAGAGTATATAGCGCTTAAACAAGATGTTACGGAACTTTCCACGCAAAAAGAACAGCTTAAAAAACGGATAGAAGAAGAGGTTGAAAAAAACATCAATCTCCACAAAGAGAGAGAAAAAGAGAGGCTTTTGGAAGAAAAATTTTCAATTATCGGGAAAATGGCGGCCGGAATCACTCATGAGATAAACACCCCTCTTACCTATATAAAAGGTAATCTGGAGCTGATGATACAAGATATCATGGATTTAGATGATAGCGTAAAACAAAAAAAATACCTGCAAGAAGATAGCAAAACGGTGCTTGACGGAGTAAGCAGAATTGCTTCTATAGTCGAATCAATGAGAGAAATGGCATCTCAGGCAAAAGAGAAACCACAAGTAACAAACATCTACGCCTCTTTGATAACTGCTCTCACGCTATCGCACAATAAAGCGAAATTTATCTCAAACATCACAATTCAAAATAATCACTTCAACCTTGGTATGGATAAAGATTTATACACTTTTTTAGCACCCATCCAAAATCAGAGAATTGAACAAGTTTTTATCATAATAATCAATAATGCGCTTGATGCGCTAAAACTTAGTCGTGGTTTTGAAACAAGAGTATTGGATATAACGCTAAGAAGTGAGGACGACTATATCGTAGTAAGCTTTAAAGATAACGGCGGCGGAATAAGTCAAGATATAATGCCAAATATTTTTGACTCTTTTCAAAGTTCTAAAACAGAGGGTGGAATGGGTCTAGGTCTTAATGTTGCCAAAAAAATAGTTGAAGAACACGGCGGGAAAATTATTCCGTCAAACTACGAAAACGGCGCACTCTTTGAAGTCTATCTCCCTAAAAGGCTAAAACTGCAAAATGAGAGCTAATTTATGCGGAATTGATGAAGCCGGACGAGGACCCATTGCAGGCGACCTTGTAATTGCCGGTTGTATTTTAAAGAAATCTATTGACGGTTTAGCTGATTCAAAAAAACTAAGTGAAAAAAAAAGAGAATATCTTTATGAAATCATTATTAAAAACTCAACTTACCATATAGTTAAGTTCTCTCCCAAAGAGATTGACGAAAACGGTATATCTATATGTTTAAAAAGAGGTCTAGAAGAGATTATGAAAAATCTTTCCTGTGATAATTATCTTTTTGACGGAAACTCTGCATTTGGCGTTAATGGACTTCAAACTATGATAAAAGCGGACGGGAAAATTCCTGAAGTAAGTGCCGCTTCTATTTTGGCGAAAGTAACCCATGATAGAAATATCATCAGAGACGCTAAAATCTATCCTATGTATGAGTTTGAAAAACATAAGGGATATGGAACCGCTCTGCATATAGAGATGATAAAAAAATACGGCTATTCTGAAATTCATAGAAAAAGCTATAGACTCAAAGCACTTGAACCTACGCTTTTTTAGAAAGTTTTAAAATAAGTAATTTAGCTCAAAACGGTATTCGTTGTATGAGTCTTTGTCTGTACCGCTTGTACGATTGTCGGCATCAACGGAGGCAAAACGAACTCTTGCGTCAAGCTGCGGCGTAAGTTGTTGAACCAAATCTACATGGATAACGCTCATATCGGCTTGCGCTCCGGCAGCTTGTTTACTCTCATCAAAATCTTGAATCACATAGCGACCCATAGCTTTAAACCCTTTTAGGATTTGAGCTTTTCCAAAGTCATAAGTTACTTCGCCCATTGTACTTTTTGTATTTGCTATCCAGTTTAGTTGAGCCATTGCGCGGGTATATCCGCCTGTAGGAAAACCTCTCCATGGAGCAACTAAGTCTGCCTCATCTGCTACGGCAGAGTAACCTGCTAAAACTTTAAGCGCGCCTTTTGTTAAAACTAAACGAGCCATCCATGCCGAACCATCAAGTGTATATCTATCTTTATAGCCAAGCAGTGTTGCAGGGCTTTTATCTCTGCCCAAATTTCCGCTCAAACTTGCCCCGCCAACTGCTCCGCCGCCATCATCAATCTGTTCCATATAACGAAATCCAGGGGTAAGTGTATAACCGTCGCCAAGAGCTATCTTGTAGTTTATCTCGCCTATTAACGATGAGACAACATCAGGAACTACCGTATATGTAAAATCTAATTTTAGATTTTCTAATGAGCTATTGCTTATAGCCGCAATTACGAGTTCATGTTTGGGATCTTCACCCGCTGCTTTGAAGTTTGCATAACTTAAACCCTTGTGAACGCCGGAATCATCATTGTTATTCCAGCTGTTGCCTGAAGAGTCTTTAAAAGTTAAAACATCATGAAAAGTCGTATGGTCTCTTAGTTTTTGAGCAGTTAGGTATGCACCTTTAATAGTTGTTTTTGGTATATCTTTTGATTCAAAGCTAAGACCCTCAAAACTATTTGGAATCATCTTTGTATCATTTGATGCGGTAAGAGCCGATTCAAAAAATTGGCGACCAAATTTAAATGATGTTTTTGAAATATCATACTGTATATAGGCTTGTGCTAAAACTGCCATATACCAATCATTGTCAGTGCTAACATCATAACGACTGAAAGTATCCTTACCAGATTTTACAAACCCGATATCCGCATTTTCTTCACGAAGAGAATCAAATGGACTGCTTGAATAGTAAAAGCCTGCCGTTGCACTTAACCCAGAGAGCGGAGCAGTTTTATAAATCAAACTGCCGCCGAGACCAAAAGCTTTATTATCCGAATTGGAAGCATTATTCGGTGCTTCCCAATCCCATGCAAAGATATTTGTTCTTAAGCGACCGTAAAACATACCGTTTGTAAATGCCTCGCTTATATTGTTTGCAGAAGATGGAAGTGTGTTATAGACCTCATTCATATTACCTTGCAAAGTCCTTTTTGGCTTTGCCTCATCTGCACTTATTGAAATTGCAAGCGTACACGCAAGCACTGTAACCAAACTTAATTTTACTAATTTCATCTTAACCCTTTTTTATTTAAAAATTCTCTAATAAAATCACATTTACAAAAGTATCTTTGCTAAGATTTCCGTCTTCTTCACCGGTTATCATCAAAGCGCTATTTTGCAGCATATTTGTTAAAATTGCCGAACTTCCGACTTTTTTATCTTTAAAGTTTACAAAATATTGCCCGTCAACTACCTCTACATTACAAGCAGTAAATTCGGTAAGCTTACTTCTTTTTGTAAAATCCTCGCTAAGTTTTGCTTCAACCATTTTGTATGCGCTGCTGCGACCCAGCATTTTTGCTATAAGCGGCAACACATATAAAATAGCCGTAACGGTTGATGAGTAAGCAAAACCCGGAAGTGCTAAAACAAATCTATCCTCTTTTTGCGCTACTAAAATATGCTTGCCCGGCTTTATCGCTACACCCTTATATATAACTTCAGCACCCAGACGAGGAACTATATCTTTTACAAAATCATAATCTCCGACACTAACACCGCCCGTACTTACCAAAATATCGGCACAACTTAGTGCATTTTGAAATGTCAGCATTATTGAGTCTCTATCATCACCAACCGTTCCAAGCTGCACCACTTCTGCTCCGGCTTGCTCAAAAAGCGCCGCGAGCGTGTAGTTATTTGAACTTCTGATTTGCGCTTCATTCTCACTGCTAACACCCAAATCTAAAATCTCGCTTCCTGTTGAAATAACAGCAACGCGAGGTTTTAGTGCAACTTTTACCATTACGCGATTAAGCGCAGCCATTACGCCGATTTCGACAAAGCCTATCTTCGTACCCTTTTTTATAAGCACATCTCCGGCTCTATACCCCTCACCTATCGGACGAACGGATGAGCCGTAAGGGACGCTCTCATTTATAATGATTTTTCCGCTCTCTACCGTAACATTTTCTATCTGAATAAGAGTATCGGCTCCTAAAGGCATTTTAGAACCTGTAAAAGTTTTTATACATTCGCCGCTTTTTATAGTTCGCTTTTCATCGCTTCCTGCGGGATTGTCTCCGAGAATAGCAATGCTTTTGCTCTCTAAATCATCGTAAATTACCGCATAGCCGTCCATTGAAGCAGTCGGAAATTGCGGATCGCTATACTCCGCAATAATATCTTCTGCCAATACTCTTCCAAGAGACGAACTAAGAGGCACATTTTGGGTTCTTGAAGCATTTACTTGAAGCAAATCAAGCATATTCTGGCTTGTTTCATAAGATAATAAGCTCATTTTAAAACTCCGCTCCCTTTTATAGCAGTTGAACGATCAAGTGCGTAAATTCTCTTACCATCCCTTAAATCATACTTCCAAATAGGAGCAGATGCCTTAAAATCCTCTACAAACTCATCAATAAATTCTAAAGCAACACGGCGTTTTGGAGAAAAAACAGCTGCAATATATGAAGACTCATGAAGCATAACATCACCGCGAGAATGAGCCATTTTTATAACCGCACCTCTCTCTTTGGCTCTCTTCTGCCACGCTTCAAACCAACTATTGAGTATCGGTTCATAGATATCAAAGCTAAGTCCATCAATGTTGTCTTCACTTCTTACTGTTCCGACAAAAGGAATATATGCCCCGTAGTTGCTTTTTGCTTCTTGCTCATACCAATCTTTTAATATTTGCGGAACATCTAAAGCCCCGTCATACAGATAAAGCATTTCTCAGCCTCCGCAAACAGGCGGCAATAGAGCAACTCTATCCCCATCTTTTAACTCTATATCTCTACTGCTCACAAGCATATCATTAACGGCAACTGCAGAGTTTTCAAGCCATGGCTGCATCTCTTCATCATTTTGCAATATTTTAGCCAACTCGTCCAAGTTCGCTATCTCTAACTTCAGAGACTCTTTTTGTATCGGACCTAAAAATTCTACTGTAACCAAAATATCGCTCCATAACTATTTTTACTGCTACCATTATATCAAACTCATCTTTTTTATAAGTTAAGAGCTGTATAATTTTGCCAAATATCTGTCGGAGAAGTGCGTGGTTTTTGGAAAAATCGAGTATCTAAATCTTTTACCTTTTCATGTTTTTATGAAACGATTTACAAAAAGCTCTCAGCAAAGTATGAGTATGCACTACTACCGTGATGTTCCTGCAAAAACAAACAAAAAATTTATCTCGCACAGAGTCGACGCCGCTTTTATTTCCAGCATAAAAGCAAAAAATCATAAACATGTAAATTTAGGAATTATCGCAAAAAAAGAGGTGCTTAGCGTCTTGGTAGTTCCACATATAAACGATGTAAACGATGCCGAATCTGAAACTTCCAATGTGCTCGCAAAAATATTAAATACGCAGGGCGAGGTTCTAATAGGAGATAAAGCGCTTAGATATTATCTGCAAAACAGACCTCATATAGACTTGGCGAAGATATGGAATGAAAAGTACAATCTGCCTTTTGTTTTTGCACTTTTGTGTTATCACAAAGATAGAGAACTTTATAAAAAAATTGAAAAAAATTTCCTAAAGTGCAAAGTAAAAATTCCAAGATACATTCTAAAAGAAGCCTCCGCTAGAACAAAAATTTCTCAAAAAGATATATTAAACTACCTAAAACACATCTCATACAATCTTGATGCGAAAGCCAAAAAAGGTCTCGCTAGATTTTATAAAGAAGCTTCAAAAGTATAAATCTTAACATAATTATGCGATATATCATTAAAATCTATAAGAAATTGTCAAGTTTATATTAGTTATACTTTCTTATGTAATTTGATTTAAATTGTTAAAAATAATTATTTAAAGGCTGTAAATGAAATTTATATTTTTGGTGTTGCCTATATTTTTGTATGCAGGAAATCTTGTCGATGCAATGTACAAAAGAAATAGTATTGAGATGGAAAGAAACCGCATATTAAATGAAAAAAATGCCCTTAGAAGGGCAGAACTTGAATTTACGAAAAGTAAAGCACACAAGGCTGAGCTAAAAACCGCCAACGACAATGCCCAAAAAGCAAATGAGCTATATTATCAAAAGCTTAAACAAATAGATAGAGCAGATAACGACACAAGAAATATTGAAACAACCGATACGGCAAATACCGATAAAAAATTATCATCTGCTGCTTATAAATCATCTGACTTTAACGGCAAAGCACAGCTTAAACTAGACAATTTGCATATTCTCGGAATCTCTAGTGTTAAACCGTTTAAAGATAATAAGCTGATCATCGAAGCAACCAACGGTACTTTTGCATTACCGAGAGAAAAATTTAACGAAGCAGAGAAAATTAACTTTACTCAAGAATTACTACAATAACCATGCCGATATTAGCATTTTTAATCTTTTAGTTAATCAATTTGTGACGAATAGGTAACTAAAGTGTTTTTTACGAAACTTATAAGGAATCATGAAAACTCATATTTATCGATGTTTTGAGAGATTGTATAAGAAGAATGGTGCGGATGAGAGGACTTGAACCTCCACACCTTACGGCACTAGATCCTAAGTCTAGCGTGTCTGCCATTTCACCACATCCGCACATGGTAGTTAACAATTAAAAAAAGTGGTACGCCCTAGAGGATTCGAACCTCTGACCGATGCCTTAGAAGGGCATTGCTCTATCCAGCTGAGCTAAGGACGCATACATTCATAAAAATGGTGCGCCCGATAGGATTCGAACCTATAACCGTCGGATCCGAAGTCCGAAACTCTATCCAATTGAGCCACGGACGCCACAAAGTTTATTATTATTTTTAAGCTTTTTTTATATTTTTTTATTATGGGGTGGGATGCGGGGCTCGAACCCGTGACCCTCGGCACCACAAACCAATGCTCTAACCAACTGAGCTAATCCCACCATGTTTTTAAAAAATATAAAATGGTCGGGGTGAAAGGACTCGAACCTTCGGCCCCTTGGTCCCAAACCAAGTACTCTAACCATACTGAGCTACACCCCGACCTGTACATTAAAGCAACCT
>Ga0074197_1003029_pt1 | contig 10728 bp, 8 predicted proteins | sample EPASupsiteSAE305_FD_64526 | JGI IMG/M metagenome (GOLD analysis project Ga0074197, IMG submission 64526) | Bioremediated contaminated groundwater microbial communities from EPA Superfund site, New Mexico - SAE3-05 reassembly with SPADES | ecosystem: Environmental > Aquatic > Deep subsurface >...
TGATCGGCGCCCCCTGGTTTCTGGTGATGCTGCGACGGGGGATACGCTGATGAGCGGCCTTGTCTTTGAACAGGTCAGTTTCAGCTATGGTCAGACCCCCTGCATCCGCGAGTTCACAGTCAAGCTGGCCAAGGGTGAACTGGTGGGGCTGATCGGCGCCAACGGCTCCGGCAAATCGACCCTGCTGCGTCTGGGTGCCGGCCTGCTGCTGGCTGATCAGGGGCAGGTGATCCTCGATAATAAGCCGGTGCGCAGTTGGCGTGGTCATGAACGGGCCAGCCGGCTGAGCTATCTGCCTCAGTCTCTGGAGGTGCCGTTGCCGTTCCGGGTGCTGGAGCTGGTGGAGATGGGCTGGGCCGCCGGTCGTCACCACGAGCGGCTTTCAGCTGTCGAAGTGCTTGATATGGTTGGACTTGCTGACAAGGCCGAACTGCCGCTGGCCGAGATCAGCGGCGGTGAGCGGCAGCGGGCATTCTTGGCCATGACCCTGGCCCAGGGCGGCTCGACCCTGCTCTTGGACGAACCGTTGGCCGGGCTTGATCTGCGCTATCAGTACGAACTGCTGGCCCTGTTACGGCAGCTCTGCCATGTGCGGGGGTTGACCATTCTGCTGTCGTTGCATGATCTTATGCTGGCCCGTGAGCTGGACCGGCTGCTGGTGCTGCGGCAGGGAGAATTGTTGGCCGATGGGCTGCCGGGCGAGCTGTTGCAGCCTGAGTTGATCTGCCGTACCTTCGATCTGGACCCGGCTGTCCAGCGGAGTCTGGCCTGGCAGCAGGCAAGCAGGTGGTGAGTCCGATGACTATGCAACGGTTGGGATTAGGCTGCGTTGCGGTATCGCTGTTGCTGCACGGAGCAGTTGTGGTGGCATTGGCTCGTTACGGCACGAGTTCCTCGCAGCAGGCCACCATCTATGAGGTGCTGCTGGCCAGCAGCCCGGCTTCTGCCGGTTCCTCCCTGCACAAGCCGCACAGCAGCAGAAAGCGGGGCCTGCCGGTTCCGTCTCCACCAGTCACGATTGTACGCGAGCAGCCAACAACGGTCAGCCCGGTCGTCCAGCCGGTCGTGCCGATTGCCGCCGTACCCGCTCCGGCAGTCACAGCCCAGTCGCCGGTCGTTGCATCAGCAGTACACGCACCGCCTGCAGCGGCGGCATCTGTCGGCAGTGGGACGGCACAGGCTGCCCGCAATGATGGTGCCGGCGGCCCGCTCCTGCAGCTGGGCAGCAGCGGTGCGCCTGCCTTCAGCCGTCAGGTTGCGCCGGTCTATCCTGCCCAGGCCCGCCGGCTGGGGCGTGAAGGGACGGTGGTGCTGAAGCTGGCCATCGATGCCGAGGGGCGTTTGCAGGGGGTGGAGGTGGTGCAGGCGGCTGCCTTCGGATTTACCGAGGCGGCGCTGACCGCCATCCGCCAATCCAGTTATCAACCTGCTCAACGTGCAGGGCGTCCAGTCCAGGCCCAAGCCCTGGTCACCGTCCGCTTTACGCTACGCTCATAGTACCATGCTGTGTAGGTCCCGTTTGTGGTAGCGCCAGCCAAAGGCCACCGCCCGTACGTACCAATCCACCAGGAATACCCCCCAGACTATATACAGTGACAGCTGCAGCAGCGGGCCCGCCACCCAGGCCAAGAGCACCCGTACCCCCCACATGGTCACCAGCGTGACGATAAAGACGTAGAAGGTATCGCCAGCCCCCCGCAGAGAACCGGCATACACAAAGGAGATCGCCAGCGGGATCTGGGCAAAGGCAACAATCCTCAGGAAAACAGCACCTTGGCGGATCACCTCCGGGTCGCGGGTAAAGACCATCACCAGGTAGTGGGGGATCAGCAGGAAGACCAGCGCCATGGTACCCATCACCACCAGGGCCAGCTTGAGGGCCTGCACATGGCTGGCATGGGCCCGCAGGTACTTCTTGGCCCCCAGCGACTGGCCCATCAGGGTTGCGGCTGCGATCCCCATGCCGGCGCCCGGCATGAAGGAGAGTGATTCGATGGACAGGCCGATCTGGTGGGCGGCGTAGGCGCTGGTGCCGTAGGCGATGATGAAGCTGGAGTAGAACAGCTGGCCCGATTGCTGGGCCACCCGTTCCAGGGCCACCGGCCAGCCCACCTGCCAGATCCTGGCGAACAGCGGTCGGTCAGGCCGGAGCAGGGCCAGGTAGTTATGCTTGAAGGCCTGGTAGAGTAGGTAGCAAAAGCCTACAAATTCCGAAAGGTTGATGGCAATGGCCGCGCCCTCCACTCCCAGCGCCGGCAGGCCCCATCTGCCGTAAATCAGCGGCCAGGCGATCAGGATGTGCAGGATGTTGACCAGCAGGATGCCCTGCATCGGTATGCGGGTCTGGCCGTTGCCATGCATGATGGCCGAGAGGATGTTGACCCCGGTGGTCCAGACCAGCCATTGGAACACCAGCCGGATATAGGGGCCGGCCTGGGCCTGTACCTCGGCCGAAGCCCCCATCAGGCTGGCCACCTCGGCTCCCCACAGGCTGCCGGCTACGGTTGCGATTGCGGTGAGCCCCAGGCAGGCTGCCAGCGCAGTGACCGCTGCCCGGCGGGCCTCCTCATGGCGTCCGGCCCCGAACAGGTGGGCGATCACCACCGAGGTGCCGGTGGAAAGACCCCAGAAGATGGTCATGGTGGTGAACAGCAGCAGCTGGCCCAGGCCGGTGGCGGCAATGGCCGATGCCCCCAGGCCGCCGGTCATGAAGATGTCGGCGATCCCCACCAGCCGTTGAAACAGCGATGAGAGCAGTACCGGCAGCGAGAGCCGGAAGACGTTGCAGCGGATCGAGACCGGTTTGTTGTGCAGGCAGGGGAGTATGCGGCGCAACAGAGATGACATGGCAGGACTGTAGCCCTTCCGGGGGAAGCAGGTCAATAAAAACGGGCGGGATCGATCTGATCCCGCCCGTTGGGTACTGCACAGCGGTGAGTGCGGAGCTACTTGGTGGCGTCGTCGCCGCCACCCAAGGCGGCATGGGCCGCTGCCAGACGGGCGATCGGCACCCGGAAGGGGGAGCAGGAGACATAATCCAGGCCGATCTTGTGGCAGAAGATCACCGATTCGGGATCGCCGCCATGCTCGCCACAGATGCCCAGCTTGATGTTGGGGCGGGTGGCGCGGCCTTTTTCGCAGCCCATCTTGACCAGTTGGCCGACCCCGTTCTGGTCCAGCGAGACGAAGGGGTCTTCCGGCAGGATGCCGGCATCCACGTAGAACGGCAGGAATTTCCCGGCATCATCACGGGACAGGCCGAAGGTGGTCTGGGTCAGGTCGTTGGTGCCGTAGGAGAAGAACTCGGCCTCAACGGCGATCTCGTCGGCGGTCAGGGCGGCGCGGGGCAGCTCGATCATGGTGCCGATCAGGTACTCCAGCTTGACGCCGTACTGGGCGATCACCTCGTCGCAGATCTTGACCGCGTTGGCCTTCAACACCGACAGCTCTTTCACGGTGGCGATAAGCGGGATCATGATCTCCGGCACGATGCTGAAGCCCTCATTTTTGACCAGTTCGCAGGCCGCTTCCATGATGGCCCGCACCTGCATGTCGTAGATCTCGGGGAAGGTGATCCCCAGGCGGCAACCACGGTGACCCAGCATCGGGTTGAACTCGTGCAGGAATTCTACCTTATTGCGCAGGGTCTGGGCCGGTACCTGCATGGTGGCGGCCAGGTCGTCGATATCCTTGTCTTCCTGGGGCAGGAACTCGTGCAGCGGCGGATCAAGCAGGCGGATGGTGACCGGCAGCCCCTTCATCTCGCGGAAGATGCCGATGAAATCACCCTTCTGCATCGGCAGGATCTTGGCCAACGCCTTCTGACGGCCTTCCACATCGGCCGACAGGATCATCTCACGCACCGCGGCGATCCGCTCGGCCTCGAAGAACATATGCTCGGTGCGGCATAGGCCGATCCCCTCGGCGCCGAACTCGCGGGCCACCTTGGAATCGTGGGGGGTATCGGCGTTGGTGCGGACCTTCAGGGTGCGGTACTGGTCCACCCAGCCCATCAGGGTGCCGAAGTCGCCGGTCAGTTGTGGCGGTACGGTGGGCACCTCGCCCAGCATCACCTGGCCGGTGGAGCCGTCCAGGGTGATGGTGTCACCCTTTTTGACCACCACGCCGCCGTTGGCAACAAAGCTCTGGCTGGCGTAATCGACCTTGATGTCGCCGCAGCCGGCCACGCAGCACTTGCCCATGCCCCGGGCCACCACTGCAGCGTGGGAGGTCATGCCGCCCCGGGCGGTGAGGATACCCTGAGAGGCATGCATGCCGTGGATATCCTCCGGCGAGGTCTCGATCCGGACCAGAATGACCTTTTTGCCGTTTTTGGCCAGTTCCTCGGCCTCGTCAGCGGTAAAGACCACCGTGCCGCCGGCAGCGCCGGGAGAGGCGGGCAGGCCCTTGGCAATCACCTTCTTCTCGGCCTTGGGGTCCAGCGAGGGGTGCAGCAGTTGGTCAAGTTGGGAGGGAGCGACCCGCAGCACGGCGGTCTTCTGGTCGATCAGCCCTTCCTTGACCATGTCCACCGCCACCTTGATGGCGGCCTGGGCGGTGCGCTTGCCGTTGCGGGTCTGCAGCATGAACAGCTTGCCCTTCTCGATGGTAAATTCGATGTCCTGCATATCCTTGTAGTGCTTCTCAAGAATCTGACGAATATCGGCCAGTTGGGCGTAACACTCCGGCAGCACCTCTTCCATTGCGGGTAGGTCGCCCGGCTTTTTCTGATGCAGGTTAATCGGCTGGGGGGTGCGGATACCGGCCACCACGTCTTCGCCTTGGGCGTTGACCAGGTACTCGCCGTAGAAGTAGTTGTCGCCGGTGGAAGGGTCACGGGTAAAGGCCACGCCGGTGGCGCAGTCGTCGCCCATGTTGCCGAAGACCATCGACTGCACGTTGACGGCGGTGCCCCAGTCGGCCGGGATGTTGTTCAGTTTGCGGTAGGTGATGGCCCGCTGGTTCATCCAGGAGCCGAACACGGCGCCGACGGCGCCCCACAGCTGTTCTTTCGGGTCTTCCGGAAAGGACTTGCCCAGGTCGGCCTTGATCTTGGCCTTGAACTGGGCCACCAGGTCCTTCCAGTCGGCGGCGGTCAGCTCAGTGTCCAGATGCACACCCTTCTCTGCCTTCTTTTGCTCCAGCAGGTGCTCCAGGGAGTGCTTGTCCATGCCCATCACCACGTCGGAGTACATCTGCACAAAGCGGCGGTAGGCATCGTAGGCGAAGCGCTCGTCTCCGGCCTGGGCGATGATCCCCTGTACGGTGGTGTCGTTCAGGCCCAGGTTGAGGATGGTATCCATCATGCCCGGCATGGATGCCCGGGCGCCGGAGCGGACCGACACCAAGAGTGGATTCTGGGCGTCACCGAAGGTGCGGCCCATGATCGCTTCGACCTTTTTCAGGTTGGTCTCGACCTCGGCTTGCAGTGCAGCGGGATAGGTCTCTCCGTTGGCATAGTAGTAGGTGCAGACCTCGGTGCTGATGGTGAAGCCGGGGGGAACCGGCAGTCCGATGCTGGTCATCTCCGCCAGGTTGGCGCCTTTGCCGCCCAGCAGATTTTTCATGTCGGCCCGGCCTTCGGCCTGGCCATTCCCGAAAAAGTACACATACTTCGCTGCCATCTGAGTCCTCCTTGGATGATACGGTTTTAATGTCCGTAAAAAGCGTTTAATGCAAGTGAAAACAATAGGTTATACCATATACGATCTTTCGTGATTTCTCAAGGGAATTGTGGGGCACAGATGCACAAAGGGCGCATCTGTGCGCCCTTTGTGAGGATTTTAGATTACCGGCAGGCTGCGATGGCGGCGTCCATCAGGGTGGTGGCTTCGCTGGAAGGGGAGCCTGACAGCTGGCCGAGCTGGTCAACCGAATAGGTTGTAACCAGATAATCAGCCATACAGGCGCACTTGGTTGCGGCAAGCTTGGCAGACAAGGCGTTGGGACCCGAGGTGGAGCCGGCGATGCAGGATTCAGTGAAGCTTTTTCGAAAATTCTGTTTGAAGGAGGCGGCATCGGTTTGCTGATCTCGAGCGCACCCGGTGAGCATGGCGACCGTGCAACAGAAAACAAGACATAAACGCAGAGTCATGAAACGCCTCCGAAAGGACGGGATGGAGACAACTGTAGCCTGATTTTGCCCAAAAGCAACCCTTACCTTTTGCGTAGCACCCGTTTGTCGCCGGTACGGATGGTCAGCTTTTCGTTATCAAAGTGCTCCAGCAGCGGGATCATGAACTTGCGCGACAGGCCGGTCAGTTCGCGAAAACCAGACGGTATGATCTCGCCGTGCTGCTGCAAAAAGGTGATCAACTGCTGACGGATGGCATCCAGTGCGCTGCTGGCATAAAAGATATCGCTGGAGACGCGGGCCACGCTGCCGTCACGCACCAGTAGTGTCAGGTGGTCACGCACCTCTTTTTCGCTGCTGCGGCTGACCTCGGCCAGCTCTTTCACCGTGGGCGGTTCTTTACCGGCGTTCACCAGCAGCTCGCCAAGCTTGGACGCCAGGGCACTGGTCTGGGCAGCCGCTGGTTTGGCTGCGCCGGCCAGACGCACCAGGTCCCGTTCAGCGGCCAGTTTGGCTTCCTTTTCAAGATCGGCCAGCAAGGGGGCAAAGAAACGTTGGTCGCTGCGTTTCGGCAGGCGGGTCTTCAGCTCCTCCTTGTTGATGCCATCTTTAAGGGGATTGGCAGCCAGATAGGCAGTCAGTTCGGCCAGCAGACCTGCCTTCAGGGAATCGACCGCGGTTTTGTTGAGAAAGATACGTGGTTCGCGGGTCATCTGCACGATCTCGCCCGTAGCCAGCAACCCTTGTAGGGCCGCCTCGGCCTGCCTGCGGGGGATGCCGGAGCGCAGCACGATCTCCTCCAGGCTGATGCCGGATAAGAGCGATTGGGCCACGATCAGGCTGCAGGTCTTCTGGTGTTCGGCAACGTCGAGCGATTGCAGGAGGTTAAGGGCTTCTTCGCTGCGGCGACGACGGGCCGGTGGGAACGGGTCCAGCACGATACCGCCGCCAATGGTGGCGGCTGGAGACGAGGCACGGATCAGGTAGGGGTCGCCGGAGACCAGCAAGAGCGGCTCAGCCAACCGCAGTTGGGCGTAAGCGGTCTCACCGGCAGGCAGTTGGTCGCGGTCCAGCAGGATCACCTGGGCGGTGACCTCGCTGGTGCCGGTGTGGAAACGGACCGTGGAACGGTGCCGCAGGTCACGGGGGGCGGCGGACAGGTGGTCAAGCCGCACATCCACCCGGCGAGTGGTGCGAAAGACGCCGGCCGGAACCACCACATCGCCGCGCTGCACCTGATCCAGGTCGACCCCTTGCAGGTTCACCGCCAGCCGCTGGCCGGCCTGGCCGGTCTCGGCCTTTGCGCCGTGGGCCTGGATGCCCCGCACCCGGCCCGGTATCCCTCTGGGCAAGAGTTCCAGCTCGTCGCCGAGCTTGATTTCACCGGCCAGCAAGGTGCCGGTCACCACGGTACCGAAGCCGGCCACCGTGAAGACCCGATCCACCGGCAGACGAAAGTGCCCGTCCCGTTTCTTTTCAGCGGCCCCCTCTGCCAGCCGCGCCAGTTCAGCCTTCAGCTCGTCGAGTCCCTCGCCGGTCTTCGATGAAACCGGGATGATCGGCGCGTTCTCCAGGAAGGTGCCGGCCACGAATTCACGCACCTCCTCCTGTACCAGCGGCAGCCAATCCGGCTCCACCATGTCCCGTTTGGTCAGGGCCACCAGGCCGCTGTGGACACCTAAAAGCCTTAGAATATCGAGGTGTTCACGGGTCTGGGGCATGATCCCCTCGTCGGCGGCGATCACCAACATCACCAGGTCCATGCCGGCCACACCGGCCACCATGGCCCGCACGAATTTTTCATGACCCGGCACATCGACGACCCCGAATTCGATGCCGCCCGGCAGCTCCAGATGGGCAAAACCGAGCTCAATCGTGATGCCGCGGGCCTTCTCTTCTTTCAGTCGGTCAGTATCAATACCGGTCAGCGCCCGAACCAGCGAGGTCTTGCCGTGGTCGATATGGCCGGCTGTGCCGAGGATCAGGTGTTTCATTGCTTGGTTCCGTTCAGGTAGTCCGCCAGGATCAGCCGGCTGTGCTCGTCATCGTGACAGTAGACGCACAGATTTTCCCAGTTGCTGCCGTCGGGCGGGTTGTTGTGGTGATTGCCGTCCCGGTGATGGACGGTTAAGAGCTGCAGGTTCTCCCGTTCAAACTCCCGTCCGCACTTGGCGCAGATCCAGCCGTGAAGCTGCAATGATTGTTCACGGTAGCTGGCGTTGGCAGGTTTGTTCTCTGTTTTCAGCTTGTTAACCAGCTGGCGCAACTCTTCCGGCGAGGGTAGCTTGCGGGCTTGCGGACGTCGTTGCACCATATCAGCTGCCCTGGCGGGAGAAACGGTAGCCCACCCCTCGCACGGTAATGAAGTGGGCCGGCCGGGCCGGGTCCCGTTCGAAATATTTACGCAGCCGCACCACGAAGTTGTCCAAGGTGCGGGTCTCGGCGTCGGAAGCGTAGCCCCAGACCGACTCCAAAAGCTCGCCGCGGGGGATCACCTGCCCTTCACGTTGGAAGAACAGCGACAGCACCCGCACCTCCATCTCGGTCAGGTCGATCTCACCCTGGGCGGTCCTGGCTCGATAGGAAAGCAGGAATACCTCATTGTCGCCAAAATGATAGCCCTCCTCCACCGGATCGGGGCGGTACCAGGAGGAACGCCGCAGCATTCCCTTCACCCGCAGCAGGAATTCTGCCAGGTTGAACGGTTTGGTCAGGTAATCGTCGGCCCCGGACTCCAGGCCGGCCACCCGGTCAAGGTCTTCGGAGCGGGCGGTCAGCATCAGGATCGGCACCCGTGAATCCAGCTCGCGCATCGCCTTGCAGACTTGAAAGCCATCCATGCCGGGCAACATCACATCAAGAATGATCAGGTCGCAGCGTTCCACCCGCAGCGCCTCCAGTGCCGACTCGCCCCGGTCGAAATGGCTGACCGCATAGCCATCCAGCTCAAGGTTGAAACAGATACCACGGGCCAGGTGAATCTCGTCTTCCACCAGCATGATGCGGGGGCGATCACTCATAACGTAATGCCTCGATCGGGTTTAACGAAGCAGCCTTGCGGGCCGGATAAAAGCCGAAGAAGATACCCACTGCACCGGAAAACAACACGGCAATGGTAATTGAGAGCGGTGAGATCAGGGTCGGCCAGGAGAGTAGCCGGGAGACCACCATGGCGCCGCTGGCTCCCAGGGTGATGCCGATCAGGCCGCCCATGATGGTCAGTAGCACCGCCTCGGTCAGAAATTGCAGTAGAATGTCCTTGCGTTTGGCGCCGATCGCCATCCGGATGCCGATCTCGCGGGTCCGCTCAGTGACCGACACCAGCATGATGTTCATGATGCCGATGCCGCCCACGATCAGCGAGATGGAGGCCACCGACCCCAACAAGAGCGACATTGCCTTGGCCGATTGCTCGGCTACTGCCAGTATTTCCGAGAGGTTGCGCACGGTGAAGTCCTGCTCCCGGGTGGGGCCGATCCGATGGCGCTGGTTGAGCAGCGTGGTGATCTCCTCCTCGGCACGATCCAGCAGCTCTTCACTCTTGGCCTGCACCAGAATGGCGCCGACGGTGTTGGGAAACTGGCTGCCGATCAGCTTGCGTTGCGCCGTGCGCAACGGCACGAAGATCACGTCGTCCTGGTCGGTGCCCTGGGGGGACTGGCCCTTGCGGTCCAGGATACCAACCACAATGAACGGTACCTTTTTGATCCTGATCATCTTGCCCAGTGGGTCTTCATCGCCGAACAGGATCTGGGCGACACTTTGACCCAACAGACAGACCTTGGCAGCGCCGTCTACATCGGAGCTGGTGATGCTGCGGCCAGCCACCACCGGCCAGTCGCGGATGATAAGCAGTTCAGGGGTCGAGCCCATCAGCAGGGTTGACCAGTTCTGATTGCCGTAGATCACCTGACCGGAGCCCCGCACCGTCGGGGCTGCCAAGGCGACCGAGGGGCATTCGTGCTGAATGGCGCGGGCATCGTCATAGGTCAGGGTCTGCACTCCGCCACTGCCGGTACGGATACCGCCGCTGGTGGTTGAGCCGGGAATCACCAGCAGGATGTTGCTGCCGATGCTGGCGATCTGTTGTGAAATGATGTAGCTGGCGCCGGAGCCCACTGCCATCATGGCGATCACGGCGGCGATGCCGATGATGATCCCCAGCATGGTCAGGAAGGAGCGCAGTTTATTGATCCTGAGCGCACGCAGGGCGATCCGCAGCGGTTGAGTGAGGTTGGTCATGGCATCAGGGGGTGCTGATCAGGCCTCGCAACAGCGCAAGGTTGACCTGGTCCATCTCGTCGTTATCCCCCTTGGGGGTCTCAAGTATCTTGGGGATGGTGAAAAAGCGTGAGTCGTTCATGATCGAGCGGAACGGCTCCAGCCCCAGCATCCCCTGGCCGATATGGTCGTGACGGTCGACCCGACTGCCCAATCCCTTCTTGGAGTCGTTAAAGTGGAAACATTGCAGCCGTTCAAGCCCCAGCACCCGGTCAAACTCGTCCATCACCGCCTGGTAGCCCTGGGGGCTGGTGGTGTCATAGCCGGCTGCGAAGGTGTGGCAGGGGTCGAAACAGATGGGGAAACGTTGTGGGGAACGGCGTGCGGCACAGATTGGGCGCCGGTCCCCCAAATGGCGGACCAAGGTGAGGCCC
>Ga0074197_1003033_pt1 | contig 10717 bp, 10 predicted proteins | sample EPASupsiteSAE305_FD_64526 | JGI IMG/M metagenome (GOLD analysis project Ga0074197, IMG submission 64526) | Bioremediated contaminated groundwater microbial communities from EPA Superfund site, New Mexico - SAE3-05 reassembly with SPADES | ecosystem: Environmental > Aquatic > Deep subsurface >...
CATGTTGGTCTTGAAGATGGTCTCGGCCAGGTCGCTGGCGCCGACGTAGCGGCCGGTGTTGACGTCAATCACCGTCAGGGCCTCGGTGGGCTCGATGATGATGTAGCCGCCGGAGCGCAGCCAAACCTTTTTGTCCAGCGCGCTGTTGATGTCCGCCTCAACCCCGTAGCGTTCAAACAGGGGCAGGTCGGACTCGTAAAAGGTGATTTTGTCCTGCAGTTGGGGGGCAAAGGTCTTGGCGTAGGACAGCAGCTGCTCGTAGACCTCATGGTTGTCGATCACCAGCTCGTTGATGTCTTCGGTGAAGAAGTCGCGGACCGAACGGAGGATGATGTCGAGATCCTTGTAGATCAGGCAGGGGGCCTGCGACTTCTGCGCCTTGGTGAGGATTTCGTCCCACAGCAGCAGCAGGAATTCCATGTCCGCTTCCAGGGCCTCGTTGCCGATGTTTTCAGCCACGGTGCGCATGATGAACCCGGTGCCCGGCGGGCGCAGCACCTCGATCTTGTCGCGCAGCTGCTGACGGGTGACCTCGTCCTCGATCTTGCGCGAGATGCCGATGTGGTCGGTCAGGGGCATGAACACCAGGTTGCGGCAGGGCAGGGTGATGTTGCAGGTCAGGCGGGCGCCCTTGGAGCCGATGGGTTCCTTGGCGATCTGCACCAGAATTTCCTGGCCTTCGCGGAGGATCTCGTTGATGGCCGGGGCGGCGGAGAGATGGGGCGGCGGGGTCGAGCGAAGTTTGTGACCCAGAGGAAGCCGCTGGAAATTCTCGGCAAATATGTACAGGGCTTCGTCAACGTAGAGAAAGCCGGTGCGGTCCAGACCCACGTCGACAAAGGCCGCGTCAATGCCGGGCAACACCCGAACCACCCGGCCCAGATAGATGTTGCCGATCAGCCCCTTCTCCGAGACCCGTTCCAGGTGGAATTCGCGCAGATTGCCGTTTTCCACCAGCGCGATCCGGTTCTCGTAGGAGGTTGCATTGATGAGGATGTCTGTGTACATAGAAATGCCGGGTCAGATGCCGTCCGCTGCAATCAAGGGCCAAGGCGCAACCGTGCGGACGCGTAAGTTTTTATGAAACAAGCATTTTACTATACTATACTGTCGGCAAACCGCTAGGGTAAATTGGCCGCAACCCAGGCCCGCAGGCCGGCGGCGGGGCCGTTTGGGGTTGGTAACTGATTTGATTACGGCAATAATCCCCACCTATAACCGGGCCGCGCACCTGGAGCGGGCCATCGGCTCGGTGCTGGCGCAGCGGCGGGCCTGCGACGAGCTGATCGTGGTCGACGACGGCTCCACCGATCAGACGCAGGCCCTGCTGGCGCGACTGGCCGCCGGCGCCCGCATCCCAATCCGTGTGCTGCGCCAGGACAACCGGGGCGCGGCTGCAGCCCGCAACCTGGGCATCCGCATGGCGCGGGGCTCGCTGCTGGCCTTCCTCGATTCCGACGACTGGTGGCTGCCGGGCAAATTGGCCGTGCAGGCGGCGGCCTTGGAGGCCCGGCCTGAGTTGCTGATTTCCCACACCCGCGAGATCTGGCATCGCGGCGGCCAGCGGGTGAATCAGAAGAAGAAACACGCCCCGCCCGACGGCGACGTCTTTGCCGCCAGCCTGGGGATGTGCGTGGTCGGCATGTCCACGGTGGTGGCGCGGCGGCAATTTTTTGATCGCTACGGTTTGTTTGACGAAGACCTGCCCTGCTGCGAGGATTACGATCTCTGGCTGCGGGCCGGGAGTCGGGAGCCCTTCCTGCTGGTGCCCCAACCGTTGACCGGCAAGGAGGGCGGCCGGCCGGATCAGCTGTCCGAAATCCACCGCATGGGCATGGACGTCTTCCGCATCCAGTCTCTGGCCCAGCTGCTCGATTCAGGGGTGTTGACGCCAGCCCAGCAGCAGACGGCACGCACCGAACTGGTCCGCAAATGTCTGATTTACGGTCAGGGCTGCGTCAAGCACGGCCGACCCGAGGAAGGGGCGCGCTATCTGGAGCTGGCCCAGCTCCATCAATCACCAGGGAAACACGACTTTTGAAACAGACCACCTCCTACGGCGACCCCGCCGGTTTCGTCACCCGTCTGCATGTGGCGGAAGATTGTCTGGACGCGCCCTACGCACGCGAGATCATCGCCCGCGCCGGCCTGCCGGTCACCGTGGTCGGCGAGCGCGGCGCGCCCGACATTGCCGGCGATTATCCCTACAACATGACCGCCGGCAAGCGGCACTTGCTCTTGTGCCGCAACCGGGGCGCCTTTTTCAAGCCCTGTCCCGGCACCCGCGAGTACCGCTGCTGCGACTATCAGGTGCTCAACATCGGCATGAACTGCCCCATGGATTGCGTCTATTGCATCCTCCAGGCCTATCTCAACAACCCCTGGCTCAGTTTTTTCATCAACGTCGAGGACCTGTTCGCCGAACTTGACGCGGCCCTGGACGCCGAGCCCGAGCGCTTTTTTCGCATCGGCACCGGCGAATTCACCGACAGCCTGGCCCTGGACAGCCTCACCCATCTCAGCCCGCTGTTGGTGCGGTATATGGCCGGGCGCAAGAACGCGGTGCTGGAGCTGAAATCCAAAAGCGTCAACATCGCCAACCTCGAAGGTCTGGAGCACCAAGGCCGCACCCTGGTCGCCTGGTCGCTCAACAGCCCGCCGATCATGGCCCGCGAGGAAATCCGCACCGCCACCCTGGACGAGCGTCTGCAGGCGGCGGCCCAATGCGCCGAATGGGGCTATCGGCTGGCCTTCCACTTTGACCCGATCATCCTCCACGAGGGCTGGCAGGAGGGCTACCGATCCACCATCCGCCGGCTGTTTGCCGCAGTTCCGGCGGAATCCATCGCCTGGATCAGCATGGGCGCGCTGCGCTATCTGCCCTCTCTCAAACAGATTGCGGCTGAACGATTTCCGGGCTCGCGGTTTTTCTACCAGGAATTTATCGACGGTTTGGACGGCAAACGCCGCTATTTCCGCAGCCAGCGGGTGGAGATGTACCGGTTCATTCTGGAGGAGCTGCGCAAGTATGCAAGTCCGTGCACCTGCATCTATTTTTGTATGGAAAACGACACGATCTGGCGGCAGGTCTTTGGGTTTGCCCCGGAAGAGCAGGGCGGCCTGCCGGCCATGCTGGATCGTTCGGTGGGATGGCCGGGGTGAGCTTGTCGGGTGGGCGCGTGGAGGTTTGTACGGGAGCAGGGAAGATGAACATCACAAGTGGAGTCTCAACATGGTTGATCTGCCGGAAAGCTGCCAGAGGGTGCAGCGATTTTTAGATGCAAGCGGCCTGGACAGCCGGGTGGAGATTCTTGCCGCCAGCACCCGAACCGCGCAGGAAGCGGCCGACGCCCTGGGCTGCACGCCAGCGCAGATTGCCAAATCGGTGGTGTTCCGCGCCAAGGCCAGTGATCGTCCGGTGCTGGTGATTGCCTGCGGCGACAACCGGGTTGATGAAAAGAAGGTGGCCGGCCTGATTGGTGAGAAGATTGGCCGGGCGGACGCTGATTTTGTCCGCGCCCGCACCGGTTTTGTCATCGGCGGGGTGGCGCCCTTTGCCCATGCGGAGCAACCCCTGGTGCTGGTCGACGCCACGGTGCGGCGTTTTGCGCGGATGTGGGCCGCCGCCGGAACCCCGCACGCGGTGTTCAGCATCGCCAGCGAAGACCTGATCCGCCTGGCCGGCGGTCCGGTTGCCGATATTGCCGCGTGAGCGTCGCATGGAACGCCGGATGATTTCCCGCCTGACCTGCGCCGATGAAAACTCCTGACCGAACACGCCTCGACCGGCTGGAACAGCTGCCCAACATCGGCAAGGCCATGGCTGCCGACCTGCGCCTGCTTGGCATCGAACACCCGCAGCAACTGATCGGCCGGGACCCGCTTCAGCTCTATCAGGCGCTGCAGGAAATCACCGGTCAGCGACACGACCCCTGCGTGCTCGACGTCTTCATGGCTGCGGTCGATTTCATGGAGGGCGGCGAAACCCGCCCCTGGTGGTCGTTTACCGCCGAGCGCAAACGCCGCTATGGCCGCCTGTTGCCGACGTTCCCGTAGGCGCGGCGACTGGTGGGCAGCGCTTGGGGACGGTGCAGCTGTTGCGCTTCGGGCAAGCTCAGAGCCGCGCGCCGTGGAACAGGTAGGCGCTTAGGGCCGCGCCGAGCGCGGCGACAATCAGATTGGCCCAGGGGGCGAGTCCGGTCAGGTAACCGTCGGGGATTTCTTTGGGGTTGAGCGTGCGCAGAACCTTGCGGTACTGCGTCACCGCCGCCGCTGAGGAGAGCGAACCGAGCAGAATAAAGGACAGGCCGATCCAGAATGAGAGCCCGCGCTGGAGCGTCTGGCTCTGCTGCGGCAGCAGGGTAGAGAGGAACAGGCCAAAGCGCTCGACCACAAAGCCGAAGGCCATCAGCGTCAGCGAGGTGCGGGTCCAGGCCAGCAAGGTCCGTTCCGCCGCGAAAAACACCCTGGGATCATTCAATGTCGACATGGCGGCTCCAGCATGGTTGGGGGAGTGGCTGCTGCGGCGGTTCGCATTGCGCCGCTGCCCTGCTCACGCGCACCGTAGCACGGGACGCGGATGCAAAGGAGCTTTTTTCACCCGCATCCTCCATTTTATCCGCCGGCGGGCGCGGCAGGCAGCCTTGCAGTGGGGCGAATATCCGGGCGATAGGTTGGCGTGTGTGTGGTGTAAGTCCATTTCTCAATCAAACGAGGCCTGCTGCACACAGCAACATCTCGTCGAGGAGGAGGCGTCATATCAACCCGTAGCCTGGATGGAGTGCAACGGAATCCGGGAACAGATCATATCAAACCCCGGATTCCGCAAGCTGCATCCAGGCTACGGTCCGCCGGCCAGCTCTCGTTCTCTGGTGTCCAAGCACAACCGCGTTTCACTTTTGAAATGGTATAACCCTTTACCTTGAAGGAGACGGCAATGGGATTGCTGCCGATTATGGAAAAAGGAAAACCGACGGGCTGCCACAGCGAGTGGCCGCTGTTTTACATGAACGATTTTTCCCGCCTGGGCCTGAGGGTCGATTGCCTGGAAAAGGCGCTGTCCGTTTTGCGAGACTGCGGATATGCGGTCTTTGAAGATGAGGGCGGCGCCATGGCGGCCATCGACGGCAGAGAGCAGTTGCTGGGCGTTTTCAAAGCGCTGACGGATCATGCCATCGCATGCGAGACCGCCGATCTGGTCAGTTGCGCCTATCAGGGCTGATAAGCCCCTGCACCCTGCCCGGCGGGCAGGGCAAAGTCTTGGACCCCTCTTGGAAACCCTGCGCAAGGGCGTTTGGCTTGTCGCGCTTTCCCTCTTGTCGCCTTCGCTCCCGAGGGCTATAGAGTGGCCTTGAAGAGGAGAAGCTGCTGCGTGATGTGAGAAAAAAAGCAGCAGCCGACTCGTTCGTCTCAAACGGCCGGCACGCATTGCCTGCCGACGCAGTTCAACCCATCCGCCTTGTACGGCATTCCCCCAAAAGACATGAACACAACCACATCATCCCATCCCGGCCATCCCGTCGCGTCGCCTCCCTGGGTGCCGCTCAGCTTTTCCTTTGCCTTTCTCTTTCGCTATCCCCGCCTGTTGGGCTGGAGCCTGGTGCTGGTCGTGCTCACCGGCGCCCTTACCTGGCTGGGGTATCTGCTTTCCGTTGATCTGATCAACCAGTTCAGCGGTTCCCTGTTCACCACCCCGCCAACCGTGGACAAATTCTGGCACTGGCCGCTCCTGTGGGGATGGACGGCCATGAAATGGGTGTACCTCGTTCTGTCCCGGGTGGTCGCCTTTTACCTGGCCTTTGTTCTGGCGTACAGTTTAACCACGCCGGGCTACGTGTTTTTAAGCGCCTGGGCCGGCAACCGCTACTGCGCACAGGCCGGACACGGCGAGGCGGAGTTGACCCTGTCGGGCGCGCTGATCGATCTCTGGGAGGGCGTCAAGATCGGCGCCATGGGGATTGTGGTCACGGTGGTCGCCCTGTTTGCCAACTTCATTCCGGTGGTCGGGCAGGCGGCGGTGTTTCTCCTCTACACCTATTACTCGGCGTTGATGTTTGTCGACTATCCGGCCTCGCGCTATCGCTGGACCCTGGGCGCGAAACTGCTCTGGCTGCGGCGGCATCCCCATCAGGCCTTTCGGCTGGGGGTGCTTCCGGCGGTGATCAGCATGATCCCGCTGCTCAACGTCTTTTTGATGGCCCTGTTCTTTCCCCTGTTCACCATCCACGTCACCCTGAATTTTTTGGTGATCGAGGGGCGGAAAGAGGTGGTCGCTTCGCGCTGAACCCGATGGTGTCGCTGGGCCTCTTTCTCCACAGGGGGCGGAGCGCCGTTCCGGCGGTGGTCGGAGGCAACCGGCATGGGGCGAGCGAGCCGAATCCCGCACGCCTGGGGATGGCGACGTTAATGGACTATGCCCTAATTCCGTGTGATGCGGCCGAAAGTGCATTGCTGGATGCACCTGACGCAGACCCTTCTTTTCTGGAAGTGTGGCTATGAATATACTCAGTCTGCACGGGCCTGACGGCTTGCCCGAGTTCGAAGCCTTTTTGCGTCAGGTTTCCGGGAAGCTCGCTGCGGCGATATGTCGAAAAATGCAGACCTACAGCGAGTTCGATGAGGTGTATTCCTGCAGCAGTTTGAAAATTCTCAATCCCAGAATCTGGGGATATAAGGGAACCATTTACAAGCTGCGCGTGGATTGCGGAAAAGAGTCGGCCCGTGTGCTTTTTGTCAAAGCACCGGCCAACGATATCGTCCTGCTGCATGGATTTGTAAAAAAGACCCGAAAAACACCGGAGAAAGACGCCAGAATTGCCATGCAAAATCTCCAGCGACTGAAAAACAATGGGACCGTCGCCCCATTGCCGTTGGCAAAATATTTGCTGTAATGGGTTGAATCTTGATGCGCGGAGGTGTTGGATTGATGATGTCCTCAGCCGCCTCATGCGGTTATGAAGCGCAATTCTAAGGTTTCTCTGGTACCTTATTTTCCCGAAAAAGCTGTTACCCTTGAAAAAAATCCTTCCTTTTTTTGCGCTTTTTTTTCTCAAGTGGATACCCCGTTATTGAGGAACGTCTCCGATTGTTCCATTAATTGAGTTTCCGTCGAATTCTAGACGGCTCCCTAACTTATTGCCAAGGGAGCGGGCAAAACTAGCGCTCAAATGTTGCGAATCCCGAAACACAACGAGGCCTTGCTGCTGTGCGCGACATAATCCCTCAGGGCACACAACATCAGTCATGTCAATAACACTGGCATTCGTGAATGCGGATGCGGCAGATTGTAACCAACGATGCACATCGTCGCTTTTACCGTGATTTACCGGCGCCGAGCAGTGATTCGGATTCACAAATTTTTGATACAGCCAGCCACGCGGCGCCAGGCAGGATGGTGCATCGAAGGGCAGCGTCGGGGTCGAGCGAAGGATGTAGATCCGCCCCACAGATCCCGCCATTGCCTCAAGTACGCGTTTGGTACCCTCCCGCCACTGTGTCTCATTAAAATCATAGGTGTAAGTCGATCCCATGATCACCAATTCCGGGCGAATCTGTGATATCATTTGAAGGGCTGCTGTGCGCCAGCGCTCGCACTCTTCGTATCGCCGCCCAATCCGTGAATAAAAAATTGGTTCATCCACCATCGGGCAGGAAGATTTGGTAATAACGAGCAGTCGCCAGTCTCGCGGCACGAATTCGGCTTCAATCGCAGGGAACCATTGTAGACCTACGCTGTCTCCGATAGCAACCACGGTTTTACCTGCCCTGCCTGAGCCAAACTCGCAGGCCCGTACATTGTCGCTGTGGTACCACTGATCGCACCCCATGGTATATATTAGCGGAGCATCAAACCGTACCTGCTCGTAAGGTTGCTGCTTAGCATTATAGGCTTCCTGCCTTGCTCGATTATGCCAATGCATGGCCAGCCCATTACCTGCAAACATTATCAAAATTGTTATAAGCAGCACTCGACGTGAAGGAATAGGGAAACGAACTGCGTCACGCAGTGGCGATTCAATCAACGCGTGGCTTGCAAACGCAAGTCCCAGCGCCAGCAAAGCTAGACCAGCCCGCACCACTGGCCCCATAGGACCTATTGATACGGCGGCGCCAAGTAACAATACTGGCCAGTGCCACAGGTACCATGCGTATGAAACACGTCCAATTGCTTGCATCGGCGCCAGTGATAAAAAGCGACCGATACAGGTCTGCTGTTGGCTCACACCACTTGCGAGTATTGCCGCAGCTCCGAGCGTAGGCAGGGCCGCCAAAGCTCCGGGGTAACTGGTGTTACCGTCAAACAACAACGCCGCCGCCAATATTGCGGCTAAGCCAAGCCAGCCTGTCCAGCGTATCAAGCCGACCCTACCTTGTTGCGTTTCGTTGCCATCCAGGTAAAGGAATACCGCTCCGCCAAGTGCAAATTGCCAAGCTCGAGCTGGCATCAGGTAGAAAGCCTGAATCGGATTGGCCTTGGTCCACACTAAGCAAGCAATGAAACCTAAGACTGATATTATTGGCATTGCCAGCCGCAACCATTTCAGATTCACTGCACCGTTTGCAGGACGATTCTTCGTGGTTAGCAGTAATAGTAGCGCTGGCCATATTAAATAGAATTGTTCTTCGACGCCCAATGACCAGGTATGCAGGAACAGGTTGTTCTCGCCTCCCGAACCGAAATAGTCAAGATCGGAAAACGCGAAATAAAAATTGCTCAGCCAGGCAATTGCGCTCGCAGCGGCCAAAGCTTGTTCCGGCTGTTTACCGATAGCTAGTAGTTGCTGTCCGAATAAGCAGCTACAGACCAGAACTAAAAATAGAGCGGGGAATAGACGCCGAAAACGGCGAGCGTAGAATCTTGCCAAATCAACACGCCCATTGGTTACCAACTCCTGTGTAAGTAGGCCTGTTATCAAGTAGCCGGAAATGACAAAGAAGACATCGACACCGACGAAACCGCCGGCAAGGCCATTTACTTTAGCATGAGCAGCAACGACCAACGACACCGCAATTGCGCGCAACCCCTCAATGTCAGTTCTGAATTTCATTGAAAATTCCTGGGTGGTTATGCAGAGACACCAACACTGCCGTGAGCTTTTTTGTCGGGATTTCGGGGAAAGGATATCGAATTCCCAATTGATTATACGCCATCCCCAGACCTCCATCCTCCCCCTCGAACGTGGTCCGAGAGGGCGGAACGAACAGCGGTTATCGGTCGCGCCAGGAGGCGACGAAGATTGAGCCGAAGCCCAGGGCGAGCATCAGGTGAAAGATGAAAAAGCTGTAGTCCTTGACCTGCACGCTCATGAGCAGGGCGGCGGAGAACATCAGGGTCAGCAGGCCTTCCAGGATCAGGGTGTTGCTGATCGGGTTCTTCTGGGCGCTGTCCATCCGTTGACGGATGCGGCCGACGATGTTGTATTTGGGCGTGCGCACAAACGACGACTTGACGCCGAGATAGCCTTCGATCACCGCCAGCGAGTTGTGCAGGCTCAGCCCCATGGACATGGTCAGCAGCAGGGGGAAATAGAAGATCAGGGCCAGCACCTGTTTCCAGGACAGGGGGCGGGGGAGCAGGTTGATGTTGGCGTAAAAATAGACCGTGGACACGCCGATCAGGCCGAGCAGCGACAGGCCAAGAAAGCGGGTGTCGATGGCAAGGTCGTTAAGAAAGGGCAGCAGGGCAACGCTGGTGAGGGCAATCATCAGCACGGCGACAAAGATCGAACTGTTGAACAGATGCGCCACGGCGTGCAGTTTGGTGGTGAAGTTGAGATCGCTTTTTAAAATCATCGGCGTTAGGCGGCGGGCGTTTTCGGCCCCACCCTTCATCCAGCGGAATTGCTGCGACTTGATGCCGTTCATCTCCACTGGCAGTTCGGCCGGGGCCTCGACGTTCTCCAGATAGACAATTTCCCAGTGTTTGAGCTGCGCACGGTAGCTCAGGTCCAGATCCTCGGTGAGGGTGTCGGCCTTCCAGCCGCCGGCGTCGTCGATGGTTCGTTTGCGCCAGATGCCGGCCGTGCCGTTGAACTGGAGGAAGTGATGGCCGGCCTTACGCCCCATCTGTTCAATGGTGAAATGGACGTTGAGCTGCAGAGCCTGCAATTTGGTGAACAGAGAGTAATCGTCGTTGAGGTGGGTCCAGCGGGTCTGGACCACGCCGACCTTTTCGTCCTGAAAGTAGGGGACGGTGTTGTGCAGGAACTGCGGGTTGGGCAGGAAGTCGGCGTCAAAAACGGCGATGAACTCGCCTTTGGCTTGCAGCAAACCTTCGGCCAGCGCCCCGGCCTTGTAGCCGGTGCGGTCGGTGCGGTGAATGACCCGGACGTCGAATCCCTGGTTGCGGTAAAACGCAGCTTTTTGCTCGCACAGTTCGGTGGTTGCATCGGTGGAATCGTCGAGAATCTGCACCTCGAACCGGTCGCGGGGATACTCCATGGCCACGATGTTGTCGATCAGCCGTTCCGCCACATAGGGTTCATTGTAGAGCGGCAGCTGGATGGTGACCTGGGGCAGGGCGTCCGGGGCCAGCGGTTGGGGCGGGGCAGTCTTTTTCTTGCCGAGATAGTGGAACAGCAGGTTGAGCTGGAGGAAATTGTAGATCAGGATAAGCGCAAGAAAAAATACATACAATCCAAACAGTAAGTACATCGAAGGAGCGTTCCTTGAGTTGAAAACAGCGGATAAAAGGGGGAAGCCGATCCCGCAGACGTCG
>Ga0074197_1003034_pt1 | contig 10711 bp, 15 predicted proteins | sample EPASupsiteSAE305_FD_64526 | JGI IMG/M metagenome (GOLD analysis project Ga0074197, IMG submission 64526) | Bioremediated contaminated groundwater microbial communities from EPA Superfund site, New Mexico - SAE3-05 reassembly with SPADES | ecosystem: Environmental > Aquatic > Deep subsurface >...
AGGCGGTAAAGTATGTCCACCAAAAAGCATGAGTTCCATAGCCATAGTCATTAGCCATCTATCACCATTGTCATCTTCAACTATAAGGATTCTACAAGGCATAAACGCACCGTAAGCTTCCGAGTAGTCAATAAATGTCTTTGCAATATTTGGAGCACAATAATGTAAAATTCTGATATATCTTTGTCTTTTACCATTATGATCATACATCTCTGCCATTTTTGAGTCACCGACTTGAAGCATATTCGCATCGCCGGCTATGCTATTCATAGATTCTATAACATCATCTGTGCTGACATTTGGATCAATTTTAACTCTTCTAACCATTGCATCAGCAGATCTTCCGGTCGTAAGCACTGCATTAAACATATTCATATATGCGCCCATTGCTTTTGGATCTAGCTTTGAAGCTTTACCCATCTTGTCGTTTAAATCATATTTTACAAATAGCACCAAAATTCCAATAATAACAATGGCACCAACAATACTTAAAATATTTTTCAATAAGTTCATTTAGATCCTTTAAAATATAATAATCACAAATAATAAGATTAATGTGATAAAAGTATTATATATAAGAAATCTTTATTTAAATATAAATAGAATGATAAATATTTTTAATATAAATTATGCCACAAGTATTTCAAGAAACATTTTACTCGTTCTACCTCTCCGAGGTGGAATGCATACTCTTACCCAAAATCCAACTTACCACAGATTAAAAATTAATAATAAGTATTAAACCATTTTTTAACTTATTTATTTATTCAATAGACAATTTTAGTTTAAATAAATTTTAATAATAGAATCTTATACTTATGCCAGAAAGTAAATTTTAAATAAGTGAGGATACCACGATGATAGAATTACCAAAACTGCCTTTTGAAGAAAATGCACTTGTCCCGTTTCTCTCAGCAGAAACTATGCAGTACCACTATGGCAAACATCATGCTACTTATGTCAACAAATTGAACGAACTTATCAAAGGAACTGAGTTTGACAAAATGTCTCTCTCTTCAATTATCCGTGACTCGGATGGAACTATTTTTAATAACGCTGCGCAGGTGTTTAATCACACTTTTTACTGGAACAGCCTTAGTAGTTCAAAATCTGCTCCAAGCGGTAAGCTTTTATTTAAAATAAATAGTGACTTCGGCTCTGTAGATAAGCTGAAAGAGGAGTTTATAAAAGCCGGAACAACACTTTTTGGTTCAGGTTGGGTGTGGCTTGTTAGAGAGCCAAAAGGAAAATTGGCACTTAAACAAACAAGTAATGCCCAGACTCCTCTCTCTTCAAATCTTATACCTTTGTTTGTGTGCGATGTATGGGAACATGCGTATTACATCGACTATAGAAACTTGCGTCCAAAATATCTCGAAGAGTTTTGGAATCACATTAATTGGGATTTTGCAAAAGAAGCGTTTGATAAGACTGATAATGAAATTTTTGTCGGTACGGAGCCTTGCAATGATATTCACGATCCTTTTTGTGCGATAATGGATGAACTTCAAAATCAAAACAGAGTGATGAGTTGAAAATAGAGTAAAGGCTTAAAATGCAACAACATGAGAGTTTAAAAGAGCATTATAGATTTACAAAAGAGGAAGCTCTGATATTAGAAGCTCTTCAGCCGAGGATGAAAGAGCTTGCGGATAATTTTATAGATGGGTTTTATGACTATATATGGGGGTTTGGAACAACCGCAAAATTTCTCAAAAACCAAGAAATAATTGATTACCACCGCAAAAAAGTAAAAGAGTGGTTTATAAATCTTTTTTGCGGAAAGTATGATTTGGAGTATTTTACATACCTATACAAAATAGGAGAAACGCATGTTAGTATCGGTCTTCCTACGCACTTTGTAAACTCTGCGTTTACATTTGTGAGAACTTTTGTACTTAAAAGCATGGAAGAGGGTTCCGAGGATAAAACACAATATCTAGCACAGATCAGTGCGATTGAGAAAATCATAGATATGAATCTTGATGTTCTTACAAGTTCATACAGAGAAGAGGAACTTGGAAATTTTTTATCTCTGTCTAAATTTGAAAAAACAATTCTATTGGGGCTAAAGAAGTTTAACTCATATATAAACTTTTTTTTAGCAGGATCTTTGGCTTTGGTGGCTTTTTTTGCCATAGGTCTTTTTGTGTATGATATCTATCTGCTCTTTTTCTCAGATATAGGGATAGAGAAGGGGATTTTAACGGTTCTTGGAAGTTTGCTTGTTTTATGGGCGGCGATAGAGCTTATCCATGAAGAGATAAACCACCTTCAAGGAAAAGGATTTGCCATTGGAGCTTTTATCATGCTTGCTATGGCGGCACTTATCAGGAAAGTGCTTATCTACTCGCTATCATCTGAAAAAGGGAATGATCTTTTGGTTATCGGAACAGTTATCGTTGGATTGGCGGTCGCATACTGGCTTGTAAACGTAAAAAACAGGGTAACGCTTTAGTACCAGTATGTCGGGTAGTGTCTTTTTGAGTTATTTGATATATTGTTTACGACAAGAGCGATAAGAAGCATCATTGTTACGCCAAGGGCTATCGGTGAAAGCGGATATATCCAGCCAAGAGACTGGATCTTCTCGCTTCCTATAACATAAATAAGAGCTGTAGCCCCTCCCGGAGGATGCATGGTGATAGTTAAATGCATTACTAAAACGGAGAGTGCGACGCTTAGTGCGCACAGAAGTTCTAAGCTCAGCAAATTTCCAAAATTTTTTACTAAAAATACCGAGACAATAGCAGAAAAAAGATGTCCTCCTATCAGGTTTCTAGGCTGAGAAAAAGGGACTTCCGGTGCTCCATATATTAAAACAGCAGAAGCACCGAAAGATCCTAAGAGAAAAAAACTGTCTTGTGTTGAAAATGAGTTGCTAAAAATTGACATGATATAGATGCCGACGAATGATCCTATAACTGACCAGAAGATTTTGCCTGCAGGTTTTCTGGAAGGTCGTACACCTTTTGGCATCATTCTTTGAAGATATCTCTTTGCCAATTAACACCTCATCATAACTTTTTTGTTATGATAAGAGTGTTTTTAGTGATTTGAGTTGATGTATATCAATTTGGCTCGTTGTGGTATAGAAAAGGCTCATTTTTTGCATCTTTGAGCTTAGATCTTCCTTCAAGTGAAGCTTTAAAAGCAGTTCCCAAAACTTGACACTCTAGAGCTTCTTTTGTTAGGACTATATCTGTAAGAGGTTCTATAATTATTTTGTTTAAAGCGGCAATTGTAAATTTTGGATAAGCTCTTTTTACTAAGACAATATCACTTTTTTCTTTAATTTCTCCCTCTTTTAACACTCGTGCATACCATCCGCTTAAGCCGTTACTGTAGATAATAGTTGTCATCTGCTTTGTTTTTGTATTTGCGGAGAGTTTCCAGCAAGGCTGTCTTGGTTGAGAGATTTGTACTTCTGCATCGCCTATTTTTAAAATATCGCCAACACATATATTGCTCTCATCAATACCATCAACAACTATATTTTCTCCATAATGAGCGACTTCATCATACTTAAAATCACTGCTGCTTAATTCATTCAATTTTTTATATGTATCTGTTGAAAAAAACAGTACAGCTTTTGTCTCTCCGCCGTGATGGAGCGTGTCAGCCTGCTCATCATCTTTAAATCCTGTTTTTGTAAGATAAGCCTTAGCAACCGGATACTTTTTTATACCCGATAAAAAATGAGGATTATTTTTGCTAAGCGAATCATTTGAAACAACTTTACCGACTTTTACAAAAAGCACTTTCCCGATAACTTTATTCATTTAGTGTTTCCTAATGTTGTTTAATATCTCATCTCTGATTTCATCAATACTTTTTTTTGCATCAATTGTGATCAACTCTATATTTAGCAGGTTCGCTGCTTCTATAATAGCTTTTTGTATGTTTAGCAGATACGTACTTCCCCTAAGTTCAATTCCGTCTAATTTTTTTTGAGAGAGCCTATACTCAAGCTCCTCTTTTGTAAGATAGAGCAGAAAAACTTTTTGCGGATATATGCCGTTTGTAGCAAAGTGGTTAAGAGAAACTAGATCTTTTTTTTCTATCTCTCCCTGAACAATGGCATAAGCTATACCGCTTATGGCACTTCTGTCTGAGATGATAAATTTATCTCTGTTTGGCTCAATCACCTCTTTTACATGTTCGGCACGATCAGCCAAAAAGAGTAGAAACTCAGCCTTTTTACTTTTCGCTTTTGTACTTAAAACTATCTCTCTTATCTCTTTGCCGACTTCAGTGCCGCCGGGTTCTTTTGTTATGATGGCATACGGAAAATGTTCTTTTAGTTTATTTATCTGTGTGCTTTTGCCGGCAGTATCGATTCCTTCTATCGCAATGTACATGATTTCATACTCTCAATGATTCTTTGAACCTCTTTTGGGACAAGATGCTCAGTTTTTGAATTAAACTTTAGAAGATTTCTTACGATGGATGAGCTGATAAATGCATGTTGAAGTTTTGGCATAAGATAGACCGTCTCAATAGTGTCATCAAGAGAGTTGTTAAGGTATCCCAGCTGTAGTTCATACTCAAAATCGCTCACTGCCCTAAGACCTCGAATCAAAATCGTTGCATTATGTTCTGAAGCTAGCTCGACTGTAAGATTGTTAAAACCTAAAACTGTTACGTTTTTTAGATTTTTTACGGACTCTTTTACCATGTTTATTCTCTCTTGAAGCGTAAACATCGGTTTTTTATCCTCAGAGATTGCAACGGCTACTATTACCTCATCAAAAAGGTTGAGCGCTCTCTCAATTATGTCAAAATGTCCGTTTGTAATCGGGTCAAAAGTCCCAGGGTAGAGTGCTATTTTTTTCATTATTCCCATCTTTTATAAAGGTTGTTTTCGATGCCAAGCAGATCAAACCATTTTCCTATGACAAAATTTTCCATTTCATCAAGTGTTTGCTGTTCTGAATAGTATGCCATGACTGGAGGAGCAATGATGATTCCTAAAGCTGCTAATTTGTGCATATTTTCAAGTGCTATTGCAGAAAAGGGCATCTCTCTTGGAGCTAAAATAAGCTTCTTATGCTCTTTTATCATAACGCTTGCACATCGTGTGACCAGATTGTCGGCAATGCCGCATGCTATTTTTGCAAGCGTATTCATGCTGCACGGTGCGATAATCATAGCCTCCACTCCAAAAGAGCCTGAAGCTACGCTAGCCGAGATATCATTGTTATCATGAAACGTTATATGCATCTCTTTATCTAAAACAACTTCAGAATTTTGCGTCATAATAAAGTGTTTATCTATATTTTCCGGAAGCAGTTGTATAATCTTTAGTCCCAAATTGACACCGCTTGCACCGCTTGATGCTACTACTATTTTTCTGTTTTTCACTCTAGCTCCGCCGCGTTATTGCCAGTAACTCTCGCTTTTAATATTTTTCCGTTATTGTTTTGAACTTTTATTATATCATCTACTTTTGCATCTTGAAGTGCTTTTGCGCTAAATATAATGTTCATGCCTTCCTTTGACATGCTTACATTGATCATGGCATCTCTTTTGACGACATCCAACGACTCGATATCGTTAAGTGTTAAAATCGTATCTTTTGGGATGTGCCTCTTTGCCTGAAGCGTAGTCTTGTCTATGTTTTGAATCGGTTTTGCTCTAAATCTATCTAACGTGATGCTCTTTTTTATATAGTTTAGGGATGAGATCTCAGACTCTTTCTTTATGCTCTCTTTGCTTACGTAAACTATGACATTTGCCCACACCGAGTAATCAAAAAATATCTTTTTATCATCTTCTGTTTTGATATTTACAACACCGCTTTTTGATAAAAAATCGCGACTTCTGATGTTTAAAATATAGTTCTTTGGCAGTGTCGTTATATGACCTCTTGGTTCTACGGAAATATCTTGAATATCTATGCTCTCATAGCTTTTTTCATAATACTCTTTGATTTTTAACTTTAGCGGCAGCATGTCGACGGGGCTTTTTAAAATGAAGTTTATGTAACTTTTTTTGGTTTTATAGTTTTTATATCCATGATCACTTAGAAGTTTTATAAGATCTTTACTCTTTATCTTCTCTACATGAGAGCCTTTATCGATGGAAAGTAAAGTAAAGTCGTTTTTTGTGTCTTTTGTTACAGTAGATGCCTTTACGGTTGTGTCATCAACATAGTAAGTATCTTCGAGTTGTATATCTGCACTTAGATTAAAATATAAAAGCACAAAAATAAGAAGTTTAAAAAGCATTTATAAAGGAGATCCAATCTAAAAAATTTCCTTATTTTAACATATTATGGAAATTTAAATGTGTGTTATACTTTCGGATAAAAAAAAAGAGGATACCACGATGAAAAAAATTCTATCTGCAGTGCTTTTACTTCTACTTTTCGCAGGATGTACAGAGAAAAAAAGTGTTTTGTATATCAATAACCTAGATTTGTGCCAAGCACCTATAGCAACGCTTTATTTAAAAGAGATTGATATAAAAAACAGCTCAAAAACATTTAACATAGCTCCGGATGAGATAAGAGGTGCTCTTATAAATTCACTAAAAGAGACTAACTGTTTCAAAGTCTCTTCATATAATAGAAATCAATCTGTATCAGATGATAATGAGTATGTACTCAATGCAAAGGTTACTCTGCAACAAACAGAAGAGGTTGTTGAGAAAAATATCTTTAAAAAAGAGCAAGAAGAGTTGCTTTCAATGGCAATTACACTACATGCAAGCAGTGACGGCAGAAAAGTAAATGCAAGTTCAAAAAGCGAACTTCTTATAGATAAATCAAAAATTTTAGGTTTTAAAAATGAGAGGGATGTAGCAGGCGATACTAAAATAGTACTGCAAAATGCAACTAAAAAAGTCTCCATTGCACTAAGAGACGGGTTTTTAAAACTTCCAAGCAGTGACAATTAATTTTTTTAATTGAATTATATTTGGTAAAATAAAAGATATACCAAGAGTAAAGAGATGTAGCCAAATTTTTTTGGCTACACATTTAGAGTATCATTGAACGTCGTGTTCGTTGAGAATCAACACTTCTTGCAACACTGAATGTGTTGATTGCTTGGAAAAATTATAGTTAAACTCGCAAACTATTTCTAAAAATAAATCAATAGCTTCTTTAACTATTAATTCTTTTTATTACAATTAAAGGTTCGTTAAAGTACGTCAATAAAAAATATAAAATTAATATATTTACGCTCATGGTTAGTGTTATAAAATTAAGGAATGATTATGGCATTAGAAAAAGCTTTAAACAGTGCGTTGCGGGGTAGTAGAACTTATAAGTGCATAAAAAAATGGAAATATAACCATTTTGATATAGGTGATGAAATATATATTAGAAGTATAAAGATTTCTAAATAAGCCAAAATTTTCAGACAAAACACCCGCGCAAGGTTTGGAAATTAGTTTAGATATTACTTTTAAAGCTCGTATTTATTGGATTGAATCAATATGTGGTACCTGCGGGCGGACTCGAACCGCCACAACTTGCGTTAGCGGATTTTGAATCCGAATCAGTATCATTTTCATTAATTCTTAAATTGTTGTAAAACCTTTCAAAACCTCTTATTATATGGCTTTGTGAGAGGTGCGCAAACTCTTCAAATTGTCAATAAATTGCATTCTTTTTCATTCTTTTTCTTTTTTTGTAGTAAAAATTGTAGTAAAAAAAAGCTATTTTCACTGAATTTTGATAGAATTACTTATTATAAAAAAAGGTAAATTTTGGGAAGTAAGAATCGCATACTTTTAGCAATTTTAACAAATTTAATTCTGCATAAAATCAGAAATACTTTTACTACAAAAGAGCTGTATATAACAAAAGCTAAATTTAAAAAAGTTGAAGCTAAACATAAAGATGAATCATATTATCTCTATGGTAATAATTTTCAAACTATTATCAATGGTACAATAGGAATCTGCTCTTATAAGAAAGAAACCTCTATTATAAATTTTATATCTATAGTAGATAATAATATCTATTTGTATTCGATATCTCCAAATAACTTTTTTATATATCTTGGCACATTTTTTAAATCAGATAAAAGAAAAATTTTAAAACAATGTAACCATGAAATAGAATTTTTAAATAATGAAGAGAGAAGAAGATTTGAAGATTTTATATAAAACAAAAGGAGGGAGGACAACGCCCCTCATTTATCCTGCACTGGTAACGCCCCAAACTAGAGTGCAAGGCTCGTAGATGCCCTTATTTCTACCTCTTTTGTTTCCTAGTAAGCATTATATCAAAAAAACAACAATATTAAAAGGCATATAAGTGGCACTAAAACCAGCAGGCGGTAAATATGAGGGTGTATGGATTAATGAGCTTAAAAATGGTGATACATCTTTTTATATCAACTATAGAGATGAAACAGGTGCACCAAAAAAAGTTTTAGTTGGTAAAAAGACGGCTTCAAGTGATTTTACTTCAAGAGATGCTTACTCAAAGCTCATAGAAGTAAAATATAAGCTGCAGCATGACCAAGAACCAACTATAAAAGGTGCTAGAGTAAATAAAATCAAGCTAGATGATATTTGGGATAAATATCTTGTATGGGCTAAAAATAATAAGAAAACATGGGATGATGATTTAAGTAGATATGATAAACATATAAAACCAAGTTTTGGTGATAAAGCGGTTAAATCATTAAGCTCTTTAGACTTTGAAAATTTAAAACAAGATTTATATAAAAAAGATTTGTCCGCCTCAACTATAAAACATTGTCTAGCGATAGTGAGACAAGTTTTTAACTATGCAATCAAACATGACTTTATAAAAAATATAGCCAATCCAGTTGGAGCAGGGCGTGTAAAAATGCCTCAGCTCGATAATACTCGTCTTGCCTTTTTGACAAAAAAACAATCAAAAGAGTTGATAGATATACTTTATACTACAAATAAAAATACATATTATTTAGTATTGACACTTTTAATGACTGGTGCTCGCTTGAGTGAAGTTACAACATTAACTTGGTCTCATGTTAATTTTAATACAAACACGATTTTTTTCAAAAAAACAAAAAGAGGTAATGAGCGTCATATTATCATGAGTCCTCAATTATTAGAAGCATTTAAGGAATTGAGAATCATAGCAAATGAAAAAAATAGTGAGTATGTGATTACTAGAGAAGATGGAACATTACATAATGAAATGCCACGACACTTTGGAACTGCAGCAGAAGTCATTATTACAGGTAATACGCAGAAAGATATAAAATACAAAATCACTGCTCATAGTCTACGACATACTCACGCAAGCTGGTTAGCTGAAAGTGGTCTTGATATTTTACAAATCAAAGAACAATTAGGGCATAAGACGATAGAAATGACAATGCGATATGCTCACCTGATACCAAATAGAAGGCATGAGGCAACTAAAGCAATTGCTTTGTAATTGATGTATTTTTTGGATTAGTTAAAAGTGGGGCTTATGAGAGTCAAAGCAGCAGAACCCTCTCTTATACTCTTGAGAGTTTTTTGAGAAAGTTTGTTGCTGTTTTTCTATGTACTCCAGCTTCTTGAGCTAGAGAGTGAGGATTAATATCTTTTCCGTAAAGCCTCATTATATTAATCGCCGTTTGACATTTAGAGTTTGCTTTTGAAGATCTTGCTTTTGTAGCTTTAGCTGCTGCATCTGTTCTTGTCATTTTTATATACTCCTTTGGAGTGTACACTTCTGTTGACTGTAATGTACAACAATGCTTATATTATTGTAATTTTTGATCATTACGAAGAGCCTAATTTTTTAGATGGTTCCCACTGCTCTATTTTTGCACCGGTAGAATCTTCCCTTGATTTTTTAACCATTGACCCTACTCTGGCCATTATTTCATCCGGAGTTTCAATTTTAAATTCTTGAGCTTTTTGAGGCTCTTGTTTAATCGTAGTTTTAGCAGGTGCTGTTTTTGTAGAGATCTCTTTTTTCTGTACTGCAGCTTCCGGATTGATTTTTAGTTTTTTGACATATCTATAGAGCATTTGTATAGATATATTAACATTTTCATATTCATGTAAATATGTATGTATTTGAGGAACACTATATTTTTTAGATAACAATGTGGCTATAGCTTCTTCATATTGATCTAGTTTAGAACGGTTTAATCCTAGAGGTTTATTGTCTTTCATAAATTTATCTATACTCATATTTATTACCTTATTTTGGATTTTGAAGAAAGACTATTTTCTGGCGATACTTATATAAACAATCTTTGCTAACTTCAACTTTTTTGTAATTTATTAAAAATTCTCGTATCTGCATAATGCTATATTTTTTAGATAAAAGCATCAAGATATCATCTTTGTATTCATCAAGTTTATCTCTTTTTGAAGTCATATTGCATTTTCCTACTTATTTTTAAAAATTCAAACATATTCTTATATTTTAAACTAAATTAAATTAATAATAAATTAAAATTAAATTATTTTAGATGTATTTATACCATAATAAATCATTTATAAACTAACTATAAACTATTTTAAATCAAGCTAAAGCATTTTTAAATTTTATTTATTAAATTCTTAAACATAATTATTTTATTACATCCAGTATAACCCTGAAACACGGCATTTGAGAAAAAAATATTTTTATTTTGGTGGAGCAAAAAACAGCGACTAAGCTCCTAGAATAGGGGCTTTATTGTACTACCGAGCAGGTTGCGTAAGGTGTCTAGCATTTCAGAGCATATTTTTAGGTATTTTTACAACATTCAAGAGTATA
>Ga0074197_1003038_pt1 | contig 10691 bp, 6 predicted proteins | sample EPASupsiteSAE305_FD_64526 | JGI IMG/M metagenome (GOLD analysis project Ga0074197, IMG submission 64526) | Bioremediated contaminated groundwater microbial communities from EPA Superfund site, New Mexico - SAE3-05 reassembly with SPADES | ecosystem: Environmental > Aquatic > Deep subsurface >...
GACGGGCATGACCTGTTCATCGGAGGAATTCAGGATCCCGCCTTCGGGCCAGTGGTTTTTTTCGGCTCCGGCGGCGTCCACATCGAGGTTTTTCAGGATGTGGAGCGGGTGTTGTGTCCCTCCTCGCTTGATGAAATTCGCGGCAAGTTGGAGCGCCTCAAAATCTGGCGGATTCTGGCCGGGCTGCGGGGCCGCCCACCCATTGATCCTGAACTCTTTATCCGGTCGATCGGCACCATTACCCGATTACTGGCGGATTTTCCTGAAATCGTCGAGTTGGATATCAATCCGGTGCGGTTGCTGACAAACGGCGATGTCCTGGCCCTGGATGCCAGGATGCGGATCTTGCCACCGCCTACTGGAGCGGAGACGGGCGCATGAAGAAACAGTTAGCGCTGTTGATCTGGCTGCTGCTGACGCCGGCTTTGAGCTTGGCCAACGACGGCTTTGGCGGTCTGACCGCCACAGGCCTGCAGTTTCAAAAAAGCACCAGCGTCCGCATGGTCTCGGAAGATCTTTTCCTCAGTCCGGGCAAGGTCCGGGTGGCGTATGTTTTCCGCAACGAGGGTCCCTCAGAGGTGCAGGGCGAGGTCATCTTTCCTTTGCCGCCGATTTCCCTGACTGGCCTTGGTGAATCCATGTTTGCCCTGCCCGAGGAAAATCTGCACCGGGACAACCCGGTGGATTTCATGGCCGTGGTTGATGGCAAGAAGATTAAGGTCCGCACCGAGCGGATCGCTGTCATTGAGCCGCCCTTTGATGAGCGCCGCAAGCCCTCGGCCGGGTACGACTCGCCCGGCGAAGATGTCACGACTTTGCTCAAGGGATACGGCATTCCCCTGTCGCTCAATGTGGCTGAAGTGGCCGCTGTGCTCGACCGCCTGCCGCAACCAGCGAAGGATGCATTGAAAGTCAAGGAGTTGGCTGATTTTGTTGACGGCGAGCCACCCGCTCCCGCCTGGTCGATCATCGTTCGCTACCATTGGCCGCAGACCTTTGCTGCTGGTCGGGAAACCAAGATCGAACACAGCTACACACCAGCTCCGCCAGGAGGCATCTTTATCTGGCCCGAGCACGAAAAGGACCTCGACATCTACCAGCGGGAGTTGATCCAAACCTACTGCATCGACGCCGGTACCCGGAAAGCCCTGAGCACTCGCCTGCATCGCCAGCGCGCCGGCGAACTGACGGGGATCGGAACGGCCGTTCTCCTCGATTATGTCCTGACCACGGCCAACACCTGGCACGGTCCGATCGGTACCTTCCGTCTGACCATTGACAAGGGCAAGCCAAACAATGTTTTGTCCTTATGCCTTGACGGGATGCGCAAGACCGGCACCACCACCTTTGTGGTGGAGAAAAAGGATTTCATGCCTGCCGAGGATCTCCGACTGCTCATCGTTTCCGGACCGCAAGGATAAGAACGGCCGCGATGTCAACACCTCGGCGGCACGCACACCCTTTGCTCTGACCACGCCATGCCCTCTTGTTCCACGTTCCCTGCCTCCATCGGCAGCGCGAATTAATACAACATTTTTGATTTCAATATGTTACATGCGAACAGCGTTCCTGGAAAATAATCTTGTTCTCAGGGCCAGATACGATACACTTAAAAAAGGTTACAATTGTTCTCCTTGTTTTGCGGTAAAGTAAGACAATATGGGCGTTCCGAAATGGGTGGTCAAGCCGCCGGATATCGCACAGTGGTCGATCGGGAAAAAGATATTCCTCGGGAATCTCCTTTTCGTGCTCGTCCCCTTGCTCATGGTGACTGCCGCAATCCTGCATTATACCCTTGCCCGCCTGGACAGGAGCATCGAGGACGGCATGGAAGCGGCGGGCTCCTCCATCGCCGGCATGATCGAGGCCTCGATCGAGGCCTCATTGAGCAACTATCTTCGCGGTATTGCCGAGTACAATCTTCAGCAAATAGAGCATGTTCATAAGAAGTCGATAGGGGCCGGATACGAGGAAACGCAAAAGCTCAAACAGGAGATCCTCAACACCTTCAGAGCCCAGAAAATAGGCCCCTCTGGCTACATTTCCTGCATCGATTCCAAGGGAGTCGTACTGTTTCATCCGCACAGCGCCTTGGTGGGCAAAAATATTCTGGCTGAGGATGAGTACAAGGCGGTTTGGCCTTTTATCAGACAACAAATTGCCACCAAGCAGGGATATCTTGAATATTCCTGGAAAAATCCCGATGAAGACATCCAGCGTCCCAAAGCCCTCTACATGAAGCATTTCAAGCATTGGGACTGGATCGTCGCCGTTGTCTGCTATCGGGAGGAATTTGACCGGATCATTGATCTTGCAGACATTGAAAAACGGATGGCCGAGGTCAAGTATGGTCCCTCCGGGTATGCTTTTCTCCTCAACGGTCAAGGGAAGCTGGTGGCGCATCCGTTCAAGAGGGAGATGGACAGGGCCGACGAATATGCCGCCCGTTTGGAGCCGGTTTTGAAGAGCGCATCGGCAAGCCGGCAGCAAACCGTCCGGTTGCCTTGGCACGATGCGCTGGGTCAGGGAGAGAAGGAACGACTGTTTTTCTTTCATCCCATTTCCCGTCTCAACTTGATCGTTGGAGTGACCTCTGGTGTGGCCGAGGCCTATGCCGGTCTGTTCTCGGCTCGAATGATCGCGGCCATGGTGGTACTGGCCGGAACGGCCCTTGCCGTGTGCGCCGCGCTTTTTCTGAGCCGCTTAATTGCCAACCCCCTGCGGCGGTTTGCCCTGCAACTGGAGGTGCTCGAGCAGGGCAAGGGACTCGAGGATGGCTGCGAAGCCACCTACCTTTTCGATACGTTCGATAATTATAGTAAGCTGTTGCGTGGAGCTAACGAGAAGCTGGCCAGCGAGGTGCAACTCAGAAAGAGCGCCGAAACCTTCCTGCAGATTTACAAGAAAATCTTTGACAGCGCCACCGAGGGCATTGTGATCACCGACGGTTCGGGCAAGATCCTGGCAATCAACGAGGCCTTTACCACCATCACCGGCTACGATCAGGCCGAGACTATTGGCCAGCAGCCGCGTATGCTCAAATCCGGTCAACATGATACCCAATTTTATGAGCAGATGTGGCATCACCTCCAGGAAAAGGGGAATTGGGAGGGGGAAATCTGGAACAAGAAGAAAGACGGCACCATCTATCCGGAATGGTTGACGATCAACAGCATCCGCGACGAGCATGGGAAAACTGTCTATTATTTCGCTACTTTCTACGAAATCGGCGAGCTGAAAAAACGGGAAAAGCAGGTTGCCTTCATGGCCTATCACGATATCCTGACCCGCCTGCCCAATCGTTTCCATCTCGAGCATAAACTGGCCAAAAGCCTGGCCAGGGTCAAGGCTGAGGGCGGTAAGCTGTCGCTTTTCTACATTGACCTGGATAATTTCAAGAACATCAACGATGTGTTTGGCCATAAACAGGGGGATGACCTGCTCGTCCAGGTCAGCCAGCGGTTGTCCTCAGTGCTGAGCGGTAACGACATGCTGTGCCGGATTGGCGGCGACGAATTTATCCTTTTCATGGAAAATGTCGACAATGAATCGTTGATCTACCTGACCGCGGGCAGGATTCAAGCTGTTCTTAAAAAAACGTTCCTCCTCGATTTTAAAAAAATCTTCATTAACGCCAGCATTGGCATCTCCGTTTTTCCGGGAGACGGCGACAGTCCCCTGGATTTGATCAGGAGCGCCGACATGGCCATGCACAGGGCAAAACGTGAGGGCAAAAACAGGCAGGTGCAATTCACCAAGAGGATGCATGAGGAACTGTATGAAAAATTGCGGACCGAAAACGGGATCCGCTACGGTTTGCTCAATCGGGAATTTATCGTGCACTACCAACCCAAGGTCAATATCGACACCCGTAAAACCACCTCCCTGGAAGCATTGATCCGCTGGAAGAAGGGCGGCAAGCTGATCAGTCCGGCCGCATTTATCCCCATCGCCGAGGAATCGAGTCTGATCGATGATCTCTGTCTCTTTGTACTGGAAGAAACATGCGCTTTCCAGGCAATCATGAAAAAGGAGCGGGTGGCGGTGCCGGTCAGCGTCAATATCTCGCCGCGTCAGTTTCTTAACCTTGATTTTGTCGATATCGTTGAAGATCTCCTGAACCGCTATCAACTGGAGCCCCATTTCCTCGAATTTGAAATCACCGAAACAACAGCGATGAAAGATGTGGAACACACCCTAAACATCATGCATCGTCTCCGCGAGTTGGGTATTCTGTTCTCCATTGATGATTTCGGCACGGGCTACTCCTCGCTCGGCTCTCTCAGCAAGATGCCGGTGAGCACCCTGAAGATCGACAAGCAGTTTGTCGACGACTTGCAGGCGAACAGCGGTATTGTCGCGACCATTATCGCCATCAGCCAGCAGATGCGGCTTAATGTCGTGGCCGAGGGTGTGGAAATGGAGGAACAGCTCCTCAAGCTTGGCACCATGGGCTGTCAGGAGGCGCAAGGCTACTTTTTTTCCCGGCCGGTTTCCGGCGACAGTATTCTCCAGTATTTGCACACCGAAGAGGCCGGTTCGGCGGACCGGTTATCCCCATGAGGGACATTTGCCCATGAAGCACAAACCGTCACGGCTTTTTTTTGATGCCAACGACTACAAACTGCTCGACATTGTCAACGATGTCCTCAAACGGGAATCGCGGCCGCAGTCTGTGAGTTCGTTGATGATGCCGTACATGCATCCCCACGGCATTAAGGAGATGGCCGCCCCCAGCGGGCTGCGGATTGCCTATGCCATCGTCAGCCTCCTCGGCTCGCTTGAGGCTGGCAAGGCCCGCGATCGGATTATCGCCCTGCGCAGTCTGCGCGACGAGGTCTTTAGCTCCTCGACTTCCTTTTATTACAAAAACACCGCCCGGGTACTGATGCAGATCATGAAAGAACTGGTCCGCAATCAGGGTAACGAACTGCGGCAACTGGAACTAGCCCATGATTTTCGCAGGGTCTATACCGGCAAGCCGCTCTTGGTGCGCCAGGAGCTGGCCAAGTATCATCTCCTGGAAATGCCCGAGGAATGGAACCAGTTTGCCTTTGATGACCATGTCCATGACGCCAACACCAAGGGTCGGAAATCACCCACCCATCTGCTGATGGACGCCTGGATCAAGGGGATTCGCAAGCTGACCGTGGTTTATTACAACCATGTCGAACAGGAGGTGGTGGAAGAGTTGCTTGAGGCCGGCGCTCTCCTCGACATCCATGTTCGCATCGGCATTGAGCTCTCGGCGCGTTTTCGCAACAAGTTCGTCCGCTTCATCTGGGAACTGGAGGGTTTTTTCGACAACCAAAGCCTGCTGCATTTTCTTCAGGAAGACACAGTGCGGGAGATGATGGACCAGGGGCGGCAGGTTTCTCTGTATCAGCAACGCTATATCCTTGATGTTTTAAATGAATTCAATAAAAACCATCGCCTGGTTCTGGACCGGGAGTTGGATCTGGAGAGTTGTCCCCTGGATGAGGAGCAGTTTCATCGTTTTGTCGGAACCGGACAGCCATCGCTGCTCCATCTGGCCAAATTTATCCAAGACAGCTACCACAAACTGCTTGATGCAGAGGTGCTGCGGATTCATCAGATCTCTCTCCAGGACAGCGAGAAGAAGGAAGCATTGTTGCAGGTTTGCGCCCGTAAAATGGCCACACTGGACATGGAGGGGATCATCAACCGATTCCTGCAGCCCGTACGCAATCCTGGTCTGCACGACCCCTCCGTGCCGCATGACGAGGGCATGCCGCCGCTGATGCATCTGGAACCGGCCGAACTGCTCAGTCGGTTGGCCTCCATGCACTCCAGCTCACGTTTCACCCTCAACCTGAGCAATCTTTCGATCCAGGACACCCTGGAACTGCTGTACATCTGCCAAGGCAGAATCACCCATATCGAGGCCTTCAATCTCAAGGATTCTGCCCATGGCATGACCGCCCTGGCCTCGGCCAAGGATAGCGGCTTTGCCGGCGAGGCGGTGGACATCAGCAGCCCGGCACACAATTACCAGATGATCAACGTCCTCCAGAAGGCACTGAATGAGGACAACGTCATCGCTCTGAAACGGGCGATCAGGGCAATTATCTGGGATTTTGAACGAACCCGTCTGGTGGTGGAGAAACAATGCGAGGAGCAGCAGGGGCAAGCCGTTCAGCCTGAAATGCTGATCAAAATGCAGGCAGAACTGGCGGAGATGAATGGGCGCAAGGACGACCTGCTCGACATTCTGCTCAATATCGAATCGTTCCACGGCTGGTACAATAAGCGGTACCTCGGTTCCCGCATCGGCTCAGGTTCCACCGGTCAATCGCAGCGTCAGCACGGCATGGGCCTTGTGGTGTTGGACACCCTGCCCCAGCGGGCCTTGCGCCAGGTCATGCGCGAGCACAAAGGAGAACAGCGCAAGCTCCTCCCGGTCAGTGCGCGGATGATCCATCATCACCATGCCCGTGGGGAACGTACGGTTGCCGTTCCCTGGTACAAACGGCTCGTCGTGCGCCTTGCCGGAGGGCGCCGCAACGGTGCTGTACAGTGGAACGACTGGAGCCTGGACCGCTTTGAGGTGCATCCCGGCCTTGACGGCAACATTGCCACCCTGGGAGGCATCCGTCGCGTTCCCTCCCTTGACCTGCAGCCAGCCCTGAAGAGTAAAAGCGAAAAAATCAGGCATCCTTTCAGCTATTTGAATTCAAATCTGTTTAACACCCTTAAAATTGCGGCCGGTTTTGTTCCGGCTTTTCTCACCTTTGCCTTGACCAAGGACTGGTGGGTTCTGGCCTATCTCGGGGCTTTTATCTGGTTTGGGATTACCGGAGTGCGCAACATTATCCAATCGATTCTCGGCGGCGGCGGTCTGCAACGCTCTCCCTTGTTGCCGTGGAATTCCCTGGTAAGTTGGAGCCGGATCGCCGACTCCCTATTCTACACCGGATTTTCCGTGCCGCTGCTCGATTATCTGGTTAAAACCTTGCTCCTCCAGCAGCAGCTGGGCATCACCACCTCGACCAGTCCGCTCCTGCTGTACTCGGCGATGGCTCTAGCCAACGGCATCTACATTTCCACCCACAACATTCTGCGCGGCCTGCCCCGAAGCGCGGCAATCGGCAATTTTTTTCGTTCGATCCTCTCTATTCCCTTGGCCATTCTCTTTAACGACTGCTTGGCTGCTGGGTTGCACATGGCCATGGTCCCGGGGGTCGAAGACGGGTTGCAGAAATGGGCGGCTGTGATTTCCAAGTTGGCCTCGGATTGTGTCGCCGGAGTGATCGAAGGACTGGCTGACCGGCAGAGCAACGTCCGCATTCGACTGGCCGATTACCGGGAAAAACTCTCCCAGGTGTTTTCGGTTTTCGCCCGGCTCGACCTGTTATTTCCGGAAGAGGATGTTCTGGACCTGCTGCAGTCGCCGAAAATCCTCATCGCCGCCATCCACGAGGAGGCGCATGATTTGGAAAAAGTGTTTGTCGTCAACGCGCTGGACTTGATGTACATCTGGATGTACAAGCCTAGGGCGCGCAAGGCTCTGCAACAGGTCGTCTCGACCCTGTCCACCGAGGAGTGGCTGATTTTCTACCGTTCGCAACTTATTCTCAAGCGGCAGCGAGAGATCAGCCAGGTCTTTGTCGACGGCATGGTGGGGCGGAATTTCGCCAAGGCCCTGTCCTTTTATCTTGATCGATCAGAGGCCTATCTCCATGACATGGCAGAGATAGGCAAGGCTCGAGCAAAGTTCCAGAAAAAACAAGGCTTGGCCGCCACCGCCTGACAGCTCTTATCCCTCCTTTCCAATTCCGCCCACACTTTCAGTATCAAATTCGATGGTTTAGTATTGACAGCCTTGGTCAGATCAACTAACTAAGACCATATTAATCTTATTTCTTTTTTTGGGGACCAGGCCATGCGTTTGACCCGTGCCGCTGAGTATGCCATCCGCTGTGTGTTGTACCTGTCGCAACAGGGGCGGGGCATTCTTATCAGTCGTCAGGAGATTGCCCGGCAGGCAGACATCCCTGCCCATTTTCTTGCCAAGATCGCCCAGGATCTGGCCAAGGCCGGGCTGATCGAGATTCGTCAAGGGGCGCGGGGCGGGTTTGTCCTCAGTAAAAATCCGGCCGCCATCAGCCTGCTCGAGGTGGTGGAGGTTATGATCGGCGAAATATATCTCAACGATTGTGTCGTCCGGCCGGCAGGTTGCAAGGCCAGCTACCACTGCGCCGTGCACCGCGTCTGGCTGGACGCCCGGGCGCAGTTACGCGCCACCCTGCGTCAGGTCAGTTTCGACCAGCTGATCGCCGACACCTCCTGTCTCCCCGCATATTCCACGCTGCTGGAGCCAGAAGGGCTTGATACGACTCCCTTAACGCACAACGATCTGCAATGAGTACTTCGACAGAATCCAGCCCGGGAGGTGTTATCCGGATCTTCCGGTTCTATCGCGACGGCTTTCGCCAGATGACCGTGGGCCGAACCCTGTGGAAAATAATCTTCCTAAAACTGTTTATCCTCTTTGCAGTCTTGAAATTTTTCTTTTTTCCTGATTTCTTGGCAACACAGTTTTCAACTGATACACAACGGGCTGATTATGTGATCGAGCAACTGACCCAGTCCGCCCAAGATTATACCAACCCCGCCAAAGGAGAATGATTATGATTGAAAACCTGGATCTTGGCATGGTCAACTGGGCACGGGCGCAATTTGCCCTGACCGCCATGTACCACTGGCTCTTTGTGCCGCTCACTTTGGGGCTTTCCTGGCTCCTCGCCTTTTTTCACACCATCTATGTGAGGACGGGAAGCGAAGAATGGAAGCGGCTGACCAAGTTCTGGATGAAGCTGTTCGGCATCAATTTCGCCATCGGCGTGGCTACCGGCATCATCCTCGAGTTCGAGTTCGGCACCAACTGGAGCAACTACTCCTGGATGGTCGGTGACATTTTCGGCGCCCCCCTGGCCATTGAGGGCATCTTCGCCTTTTTTCTGGAGGCGACCTTCTTTGCGGTGATGTTTTTTGGCTGGAATCGGGTTTCCAAGGGGTTCCACCTGTTCTCCACCTGGATGGTGGCGGCTGGCTCGAGCCTGTCGGCGGTATGGATCCTGGTGGCCAATGCCTGGATGCAGTATCCGGTCGGTCAGGCCTTCAATCCGGACACGGCCCGCTTTGAGATGCAGAATTTCGCCGAGGTCGCCTTCTCGCCCTACGCGATCAACAAATTCACCCACGCCACCAGCTCCTCCATGCTGATCGGCGCTTTCTTCGTCATCTCGATCTCCTCCTGGTATCTGTTGCGTGGCCGCCATGTGATGCTGGCCAAGCGCTCGATCGTGGTGGCCGCTGTTCTGGGTCTGCTGGCCTCGGTCTTTACCGTGTTCAACGGAGACGAGTCAGCCTATGAAATTGCCCAGGTACAACCGATGAAACTGGCCGCCTTCGAGGGGTTGTACGTGGGGCAGACGAACGCTGGCCTGGTGGCGTTGGGTCTGATCAACCGGGAAAAGAAAGTTTACGATACCCAGGAGCCCTTTATCGGCTTTAATCTGCATATTCCCGGACTGCTGTCACTGATGGCCAATCGTTCTTTCGGCTCCTTCGTCCCCGGCATGAAGGATCTTGTCTACGGCAACGCCGAACACAACATTCTCGGCTCGGTCCAGAAAATGGAGCGCGGCAAGAAAGCGGTCGCCAGCCTGGATGCCTACAAGCAGGCCAAAAAGGCCGGGGATACGTCTGCGGCCGCCGTTCACCTTGCCGCCCTTAATGAGAACGTGGAATTTCTCGGGTACGGCTACCTGAAAAAACCGGAAGAGGCGGTCCCCCCGGTGGCGCTTTCTTTCAACGCCTTCCACGTCATGGTGATTCTCGGTTCCCTGTTTCCGCTGATTTTTCTTGGCTACCTCTACTTTTCCTGGAAAGGAACCCTGGTGGAGAAGAAATGGCTGCTGGGACTGGGCACCATCACCTACCTCCTCGGCATGATCGCCACCCAGGCCGGCTGGATCGTGGCCGAAGTTGGGCGCCAGCCCTGGACGATCCAGGGTCTGCTGCCTGTTTCCATTGCCCGGACCAACCTGACCACAGGCACGGTGCAGACCACCTTTTTCATGTTCCTGGCACTGTTCACCCTGCTGCTTGTTGCTGAAATCTGCATCATGGTCAAACAGATCAATATCGGACCGGAGGAAAACTGAGATGATAGAACAACTTGAGTACACAACCCTGCAGCATCTCTGGTGGCTGCTCTGTGCAGTGGTCGGTTCGCTGTTTCTGTTTCTTACCTTTGTCCAGGGCGGGCAGAGTCTACTCTGGCAGGTGGCCAAGACCCGGACCGAAAAGGATCTGATCATCAATTCCCTGGGCCGCAAATGGGAGATAACCTTCACGACCCTGGTGTTGTTCGGCGGCGCGCTGTTCGCCTCGTTCCCTAAATTCTACTCGACCTCCTTCGGCGGGGCCTACTGGGTGTGGATTCTGATCCTGTTCACCTTTGTCATCCAAGCGGTCAGTTATGAATTTCGTAACAAACCATGGAACATTTTTGGCAGCCTGGTGTACGAGGGTTTTCTCTTTATCAACGGCACAGTTGGCATTCTCCTGATCGGTGCCGCAGTCGGCACCTTTTACACCGGCTCCAATTTCCAACTGAGCGCCAGCAATTTCGTTACCTGGACGCATCCGCTCCGTGGTCTGGA
>Ga0074197_1003039_pt1 | contig 10691 bp, 16 predicted proteins | sample EPASupsiteSAE305_FD_64526 | JGI IMG/M metagenome (GOLD analysis project Ga0074197, IMG submission 64526) | Bioremediated contaminated groundwater microbial communities from EPA Superfund site, New Mexico - SAE3-05 reassembly with SPADES | ecosystem: Environmental > Aquatic > Deep subsurface >...
GAAACGAAGGCCAGAGCCCATATGCGTCATCTCCAGAACAATCGGAGTAAAACGAAAAAGTTCTTCGAACACCGCTGCGTAAGCTACGCAGCGTAATTGCTCAGTTTAATTGCCGGAGTAATAGTAGGCTTTCTGGCTACAGCCAAAGCGACGTTGCTTAGCATAAGCGGTGGAAGGGCAATAAAATTTATGAAGTCAGGCGGGAAGTACAACGTGCTGATTGAATATTTTATGACGGCAGTGCATTACTCAATCCTTACAGCAGTTACAAGTGCTCTGATGTTGCTTTTTAATTTTGATAAGTTACCTCCATATGCAGCATACTTTGTCTGTTTTTGGGTTTTTCTTTCTGTCGGCTCATTATTCTCAGGATACCGAATTATTCGTCTGTATTCGACTATTCTTAGAAACAATTGACTGAGTTAGTCAAGAAAGATAAAAGACTGGTGCTATTCTCTGGAGGTTGATTTATGGCCACCCTTATCCCCAGCATATTCTGAAACGTGATCCTCAACTTATCTGGGCTGAAGGCAGGTTTCAGGGCAAGTTGGTCTTCCCCTAGACGTTTGGTGTTGTCCTTACCAAGATCACCCGCAAGGAATTTGATTCCACCGATCTGGGAGACGTGATCGATCCCAACCGTGTTATCTGCAAAGACGAGATGACCAAATCGGTTGATTCCCTCAAGTTCCAGGAACAGTTATGGGGGATGTTCACCATCTACAACCAGGGGATGCTGACCTTGCCCCAGATTGACCGGGTACGCTATCACCTGTTTCCGGAAATCCGTCTGCCCCATAAACAAGCCTCACTCTTTGATGGAGTGGAAGATGAGCCTGAAAGCCTGCCGGATATCCTACGAGTTATGGATATTCAGCAGGAACAGCTTGCCCGCAGCCTGGGTGATGGGCATCGGGTAATTCATGGTGTAGCCGGTTCAGGCAAGACCATGATCCTTGGCTATCGTGCTGAATATTTGGCCCAAGTAGGCACGGGACTAAACCGCTGCTGGTTAAACTCCCCACCATCCGTGAAGAGGCTGACGAAATCGCCGGACGCCTGAAAGAAGCGCACGATAAAGGGATACCATGGAGAGATATGGCGGTGTTGTATTGGGATGCTCAAGAAAGCAACGAACTGTATCGAGCATTCTGCAATATCGGAGTCCCTTTTATCGGTAAAGAGAAGATTAAATTCAGTATCCAACAGGATAGAGTGAGTTTTCTAAGCTATTACAGCTGCAAGGGGTTGGAGTTCCCGCTCGTTGGTATTCTGGGTGGTCGTATTATTGAGCAGGCCAAAACCGATGCAGATGCGGCAAAACAGCTTTATGTTGGTATGACGCGGGCAACTTCATTACTGGTGATGACAGCAGCGGAATCAGCACATTCCGTTGAGGCATGCTGATGCAATGCCCTTTGGGGCTGACCAATGACCACTGAACCCTCAGCAACCGATAAAGCCATGGCAAAAGTTTGTGAACTCTGCCCGGTCTGCAAGCATGCCCGACACCACCAACAGGGAATGGCCTTTAACTTTGTGAAGAGTATCGAGCAGGAAATCTGCCCGTTCTGCAAAGCCTATGAACGGGTACATGGTAAGAAAGCCCATCAGAAATAACATGTTGTTCAGATCCCCACTCATTTGATGCCCCTTAAATAACTCCCCTTCCTCTCCTGCTACTACATGTAGTAGCCAACCAAAAGTATACTACAGCTTATGCTACCCCCTGTTTTTAGGCCTTGACACGGCCACAACTATTGGTTTTCACTATACAAAAGCTAAGGACATACAAATTGGTAATGGTAATCCAGCCATTACCACTACCAACAGGAGGTAGAGTTAATGGCAAGAGCCAAACTTGAGGCTGAGATGGTTAAGGACAAGGTGTATCAGGCCTGCGTGCAGATCGTTGAGGCGACAGGTACGGAGCCAACCGTTGCCGAAGTGTCGGCGGTCTGCAATATGAGCAACCGTGAAACCGGCCCTCTGGTTAAAGCCTGGAAGGCTGAACGTGCTGCAGCAGCCCAGGTTATTAAGTTATCAAGCGAAACCATCACCGCACTTGATGAGATACGGGGGTTGGCGGAAAAACTGGTTAAATCCGCAATGTCGGCCATGTACCGCGATCACGAAGCAGCAATGCATGCAGCCATGACCGAAGCTGACGCCAACCTGCAGCGCGAAACAGAGGCATCACATGAGCGGATTGATACCTTGTGCAGCGAACTGGCACATAAAGACAACCGTATGCATGAACTGCAATCTGAGAATCAGAGACTGTTGGATGCTCTGATTGAAGAAAAGGCTGCACGCAAGGCCCTTGAAATAGTTATTGCCAAACAGATTCCAGAAATTACGCCACCCCAGCAGTCAGAACACCCCATCCAAACCGCTTCAATGTGCTAAACGCATCTCATAACGGCTGACCACCGGTAAAAGCGCCGGTGGCAAACAGCCCCACCCCTAAATGCACTTTGCTCCTGCAGCACGCGTCTGTCGTTCGCACGGCGGCACGCCAATCTTTCCGTTTTCATTTCAAAAATCGGTTCCCCCTGAAGGTCTCCCCCAATTTTTTCATTCAATCCGTAAAGACCGCTTTGCTTTGTCATTTGCCGTTTGGCCGCCAGGCGTTCGCTGCGTCGCGGCAGCTACCCACTGTTTTTGTATCCAGTTTTCAGGGTGCTGCCAGCTCTTGATTCCCTTCACCCCCATCGGAAGTGAGGGGTGAAGGAACTCAAGAGCAAGAGGCAGCACCAGAAGATCTTTGAAAACTGAATACGGGACAGACTGGAGCCCAGAGAGGGTTCAGAAATCTAAGAGCAAAAAGGGGAAACCGACATGAATCAGCAGATCAAAACTATCGCAGCAGCTATTACCAAATCAATCCGTTCAGCAGCAGGCCACAAAACAACCAAAACCATCGGGTCAGCAACCCTGACCATTCTGGTAGGTGTGATTGCTTACCAACTTATCAGCCACAACAACACTGCCCTGGGAATCTATATGGTGCTTGCCCAAGTCATGCAAAAGCTTGAATTGGTCAACCATGAAGAAGATGAAGCCACGGAAACCGTGGTGCATATCACCAGCCACAGCTAACCAGCAACCCAAATTTGACAACAACGGGAGGCGCAACCCTCCATGGAGGATAGAAAAATGACAGCACAAGCAAAGAAATCAATTGATGTGGTAACAATCCAGATGGTCCGGGAACGAAAACTTGCCTATAACGGTACCCGCCTGACCACCCCGCAACAGGCCGCACAGGCATTTAACGCACTGCTTGGTAATCCTGACAGAGAGTATTTTGTAGCGATGATGTTAGACGGTAAAAACAGGATTACCACCATCCACGTTGTCAGTGAAGGGAGTCTGAACCAGTCAATAGTACACCCGAGAGAGACCTTCAAAAGTGCCATTCTGGCCAATGCCGCAGCAGTTATCCTGGCCCATAACCACCCATCAGGAGACACCACGCCAAGCAGAGAGGACCGGGAAATTACCAGACGGTTACGAGAGGCCGGGGATATTCTGGGGATTAAAGTCTTGGACCATGTGATAGTCGATACTGATTCCGGCAATTCATTTTCATTTGTCGAGTCGGGACTGCTGTAAGCCGGATACACCAAAGCGAAACGGGCGGGAGAAATCCCGCCCTGCCAGTTTTAAAAAATATCAGCGGCCCGCCTTCGGCGGGCTGCCGGGTGATGTCATACTTCGTTGATTCTAAAAAGAATGAATCCTGCTTGATTTAGCAATGATGACTGCGTATAGTTGTTATCAGATCACAACCTTTTTGCTCTGAAGGCAGGTGTATGAAGCAAACACGGGAAACAGGACTCGATACCCTGCTGGATCTGCATGGGATTACCTACCGTCTGGAAAAGGGTTACTGGGTCAAGTTTGAGGCTTATACAGTGACCGCCAGCGAGCAGATACCCCACGGGATTTCCTATTCCCTGACCCTGCATGACCGCAACAATACTCGGGTGGTTGGCTTTGATAATGCACACGGCTGCCCACCTCCAAAACGAAAGAAGTTCGGTGGACGCCGTTTAGCTTGGGATCATCAGCATCACCAGGAAAAGGTTATGCCGTATGAGTATGAATCAGCAGCACAGTTGCTTGAAGATTTCTGGAATGAGGTTGAACTGTTTATTGATGGAGGCAACAAATGAAGAAAAGTATGAATGTAGGGATTATGTCGCGGGAAGAGTTCAAGCAGCGGACGATTGCCATTGCCAAAGGGGAATACAAGCCCCGTAAGGATGAACCGAAGATCTGGTTTGAGTCACTGCAATCCTTTGCCCAAGTCCTGAGCGACGATAACCGGATGCTACTGCACGTTATAGAAGAACAAAAACCCAAATCCATCAGTGAGTTGGGGACGTTGACTGGACGTAATAAAAGTAACCTTTCACGAACACTGCATACTTTGGCTGGTTATGGTATTGTTGATCTGGTCAAAAAAAGTGCCCGCGAGTTAATACCCCAAGTCAAGGCTACCCACTTCAGGCTTGAAGTGGGGATATAGTTTTGAAGACATTCAGGTTTAATCTTTCGCAAAACTTTCGCAGGCCGGGCTAATTTTGAACGTTTTAAGGTGCTACTAAATGGACAAACCCCACAGGGGTAGATAGGCATAATAAATTGATTTTATTGCAATAAACTTGAAAATATCCGGTTAGTCAATTCTCATTAGAGCGCATTCGAATCTCGTTTCCCGCTCCAATAGAAGCTCCAGGGCCAGGTAAATCACCTAGCCCTATTTTTTTTATCATTATTGGTATACATTCATTCCTAGCCTTTTCAGTGCCATTCCAACCACCAAACCCAAAGACTCCTCTATGAAGACTGATACTAAACAGCCAAAGCAAAATACTTCTACCGACGCAATCCTTGAAAGTATCTCTGATGGTGTCTTTACCGTTGACCCTGAGTGGAGGATTACCTCCTTTAACCGGGCTGCTGAAGAGATTACCGGTATCTCGCGCAGAGATGCCATCGGACGCCTCTGCTCGGAGGTGTTCCGTTCCAACATGTGCGAGACCGATTGTGCCTTGCGTAAGACGCTGAAAAACGGCAAGCCGATCATCGGGCGTTCCGGCTATATTATTGATGAAGAGGGGAACCGGATTCCGATCAGTCTTTCCACGGCGGTACTGAGAGACAGCACCGGTAAAGTGGTTGGCGGAGCCGAGACCTTTCGCGACCTGAGTGAAGTTGAAACCCTGCGCCATGAGCTTGAGGGGCGTTTTCATATGGGGGATATTGTCAGCCGCAGTCCGCTGATGCAGCGTCTGTTTGAGGTGATCCCCACCATAGCCGTCAGCCCCAGCACTGTTCTGCTTAATGGCGAGACCGGCACCGGCAAGGAGTTGATGGCGCGTACCATCCATAGTTTAAGCAAGCAGAGCAAAGGGCCGTTTATTGCGCTTAATTGCGGGGCACTGCCGGATACCCTGCTGGAGTCTGAGCTGTTTGGCTATAAGGCCGGGGCCTTTACCGGAGCCACCAAGGATAAGCCAGGCCGCTTTGCCTTGGCCAAAGGCGGCACCCTATTTCTGGACGAAATAGGGGAGATAAGTCCGGCATTGCAGGTTCGTCTCTTGCGGGTGTTGCAGGAGCACTGCTTTGAACCGTTGGGCGGTACAAGTTCTGTTACAACCGATGCCCGGATCATTGTTGCCACCAACCGCGATCTGGCGGAGTTGACCCGTAACGGGACCTTTCGTGAGGATCTGTACTACCGGGTGAATGTGGTGCGGATTGAGCTGCCACCATTGCGGCGGCGCAAAGAAGATATCCCGCTGTTGGTGGAGCAGTTCATTGTCAAGTTCAACCACTTGCACCATGCCACCGTACGAAGCATGGCGCCTGAGGCTCTTTCTCTGCTGATGGCCCATGATTGGCCCGGTAATGTACGGGAACTGGAAAACGTGATTGAACGAGCCTTTGTGCTCTGCCCTGACGGTACGATTGAAATCCCTCACCTGCCCGATGAACTGACCCTCCATGGCAGCCGTTCTGCTGGTCCGGTCTCACTGCAGGATGCCCGCTCCCAGATGGAGGCTCAGGCGATCCAGACCTCCCTTGAGCAGAACGGTTTTAACCGTCTGGCCACAGCAAAGGCCTTAGGCATGCACAAAACCACCCTGTTTCGTAAGATCAGACAGCTCGGTTTAGCTCTTCCCGAGCAGGATGGACGATCAAATCGATAGAGTTTCACTATTGCAACCAAGCCCACCAAATAGAGTAGCTTAACCACTACTCAACACCCTGCAAAACAACCCTCCCTTTAAATTAAATCAGGTATTAACAGCTAGTTGTACATCTTTAGATCCTTGGCATAGTCACTGCATAGAGTAAACACCATGTATTGCACTACCTGTCTGGAGACGCAAGGTAATGAGAATCGCATTTTCTCTCTGGAACGAACGGATCGCACCGGTATTTGATGTTGCCAGACATTTCTGGATTATTGACGTTGAAGAAGGCCGGATCGTTGGCCAGACAGGACGTCGCTTTTCCAGTGATGATCCGCAGGAGCGGGCCATGCGACTAAGCACGCTACAGGTTGAACAACTGGTCTGCGGCGCCATTACCCGCAGTTCCTACCAGGCACTGGCCGAGCGGGGAATGCAAGTGGTCTCGTTTATTGCCGGGGATCTGGATCAGGTTATACATGCATACCTGGCTGATCAGCTGAAGGATGGTGAGCTGAATATGCCGGGCTGTCACCGGGGCAAGCGGCACGGCGCACGGCGCTATCCCGGTAGAAATGCGTGCGTCATGATGTCAGAAAGCACAAAGGAGTAATACAGATGCCAAACAGAAATGGACAAGGACCAATGGGGGCCGGTTCAGGGACCGGACGTGGACGTGGATTGTGTAACAAGAACAATCAACCGGCCATGACAAACCAGGAGCAACCGCAAAGTCAGGCAGCCACTGATCAGCAACCGTCTGCTGCGAATTGCAGGGGACCTCGCAGCTGCGGCACCGGCAAAGGCCGTCGGGGTGATGGATGCGGCAACGGACGTGGCCAACGCTAGTGGATTCTCGATCATGCCGGCCTATCACCTGTGAAGGCTGAGCAATGCGGGAGCGCCGGTGTCTTACCGGAGGGAGAGGCACCGGCGCATTTTCAAGTCAGGAGAAGCTATGAATAAAATTGCATTTACCACCGCCGGACAAGAGCTTTCAGCAGCACTGGACCCCCGTTTCGGGCGTGCAGCACGCTTTCTCATCTACGATCTGCAGCAGAAAAGCATCCAGGTTATAGAAAATCAGCAAGGCCGCAATGCAGCTCAAGGTGCCGGCATTCAAGCCGCAGAGACCGTCGTAAAGGCCGGAATTGATACTCTGGTGACCGGTCACTGCGGCCCCAAGGCGTTCAAGGTGCTGGCTGCAGCCGGTGTACAGGTATTTAACTGCAATGCTGCAACCGTTGATGAGGCCCTGCATGAGCTACTGGCCGGCAGGCTGACTGCTGCAGAAAACTTTGATGTAGAGGGACACTGGTAATGGCAGCGGCACGCAAACAAAACTCATACAGAATCGCCGTTGCATCCGGCAAGGGGGGCACCGGCAAGACCACCGTGGCCCTGAACCTGGCAGCCATGTTCGGAGAACCGGTGCAGCTGGCCGATTGCGATGTGGAAGAGCCCAACGACAACCTGTTCCTGCGCTGCGAGCAGTTGACCCCGCACGAGGTCACCATGCTGGTGCCGGAAGTGGACCCGCAACGCTGCAACGGCTGTGGGGCCTGTGGTGAACTGTGCCAGTTTCGCGGGATTGTTTCTCTGGGAAGCAGGGCGCTGGTTTTTCCGGAACTGTGCCATGGCTGCGGTGGCTGCGCGCTGGTCTGCCCAACCGGTGCCCTTACTGAACATCCCCATCGGATCGGCACCATCTCGGTTGGACAGTCAGGCACCATCAGGCTGATTGAAGGCAGGCTGGAGGTCGGTGTCTCGCTGGTTCCACCGGTGATCCGCGCAGTGCGGGATCAGTTGCTGGACGATGTTCCAGCCATCCTTGATGCCCCTCCCGGCACATCCTGTCCGGTGGTTGCCACCCTGCGTGAATCTGACTATCTGGTGCTGGTGACCGACCCGACCCCTTTTGGCCTGCATGACCTGAAACTGGCTGTAGCCCTGGCCAAAGAGCTTGGACTGCCCTGCGGCGTGGTCGTAAACAGGGCTGGTGAAGATCTGGTTGGTCTGCATAGCTACTGCCAGGCCGAAAATCTGCCGATTCTGCTTTCCCTGCCGGATGACCGGCAGATTGCTGAAGTCACCTCGCGGGGAGATCTGGTTGCCCTGGCACTGCCTGAGTATGGCCTGATGTTTTCAGAGTTAGCCACAAAACTCAAACATGAGCTGGCTAAAACAGGGGGGACGCCATGAGCAAGGAGCATATCCGCGAACTGGTGGTGCTATCCGGCAAAGGTGGTACCGGAAAGACCAGTGTCACCGCCTCATTTGCACTGTTGGCCAACAAGGCGGTGCTGGCTGATTGTGATGTAGATGCAGCCGACCTGCATCTGCTGCTGACCCCGATAGTTGAACAACGCCATGCCTTCATGAGTGGCCACGAAGCGGTCATCCGGCAGCAGGACTGTAGCGGTTGCGGCATCTGCATGGATAGCTGCCGCTTTGACGCTATCCGCAGGGAAGGAGCAGTCTGCAGGATTGATCCGGTGGCCTGTGAAGGATGCAGTGTCTGCTACCGTCTCTGCCCTGACAAGGCGATTGATTTTCCTGAACGGGTCTGTGGAGAATGGATGGTTTCCGGCACCCGCTGCGGCCCGATGGTCCATGCCCAGTTGGGTGTTGCTGCCGAGAACTCGGGCAAGCTGGTCACCACCGTACGGGAACAGGCCTGGGCAGTTGCCGTTGACAAACGGATTCCGCTGATCATCTCAGACGGCCCTCCCGGCATCGGCTGTCCGGTGATTGCATCATTAAGCGGTGTATCACTGGCACTGGTGGTGACTGAGCCAACCGTATCCGGCCTGCACGACCTGCAACGGGTATTGGCCCTGGCCCGTCATTTCTCTGTCCCTACCGCTGTCTGTGTCAACAAGTGGGACATCAATCCGCAACAGACTGAAAAAATTGAAGCTGCCGCACGATCTGCCGGTGCAGCAGTAACCGGACGGATCCGTTACGACCGCTCGGTAACCCAGGCACAACTGCAACAAAAAGCGGTGGTAGAACTTGATGCAGGGGCTGGCGATGATATTCGCGTTATCTGGAAACAGGTAACAGAATTGCTTTAGAGACATATTTTTCTTCAGGAGGCATCAGTATGGACGCAGCACAACAGGAAAACCAGCAACAGGAGCAGGCCTGCCCACCTTCAGCATGTGAATCATGCTCATCCAGCAGCTGCTCGGCAACCAGTAAAAAATTGACTGAGAGCGACCAGGAATTTGAAGATCGCCGTCGTCTGGCCTCGCGCCTCTGCAGGATAAAACACAAGATTGTGGTGATGTCCGGCAAAGGCGGTGTTGGCAAAAGCACCGTGGCAGTCAACCTGGCCATGGGGCTGCATCTGGCCGGCAAGAAGGTCGGTTTGCTTGATGTGGATATCCATGGTCCCAGTGTACCCACCATGCTTGGCCTGGAAAAGAGTCAGGTGCTGGAAGGCAATGGTGAACTGGTGCCGGTAGATCTGAACGGTATGAAGGTCATCTCGCTGGGCTTTTTTCTGAAAGAGCAGGATGAGGCGGTGATCTGGCGCGGTCCGATGAAAACCGGCGTGATTACCCAGTTTATCCGCGATGTGGCCTGGGGTGATCTGGACTACCTGATTGTGGACTCCCCTCCAGGCACCGGCGATGAACCGCTTTCAGTCTGCCAGACCCTTGAAGGTGCAGATGGCGCCGTGATCGTCACCACCCCGCAAAAGGTGGCTGCGGTGGATGTCCGCAAATCAATCAACTTTTGTCACCAGCTTAAACTGCCGGTGCTGGGAGTGATTGAAAACATGAACGGCTTTGTCTGCCCCAAATGTGGCGAACTGACCGCTGTCTTTCAATCCGGTGGCGGCAGGCTGATGGCCGATGATATGGGGGTACCGTTTATCGGCTCAGTACCGATAGATCCACAGATTGCCGAGGCCGGCGACAGCGGAGTAGCGTTTTTGCAACGGTACTCGAAATCAACCACTGCAACGCTGTTCCAATCCCTGCTAGTGCCGGTTATGCAGCAGGTAGAAAACGCAGAAGCCTGATGAACATTGTACTGACACCAGACACAACCGTACTCGAACTGGCAGAATACTACCCGGAAACTGAAGCGGTCTTTGACCGCTACAGAAAACGGATAGGGGTCTGCATCTGCTGCGAATGCCTGTTTTGCAGCGTAAAAGAGGTGGCACGACGGTATGAGCTGGATCTTGATGAACTGATGGCCAGACTGAGCAATGCCATTGAATCAGATGCTGGAGAGGACTAATGTATCTTCGCGACCAATCCCTGTTACGCCAATCCTGTTACCTGAACGGCCAGTGGCTTGCTGCTGACAGCGGCAAGACCATTGAGGTCACCAATCCTGCCACCGGTGAGGTTTTGGGCACCATTCCCAAGATGGGCACAGCTGAAACCCGTCGTGCCATAGAGGCTGCCAATGCAGCCTGGCCTGACTGGCGGGCCACAACCCCCACACAGCGTGCTGTCATTC
>Ga0074197_1003041_pt1 | contig 10685 bp, 10 predicted proteins | sample EPASupsiteSAE305_FD_64526 | JGI IMG/M metagenome (GOLD analysis project Ga0074197, IMG submission 64526) | Bioremediated contaminated groundwater microbial communities from EPA Superfund site, New Mexico - SAE3-05 reassembly with SPADES | ecosystem: Environmental > Aquatic > Deep subsurface >...
CTGTTTAATATTGTCCAGCCGGATTGTGCCCTGTTTGGTAACAAGGATTTTCAACAACTGGCAATTATCCGGCAGATGACCGCAGACCTGAACCTGCCGGTGGAGATTATCGGCATGCCGATCGTCCGGGAACAGGACGGTTTGGCCATGTCCTCCCGCAACAGCTACCTGACACAGGAACAGCGCCAAAAGGCGCTCTGTCTAAGCAAGGCAATTCAGAAGGTGCGGGAGCTGTTCAGGGGAGGGGAAACCTCAGTTGACCGGCTGCTCGGTGAGGCGCGTATGATCATTACCGCAGTGCCGGAGTCTTCAATCGACTATCTGGAGTTAAGAAACAGTACAACTCTGCAGCCCGTTGAAACAGCTGCGGCTGATAGCCTGTTTGCCCTGGCGGTCAAGATCGGCTCTACCCGGCTGATTGATAATACGGTGTTGGGGGGAGACCTGTAATGCCTACCAGGGCTCGTGCCAACCTTGAAACCCTTTACCGGATCTTTACCGTGCCGGAAGCCCCGGATTCAACCCTTGGTTCGGTCGATAGGGCCATTACCGATGATGTGGCCGGTTTCCTGCAAAACCATATTGTCGCCATGGAGCGGCCGCTGGAAGAGATTGAGGCCAGTTTCTCCAACTTTGCAATCCCTGAAGAGCCGACCTACGTCTCTGACTACACCGAGTTTGTTAAGGAAAATCTGGTGGCCCAGTCGGTCCACACGGCAGCACCGGGATTTGTCGGGCATATGACTTCGGCCTTGCCCTACTTCATGCTCCCTTTGACCCGCCTGATGACCGCCCTGAACCAGAACCTGGTCAAAGTGGAGACCTCCAAGGCCTTTACCCCTCTGGAGCGTCAGGTGCTGGCCATGCTGCACCACCTGATCTACCGTTGCCCGGATGAGTTTTATCCCCCCTGGATTCATAACAGTCAGGCAGCCTTGGGAACCTTCTGTTCCGGCGGCACCATTGCCAATACCACGGCACTCTGGGTGGCCCGCAACCGCTTCTTTGCGCCTGATGCCACGTTCCGCGGCATTGCCCAGGAAGGGCTGGCCAAGGCACTGCGCCATAAAGGGATTGACGGTGTTGCGGTATTTGTTTCAGAGCGTGGTCACTATTCGCTGGGCAAGGCTGCTGATCTGCTGGGTATTGGCCGTGACAACCTGGTTAAAGTCAAGACGGCTGAAAATAACCGTATTGATCTGAAGGTTCTCCGCCAGGAGTGCCGGCGTCTGCTGGATCAGAATATCCAGCCACTGGCGCTGGTGGGGATCGCCGGGACAACCGAGACCGGCAACATAGACCCGCTGGAGGCGATGGCTGATGTTGCCCAGGAGCTGGGCTGTCATTTTCATGTGGATGCCGCCTGGGGCGGGCCAACCCTGTTTTCAGACACCCACCGGCAGCTGCTGGCCGGGATTGAGCGGGCTGATTCTGTCACCATCGATGCCCACAAGCAGCTCTATGTGCCGATGGGGGCCGGGATGGTGGTCTTTAAAGACCCCACTGCCGTATCGGCCATTGAACATCATGCCGCCTACATCCTGCGCCATGGTTCCAAAGATCTGGGCAGCCATACCCTGGAAGGTTCCCGTCCGGGTAAGGCGTTGCTGGTACATGGTGGCCTCTCGATCATGGGGCGCAAAGGCTATGAACTGCTGATTGATCTGGGGATTGAGCGGGCCCGGACCTTTGCCGGACTGATTCGTCAACATCCTGATTTTGAACTGACCAGTGAGCCGGAACTGAATATCCTGACCTATCGCTACTGTCCGGCAGCCATCCAGCAGCTTCTGGCAAGCGCACCACTGGCGGAGCAGGCCAGAATCAATGCCCTGCTGGATCAGGTCTGCCAGCTGTTGCAAAAACATCAGCGTGAGGCTGGCAAGACCTTTGTTTCCCGTACCCGGCTCCGTATGGCTCGCTATGGTGAGGCAATTACCGTGCTGCGTAGCGTACTGGCCAATCCGCTTACCACTGACGAAATTCTGGTGGCAGTGCTGGCTGAGCAGTGTGAGATTGCCCAGCAGCCGGAGATCCAGGAGCTGCTTCGGCAGATAAAGGAGTAGTCAGTATCTTCGGCGGCTGGAAATTTCGTACTTGGTGATACAACAGGCGATAGGCTTTGGTCTTCCGCCTGTTTTTGTCTGGGCTACCGTACTGGCAAGCAGCTTGACAGTGACTAAAACTGCAGTAGAGTTTTGATATCTTCGAGTTCGTGGCACGTGTCTCGATCAGACAGGGGGCGACTATGCGATCTAAAGGTTTCAGGTTTCTTGCTCTGGCCAGTTGTGTGGTTATTGTATCGGTGGTATGCATTGCAACAGTGTATGCAGAGCAGGCGGATATGGCTGCTCGACGTGCCTTGTATGAATGCCAGAAAAAGGCGGCAGAATACACCTATAACCTGGACAAGGCTGGTGATAAGGAGCTTTTTGACAAGCATGTCAGTGACTGTATGGCGGCGCGTACGGTGAATCCGGCTCCCGCTGCCATGCTCAAAAGCGTTTTACCTGCCGGGAGCATGCCGATCTGTACCGATGCCGATATGGCATGGTGTTCCTCTTGCTGGATGACCCCGAATAATGACTGGTGCTGCAAGAAGAAGGATCCGGGGCAGGTTCTGCCCGGTTGCGGATCTTCCTCCAACAATCCCACCTGCAACTATACCCTCTGCAGTAATGGTTGTGATGGTGCATGTAGGAAGCCAGGGAAAAACTACTACGGCGCAACCAATATCAAGATCACCAATCAGACCGATGCCGATGTGACCTTCATGTTTGTAACCGGCGCAGTGACGAAACCTGGTGAGCTTGGAGCCTGTACGGATAACGAGAAGATTATCTCCTATCAGTGGGTCGCTCAGAATACTGACTGGTGCAAGAACCCGCAGGCAGGTAAGGAGAAAAATGCCGGGTGGTGCACAGGGACCGTGAAAAAAGGTTCGTCGGTGGAGTTACAACGGACCGGCAATGATGCTGAAAAATGCCTGACCGGTGCCATACATCTTTGGCCGGAAAAGGCTTCCTGCCCCTCACCTAACGGTTTCACCCAGGGTGAGTTTACTCTTAACCCCACCAACACCTCTACTGAAGCGGTCAATATAAGCCTTGTCAACGGCGTCAGCTATGCTCTGTCCATCAATCTGCCGGGTGAAGCCTGGATACTGCAGCCTGAGGTCAATAAGCCGGCTCAGATTGTAAGGGTCATCGGCCCCAATGAATCAATAACCGGGGATAACAACAAACCGGGTATTTACCCCCCTGGCTGCACCGACTGTATTCGGCTTGTTGGTGAGCTCCCCTGCAAAAACGTCCCCAACAGCAGATGTCAGGCAACCCGCCAGTGTCATGTCCAGCGTGGCGGTATAACAGGTGGAACCGTTGAGTTTGTCATTGAAAAGAAGTTTTAGGGAGAGATCAATATGATGAGATCATATGTTAGTATCGCCAGGGGATTACTGTTTCTTATTGCTGCTGTAGTGATGCTGATTGCTTCCGGTTGCGCCTCTCCAAACTATGTCTGGTACCAGCAGGGCAAGGACAGGGTCATGTTTGCCAAGGATAAGCTTGAGTGTGAAGAAGAGTCTGCCTTGTATGCCAAACAACTTGATAAACGCGGCAATGAAGAGGTGATCTCGGCCCGCATGAAGGAATGTATGGGGCTGCGGGGATATGTGAAGGTTCTTGAGCAGGATGTCCCGCAAGGGATGGAGAAGTTCTGATTCCGGCCGTTGTCGTCTATACCGCTTCCTGGCTCTACAATCCGGGGCAGCCGCCTGTTGCAGGCGGTGGTCTGGCGGTCAGGGATGGTCGCGTCCTTGAAACCGGCAGGGCCGATGATCTGATCACCCGCTATGGCCAGCCAGCCGCAGAGTATCCCGGTTGCGTGATTATTCCCGGCTTTGTCAATGCCCACACCCATCTGGAATTGACACATTTTCCGGCCTGGCGTCTGCGGAACGGGCTTGATTATCATCCCCACCGTTTTGTGGATTGGATCATTCAGATGATCAAGGTCAGACGCGGTGTGACGCTTGAGGAAACCCGCAGATCACTCAAGGCCGGTATACAGGCCTGTCTGCGGTCCGGTACCACTGCTGTCGGCGATATTGTCACCTCGCCGGATCTGTTGTCTGCCTATCAAGGGGCTGTCATTGGTGGACGGTTGTACTTGGAACTGATCGGACAGGATCGCCAGCTGTTTGAACCTCGACTAGCCAAGGCTGTAGAGGGATGCAAGACCGTCAACGGCGGTCGGTTGCCGGGCCTTTCCCCCCATGCCCCCTATACCTTGCACAGTAACCTGTTGCCGGATATTGCCGCTGCTGCAGAACAGATGCAGCTGTCGCTCTCGTTGCACCTGGCAGAATCCCGTGAAGAGTCTGATCTGCTGTTCGATTCAACTGGTCCGCTAGCCGATGAAATGTATCCACTGGTTGGCTGGCAGGACTATCTGCCGGCACCACGCCGGACCACGCCGGCCCGCTTCTTTGATGCGGGTGGCCTTTTGGGGCCATCAACCCTTGCGGTGCATGGGGTGCAGCTGACTCCGGCGGATGCGGTTTTGCTGAAGGAACGTGGTGTTACCATCTGTCTCTGCCCACGCAGTAATGAGCGGCTTGTGGTTGGTACCGCGCCGGTGCATCTCTTCAAAAAACTGGGTGTTCCACTCTGTCTGGGTACTGACTCGCTGGCCAGCAATGATTCGCTGTCCCTGTGGGATGAGATCCGTTTTGCCCTTGATTGCTACAAAGGGGCGCTGAACCCGGAAGAGTTGCTGCTGATGACAACCCGTGGCGGTGCAGCCGGGATCGGGCTGGCCGATCATATTGGTTTGCTGGAAGCAGGCAAGCAAGCTGATTTTCAGGTGCTGCAGCTTGATGGTGGCTGCACTGCAGAACGGCTGCTGGATGCCGGCAGAGTTGATGCTGTCTACCTGCAGGGAGGCTTGGCGGGTTTGGACAATTACAGTAGTGGAGCTGCTGCATGAAGAAGAAACCGGTCATACTGGTTGTTGATGATGATCCGCTGTCATTGACCATGCTGGAAAACATCCTGCAGCAGGAAGGCTGCTGCCCGGTGACCGCCTCAAATGGGCGTGAGGCACTGCAGTTGCTTGAACAGCAGTCGTTTGATCTGGTGCTTTCGGATATGGTGATGCCGGTTATGGATGGCATGGCACTCCTCGAACAGGTGCTGCAGAGGTTTCCCGGAACACCGTTTATTGCTGTAACCGCAGAGAGCAGCATCAGCGGTGCGGTAGAGGCGATCAGGCAGGGCGCTTACGACTATCTGGAAAAACCGTTCAATCCGGATCTTCTGAAAATTACCCTGCAGCAGGCCCTTGATTACCAGCGGGTCGTACAGGAAAACAGGCAGATCCGGGAGCTGCTGAAGGAACGCTATACCTTCCAGAGTATCGCAACCGTCAGTCCGGCTATGAAGCAGACCCTGCTGCTTGCAGAACGTGTTGCTGCAGCACGGGCTACCACGGTGGCGATCTACGGTGAAAGTGGTGTTGGCAAGGAGGTCCTGGCGCGGGCAATCCATTTTGCCAGTGACGCCCAGCCAAACCGGTTTGTGGCGGTGAACTGCGCTGCGGTGCCGGAACATCTGCTGGAAAGTGAGTTGTTTGGCCATGTGCGGGGTGCCTTTACCGGCGCTGACCGTGACCGTGAAGGGAAGTTCAGCAGCGCAAAGGGCGGCACTATTTTGCTGGATGAGATCGGGGATATGCCGCTGCCACTGCAGGCCAAGCTGCTACGGGTACTGCAGGAACGGGTCTATGAAAAGGTCGGCAGCAATACCTGTTGTCCGGCGGAATGTCGGGTGATTGTTGCAACCAACCGTAATCTGGCTGAACTGGTGGCAGCAGGGCGCTTCAGAGAGGATCTGTTCCATCGGATCAATGTCTTTCCGTTGACCATTCCACCGCTGCGGGAACGTAGGGATGATATACCGCTGTTATGCGAACATGCCCTGGCTGAACTGCGCCAGCACCTGGGAAAATCGTTGCCCGGTATTTCACAGAAGGCCATGGAAATGATGCTTGTCTACCCCTGGCCTGGTAATGTGCGGGAACTGCGGAATTGTCTGGAGCGGGCTGCCATTTTAACTGATGGCGAGCTGATCCGTCCGGAACATCTTGGGCTGGCATCAGCATCATCATTTGCAGTTGCTGAAACAGCCGCTGCCGGATCTATCAGCTACACGCTGACGCTGCCTGCTGAGCAGATTTCCCTGGCAGGCCTGACAGATCAGATCCTGACCATCACCCTGGAGCGCTGCGGTGGCAACAAGTCGCAGGCGGCCAAGCTGCTGGGGATTGCCCGGAAGAATTTTTATCGGACCTAAACCAGATACAATGCTAGGTGTATCCTCTGGCTCCACATTGTTCCCTATGGGTACAGTGTGGAGCCTTTTTGTTTTGTAACTTGCTGGAATTAGGTGGTGGCATTTTTGGCATGCCGGCTGCAATTACCTGTGTAAATACCTTGTTACTGTTCCTGGGTGGAACAGTGAATGCCCGCAAAGGAGGTTGGTATGTCACAGGAGGCGGTGGAACAGTTTTTAGGTCGGTTAGTGACGGATGATCGTTTTCGGCGGCGGGCGATGGTGGCATTTGAAGATCTGCTGGAGGAAGAGGGGTTTCATTTAAGCGAAAAAGAACAGCAGGCGATCAAGCTTGAGGATCTGATACGGCTTGAGATGGTTTCTGCCAAGCTGGATACTACACTCAAGCGTTTTAGCTGATACGATGTGGCCTGTTCATGAGAAGAAAATAATCACTTAAAATTCAAAACTAGGGTAATCACCCTATTGTTATCGTGCTGTCCAATCCGTTATTGTTTTTATTGTCTAAGTCTTAATGAGTGTGTGTCGACTGGTCTTCGTATTCAGTTCTTGCTCCTACGGATAAAATTGGGCTTTTTCTCTTGGAAATAACTATACTTGGTACTCGGAGGTTCTATATGCAATGGTTCAAAGATCTGAAAGTTGGGGTGAAGCTGGTTGCTGGTTTTATTACGGTTGCCATTATTACAGCGGTGGTGGGTGCTATTGGCGTCATTAAGGTTGTTGAAATTGATCAAGACTCTGACATGATGTATGAAAAGATGACAGTGCCTTTGGGAGATCTGGGTGCTATTTCCGTTGACTTCCAGCGGGCCCGGATCAACTTGCGTGATGTAGTAGAGACAACCGATCCGGTTGAACGCAAGAAGTATGAGGATAACATCAAAAAACTGCGTCAGGATATGACTGAACATGCAGAAAAAGTCGAAAAGACGCTTCTGACAGAGGAAGGACGCAGGGCCTTTAATGAGTTCAAGGAGTCGCGCAAGGTGTATGGTGGCTTTATTGACAAGATTCTTGAGCTGGACGCTGCAGGCAAAGATGCTGAAGCAAAGGCCTTGATGCATGGCGATGCCTTTAAGGCTGCTATGCACGAGCAGGATTTACTTAATCAGCTGGTTGATTCCAAAAAAAAGCAGGCAAAGTTAACTGCTGAGCATAATGATGAGACCGTTTCTGTTGCCACAAAGCTGTTGATAGGAGTGAGTGCCGTGGCGGCTGTTTTGGCCATTTTTCTGGGGGTAGTCATCTCTCGTATGATAACGGTTCCCTTATCCGCTACGGTCAAAGTTGCTGAGCGCCTTGCGGAAGGCGACCTGACGGCTCAGGTAACGGTAAATTCAAAGGATGAAGTGGGTCAGCTTGAGGCTGCCATGTCCCATATGCTTCAAAGCTTACGTAACCTGGTGGGGCAGACCGTGCAGATATCTGCCGGTATCGCCTCAGCCTCTACCCAGCTGCACAGCACTTCAGAGCAGATTGCCACCGGTGCTGAAGAGGTTGCTGCCCAGACCGGTACGGTTGCCACGGCCAGTGAAGAGATGGCTGCCACCAGCAGCGATATCGCCCGTAACTGCCATGCTGCTGCCGACAGCGCCGGTGTGGCTGCCTGCACCACCCAGAGCGGATTTGCAATCGTCCAGCATACAGTGGATGGTATTCGTACCCGTGGTGAACATACCAAAGAGAATGCCAAGATTATTTCCAACCTTGGTGAACGCTCCGAACAGATTGGCGCCATTGTGGGCACCATTGAGGATATTGCCGACCAGACCAACCTGCTGGCCCTGAACGCCGCCATTGAGGCTGCCCGTGCCGGTGAGATGGGACGCGGCTTTGCGGTGGTTGCCGATGAGGTGCGCGCCCTGGCAGAACGTACCACCAAGGCCACTAAAGAGATTAGCGATATGATCCGTACCATCCAACAGGAAACCAAAGTGGCCATTACCTCAATGGAAGAAGGGGTGAAGGGTACGGAAAAAGGTGCTGTAGAAGCTGCCCAGCTTGAGACCTCCTTGCAGCAGATTCTTGAGCAGGTGAATGACGTGACCATGCAGGTCAGTCAGATAGCCACTGCTGCGGAGCAACAGACCGCCACCACCGGCGAGGTGACCACCAATATCCAGCAGATTACGGAAGTGGTCCAGCAGACTGCCAGCGGCGCCGAAGAAACTGCTGCCGCGGCTGCCCAACTGGCTGGTCAGGCCCAGGATCTGCAGAATCTGGTGAGCAAGTTCAAGCTGTAACAGTGCGGGGATGACAGTGTTGAGCAAACAATATCCCCTCTGCATAACGGTGCAGAGGGGATATTGTTATGGTGATGCTTGGGGAGGAGGCCAAACAATCTCCGTATGGTACAACGTTAGCAACCGGCTGCCTTCAGGAATTTGGCACTGACGTTCTTGCCGCCTTTTTCTTCAAATTTCACTTTCACTTCATCGTCAACAACGATCTTTTTCCCGCTTAGTTTGTCTTTTGTCAGGTCGTCAGCCACTTCAACCACGTAGTCTTTCTTTGTGGCCTCATCCTTGATAACAGTTGTATAGCTGCCATCAGCATTCGGGGTGATCTTGGTGACCGGGCCTTTGATACTTGCTGCAGATGCCAGGGAGGCAACGGCGAGGATTGCAACGGCTGCAGTAACGGATACAAGCTTCTTCATGATCTGTACAACTCCTTTCGGTGCAGGGTACATTAACCCCAGGTTATTTTCAGGCATTTAAGCCGCCGGAAATGCTGGAAGTACAAAGCGAAGGTAAGGTGGTCAGGCAATTTGATTTCTACCGTTCTCTTTAGCCTGGTAGAGGGCTTGATCAGCGAAATCAAGCAGCTCTTCTGCAGTACCAATATCCATCCCGGGGAATTCAGCGACGCCTATGCTGACAGTCAACCGTAAATGTACAAGGGCATCTGAAAATCTGAGTGTTTGCACCTTTTGGCAGAGTCGCTGTGCCACGTTTTTTGCCTCGCGGTGACTGGTGTCAGGCAGCAGCACCACAAACTCCTCGCCGCCGTAGCGGAAGAGGAGGTCATAATCTCTCAGGCTGGCGGTTATTTCGGCTGTCATTCGCTTTAGAACATGGTCGCCTGCCTGATGGCCAAAGGTGTCATTAATCTGTTTGAAGTGGTCAATATCAATCATCAGGACAGAGATTAGTCCGTCCGTTCGCGCTGCCCGCAGCAGTTCGACATTCAGGATATGGTTAAGGTAGCGTCTATTAAAAGCACCAGTCAGGGTGTCTTTGTTGGAAAGCAGTTCAAGCTCTTGATTCTGTTTGCGAAGTTCTTCTTCTCGTCGTTTGGCGTTTAGGTGCAGCCTGGCACGGGCTGCAAGCTCCTGCGGATCATAGGGGATGAGAATAAAGTCACGCGCCCCGTCTGTCAGCCCTTTGAGTTTTACTCCCCGGTCTGCGCTGCTGGTTAGTATCAGAACTGGAATATGTTCGGTTTCTGGCTTTGAGCGTATTGCTGCCAGAAATTTCAGGCCATCAAGCCGTGGCATTTCTACATCGCAGAGAATTATGTCAGGGAGTGTCTCCGAGGCCTTGTGCAGTCCGTCCAGGCCATCACCAGCTTCATAAATTTGACTGAAAATACCGCTTTGTTCCAGGTCTGAAACGATTTGACGCCGAGTCCCCCTGTTGTCGTCAAGAACCAAGGCCGTTGTTGGTGTTTTCTGCAGATTCATGGCTGTGTTGTTCTCTTAAATTGCATTGACCCAGCTCATAATATCGTGTCGGGAAAGGAAAAGAGGGGACCTGCCTTGCGGCAACTGGTAGAGGACTTCAGAGGCAAAACGCTGGTGAAGCTGGTGAGCCCGCTCATGGGGAAGGAAGTCCAGAAGCAGGGCAAGGGCAAGCAACGTGTTTGAATCCTGATGGCTATCACGGAGCTGAAGTGGTGGCGTGGTGGGATAATGGTTGCAATCAGATCGGTGTGCGCTTGTCGTGGTGTGTGGGGCTGGTGTATGCATGCCTGTATCCTTATCGCTGATTGTAAACCGTATAGAAAGTTGGTATAACTACCCTTGCGTTTGTTACCGTATTTGAGTAATTGCTGTCAAAAGTTCATCAAAATCGGTAAATCGTATGAACTGTATATCCGTATATGATGATGCTGTCAAGCGTAAGCTGTCAGTAGTGAGTATTCATTTGAGGCGTTTTGAGTAATCTTGAGACGGGCAGGGGAGTGGCTGTGAAAAATGGTAAAGTGATAGAGCTTCATGAAGCTGGCAGTACCACAGGTGGGGCTACACCTTCAATCAGGGGAGGGCTGTCTGCTGATGATGCCCTGCTGAGCACCAGGGATGTCTTGAGCAGGATCAAGGATGAG
>Ga0074197_1003043_pt1 | contig 10684 bp, 10 predicted proteins | sample EPASupsiteSAE305_FD_64526 | JGI IMG/M metagenome (GOLD analysis project Ga0074197, IMG submission 64526) | Bioremediated contaminated groundwater microbial communities from EPA Superfund site, New Mexico - SAE3-05 reassembly with SPADES | ecosystem: Environmental > Aquatic > Deep subsurface >...
GGAATTGACGGCTATCTCCTTGATCGTGGCCGCCATTTCTTCAACTGCCGAGGCCACTGCATTGACGTTGGTGGCCGCCTCTTCGCTGGCGGCGGCCACAGACGACATGTTGCCGCTCATCGCCTCGGAGCCAAGCGCCACCCGTGCGGATTTGGCCAACGAATCCTGGGTGGTGTGCGACATCTGCCCGGCAATGGCGCTGAGATCGTCGGACGACAGACGCAGACTGTGCGCCTTGGAGCCAAAATCCCGGACGATGCGTTCGAGTTTGTCGAGAAAGATGTTGAACCATTGGGCTAATTCACCCACTTCATCGTGTTTTAATATTTTCAATCTGCTGGTCAAATCCCCCTCGCCTTCAGCGATGTCCTTGAGCATGGCCGCCGTGCGCGCGATGGGAACGGTGACCGAACGCACGCTGAACAACAGGGGCACGATGACGGCAAGCAGCAGCGCAAGGCACAGGCCGATCAGGCCCTGCTCGATTTGCCGCGCCTGTTTATAGAGTTCCGCAGCGTTGTAGACAAAGGCCATGACGCCCACCTGCTTGCCGCTGAAGTCTTTGATGGGAAAGAAGGTCGTGTAATAATCGTCAATTCGGGCCATCCGCAGGCCGGCCTGCCCTCCGGCCAGCAATTCTGGGCTGACGATTTTGTCGGTGATCTGGCGGTTCGACGAGGACACAAACACAAAGGAGTCGCCGATGATCGGGTGTTTGGCGGCGTCCTGCAACTCTGTGGCAATGTTCAAGTACGCCTTGTTCATGTACACGGCAATATGCTCCTGATCGTTGCTGACGCCGTATTGCACCAGGGGATCATAGGACGACAGCGACTCCACCGACCCCAGGTACGTGCCGTTTTCCGCGAGAATGGGGGCTATGCCGCGAATCTCGAACCCGCCGCGTCCGACCTCGACGCCGACGATCCGCTGATGTCCGCCGCCGCTGATGGCGGTCACGGTTTCACGAAAGGAGGTCAGGTCGTCGCTTTTATTCTGATCCTTTTTCCAGAGGCGCAAAAGACTGCGGGCCGGCGGGACATGAAAGTGAAGCCGCAGGGCGCTGCCGTTGTTGTTTTCCTTGAACCCTTTCTCAATGGAGGCGAAATACTCGCGCAACTGCTGACGAGCCAGCTCCATCTGAGGGTCGCCCGCATCGCTCAGCTTGCCCTGGTGCGCGGTGTTGTACGCCGCCAGCACTGGCTTGGCTCGGCTGAACAAGGCTGCCTGGGCAAGCATCTCGCCGGCGATCCGTTTTTCGCTGGTGGCAATGTCCGCCGCCTTGGAGCGGCCAAGATGATCCAGGTTGCTTGTCATCAGCCGCCCGATGGTGCGTCCGGCAATGACATATAGGGCCAGCGAAAAAATGACGGTTGCCGCGGCTATTGGCAAAGCAATGCGGACGCCAATTTTTTGCATGTTTTTCATAAATGATAATCCTCCGACAATGGTTGTAGAGCTTGTTCTGTCAACACAAACGACAATGAACGAGCGTAGTGAACGGGCACGCGGCCTCTGTTGCCTCGGCCCTGCCCTCCTGATAGATTTCCTGCGTTAAGGAGAATCATCACGATATGGAAACTGAGAGCTAATAATAATAAAATTTTATAGGGAACAAGAATTATGTCAAGGAGGGGAATGCCGCGCGGCAAGATGCGGTCCGGCAAGGCCTTGATGCGCAAGGCGCCAGCAGGTGGTTGTTTATGGTGGTGGGGCGGCGGTGCAGGACGGAAAACAGCGGCGATTGCCGCAGCTGTTCAGAAACGTTTGATCAGGGCGACTGTGGCCAGACCGAGCAGGGTCATGGTCACCGAACCCGCGACGTGAACGCCAATGGCCGCCCCGGCCCAGAGCAGGCGTCCCTGTTGGAGCAGCGTGGCGACTTCGGCGGAAAAGGTGGAAAAGGTGGTCAGCCCGCCAAGGAATCCGGTGATAATCAGCAGGCGCCACTCGGGCGACATGCTCGGTGCAGCGGCAAAGACAGCCAGGGCCAGGCCAATAAGGTAGCCGCCGAGCAGGTTGGCGGCCAAGGTGCCGGGGGGGATGGCGGGGAAGAGGGTGTTCAGCGCGCGCCCAAGGAACCATCGAAGCACGGCTCCGGCCGAGGCGCCAAGGCTAATGGCGAGAATGGAGTTGAGCATGGCGAAACCTTGGACTGTTGTGGCGATTATTGCGTCTCCGCGTGGGCGGGGTGTTGCGGCTGTCGTAACGGGTGGGAGTTTAAGGGCATATTGCCGAGGAATGCAAGAGGCGAACGTGCCGAGGTATAATTTTTTGGGATGAACGAAAGAAGAGAGAATCGCTTAGATGTCGAACAAAATCCGATAGTTTTTGGAGATTGACGCGATTTGTGGTAGTGGTTGAACGTTTGGCGAATAATCCGCCCCAGCGCTCTCGCCCTTTGATCCGTCGCAGCGCAATACACGGCCAGCGCGGCTCTCAACAAAAAACAGGATCCCCGTGACTACTTCCCTCGCCTTTGTTCTGTCGATTTTGTACTCCTGCCCAACAGGATCGTCGCATTTTTTTCTTTTCCTTTTCATCGCGCTCTTTGTGGTGCAGTTTTTAGTCCCCGCTTTTCGCCTCAAGAGAAAATTAAATTGTGTGATCGATAGGTTGAAAGCCGTTAAAGAGGCGAACGAGGCGGGCGTCGTTGATTTGGAAGCGATTGCACGGCGGGCCACGGCTGTCGGAATTTACAGCATCTCTGGAGTGGGTATGCCTTTTTGTTGTCGGCCCGTTGATCAACAGGATTTCGCCCGCATTTGCGGGTTTCCGCAGAATGCAGAAGAACTGTTTTTTCTGTTCCCCAAGGCGGTGTATCCCCTAACCCCGTCACAGTTGCGCGAGGCGGTCGCCCAACGCTCGGACTCGACCGTGGTCGAGCTTGACGGCGAGGTCGTTGCCTTTGCCAATTTTTATCGGTGGGAAACCGGCGGCTGTTGCGCCATTGGCAACGTCGTCGTCGCGCCGGCAGCCCGTGGGACTGGGGCAGGGCGCTATCTCATCGAACAGATGATTGACCTTGCCATTGCCAAACACCGGGCCGCCGAGGTGAGGGTGTCGTGTTTCAACGGCAATGTCGCCGGTTTGCTGTTCTACCATTCGCTTGGTTTTACGCCCTTTGCCCTGGAAGAACGGCAAGACGGGAAGGGGCAGCGCGTTGCCTTGATTCATCTCCGGCTGCCGTGCATTCCTGACTAACCATTCGGGCGGCTGCCCCGGACCCGCAATGGGTTGTCTGCTTCTTGCGCATTTCCCCCCTGGAAAGGCGGGGCGTTCATGCTTACCATGCTCCTATCTGTTCGAATTGTCAGGAAATGAATACGATCTGCCAACAATCCACCCGAGAGCAACCATGCATCGTCTTTTCCAACCCCTTGCCATTGGCCCACTGACCGTTCCGAATCGTATTTTCATGGCGCCGCTGACCCGGTGCCGGGCCGACGGCGATCATGTGCCCACCGCGCTGATGGCTGAACAGTACGCCCAGCGGGCGAGCGCCGGTTTGATCATTGCCGAGGCCACCATGGTGATGGCCGGCAACTGCGCCTTCCAAACCGAGCCGGGCATCTACAATCAGGCCCAGATCGACGCCTGGCACGCAGTCACCGACGCGGTGCACGCCAAGGGAGGCCGCATTTTTCTGCAACTCTGGCACGGTGGGCGCGCCTGTCATCCCCTGCTCAACGGCGGCGATCAACCGGTGTCGGCAAGCCCGGTGGCCATCACCAACGACCTGACCCACACCAAGGACGGCAAAACCACCTACGCGGTTCCGCGGGCATTGCGCGACGACGAATTGCCCGCCATTGTCGAAGGATTCCGAATGGCCGCGGCCAACGCCAAGGCCGCCGGCTTTGACGGGGTTGAGGTCCACGGCGCCAATGGTTACTTGCTTGATCAATTCCTTCGCGACGGTTGCAACCAGCGCACCGGCCCCTACGGCGGTTCCGTCGAAAATCGGGCGCGGTTGCTGTTGGAGGTGCTCGAGGCGGTTGGCTCGGTCTGGGGCAGTGATCGGGTCGGGTTGCGCCTGTCGCCGATTTCCAGCTTCAACTCCATGGGCGACAGCGATCCGGTTGGGCTCACCGTTTGGCTAGGCAAGCGGCTTAACGCGTGCAACCTTGCCTATGTCCATCTGATCCGGGGCGACGTCATGGGCGAACTCCAGGGCGACGTGGTGACGCCGATGCGCGAACACTATCAGGGCGTGCTGGTCGGCAATTTTCATTACACCCCGGAAGAGGCGGAAACCGCCGTGGCCAGCGGCCAGGTCGACGCGGTGGCCTTTGGCGTCCCGTACATCGCCAACCCCGACCTGCCGGAGCGGATCAAAGCCGGCGCGCCGCTCAACGCGGCCAATCCCTCCACCTTTTACAAGCCGGGGCCGGCGGGCTATATCGACTATCCCTTTCTGGGCGCCGCCTGAACATGCGGGAAAACGGCGAACAATCCGGGCGGGCGGACGAGCGACCCGCGCCGTTTTCGCTGCAGGCGCGGGCGCGGAGTTTCCGTTTTGCCTTTGCCGGCGGGCGGGTGCTGCTCACGACCCAGCACAACGCCTGGATTCATGCCGCAGCCACTGTTTTGGTGGTGATTGGCGGGCTGGCGACGCGCCTTGCCCCTTTGGAATGGGCGTTGCTGGCGCTGGCGATGGGCTTGGTCTGGGCTCTGGAGGCGATCAACACCGCCGTTGAATTGCTCGCCGACGAGGTTTCGCTTGAACAGCGGCCCGGTATCGGCAAGGCCAAGGATGTGGCCGCCTTCGGCGTGGTGGCCGCAGCTGTTGCGGCGGCGCTGATCGGGATGTTTGTTTTTGTCCCGCATCTTTTCCATTAGCCTCCTTCTATTGCATATTCGACGAGCCTCGGCGCATTTGCACAACAACGAACCGAGAAAAGAGTCGCCGCCTTCATCGAGAAGCACCGTCCAGAACCACACATTGGGTTGAATCTCGACGTGAGTCTTGGTCTCAACGGCCACTGTGCCCCTTTGAACCATTTTGCCAGCAAGAGGTGGATATATGGCCAAAGTTGCCCTAAACACCCCGGCGCCTAATTTCACCTTGCCCGATTTGCACGGCAACCCGGTGTCGCTATTCGATTATTTGGATCGGAAAAACGTGCTGGTCGTGTTCAACCGTGGATTTTTCTGACCCTTCTGCCGTCGGCACATGGCGCAGTTGCGTCAGGATTATCAACAGTTCGTCGCGTTGAACACTGAGATTCTCGTGGTTGGGCCGGAGGACGCCGCTTCGTTTCAGCAATACTGGCGACAGGAAGCCTTGCCCTTTATCGGTCTGCCCGACCCGCATCAGGTGGTGTTGAAATTGTACGGCCAGGAGGTCAAACTGCTCAAATTGGGCCGGTTGCCCGCCGTGATGCTGATTGATCGTTCCGGCCGGATTCGGTTTGCGCATTACGGCCATTCGATGGCTGATATCCCGTCGAATCAGGAAATTTTGAGCTTGATCGAGCCCTAGGGAGCCTGCCGCGTTCGTGCAAACGCAGCCTTTACGGAGACATTTGTGGCTGCTTTTGCGGCTGTTGTTACGCAATTCTTTCCCGCGCGCCACAACTGTCTTTTTATCTTCTCCTGGAGGAATCGCGATGCCGGCACAAGCACCCAAGCAGGACCGTTCGGAACGGGTGGCGATCATCAGCGCCGTCAAGACGCCGCTGGGCTTTTTTGTCCTGGTTGTGCTCGTGCTTGAGGCGGTGCTCGGCGCCATTGCCTTGCGAACAGCAGGACAAAATCAGCTGGTTGCCATGTACGGCATGCTGGCCGTTGTTGGGGCATTGATTGCGATCGTCGCCTTTTTTGCCTACAGCAGTCCCACGGCCCTGCTGCATTCGGAAGAAAGCGCCTGCTCATCGGCTGCACAGCCTCTGCTTGATTTCAGCCGGCGCATCTGCGGCCATTGGTGGGAATACATTCGTCCGGACGAACCTTCCGCGCTCAGCTTTGTGGAAATACATCCCGACGCCGCCGCCGGCACGGTCAAAATGAAGGGGACGGCCTACAGCAAAGAGGGCGAGCCTGTTGCCCTGTGGGAGAGCCTTGCCAGTTGCATCAACCTGAGCGAGCGCAAAGTTTTCTATTATTGGAAAGGGTGGCATCCGGCGCGTCCGACCGAGCCCTATGAGGGATTTGGCGAAATTTCCTTTCACCAGTCGCCCGCCATGATCGACAGCGGCGTCGGTTTTTTTTCCGACACCAACCTGACCAACATGCAAAGCACCACCAGGAAATCAGTGGAATTCAGACGCGCCATGGAACCGGAAATCCAGGCGGTGCGGCACGGCGCCAACACCGCCATAGCCGAGATGGTGCGCCGGAAGTTGGCGTAGGGCAGGGGCGGCCGCCGTTGCGCTGTCCGTTGTAAGCCGGATGGCCGGATGAGAGGCTGCGGATTGCACTTGTCGGCAAGCGTTGGGTGCAGTGGAAATCCGTAAACCGACGCACTCAAGCAACTTCCCCCAAACAAGTGATCGAAGCGAAAAGAAAATTCCGCAATGGAGGCATTACAATGCAACTCGGCATCATTGGCATGGGAAAGATGGGCCTGCCTTTGGCTCTCAACGGTCGGGACAGGGGCCTGGATATTGTTGTTTTCACCGAAAAGGCGGACAAACTGGCTCAATTGAGCAAGGAAGGCGTCACAGGCTGCGGCTCGCTGGATGCGTTCGTCGCCGCGCTGACGCCGCCTAGGGCGGTCTGGTTGATGATTCCGGCCGGTCAGGCGGTGGACGGCATGATCGCCCAGCTTCTGCCCTTGCTCGCGCCGGGCGACATCCTGATTGACGGCGGCAACTCGCGCTACCAGGACAGCCAGCGCCGCTGTGCCCAGTTGCGGCAGGTTGGCATTGCATTTATGGATGTCGGCGCCAGCGGCGGCACCGAGGGCGCCCGCAATGGGGCCTGCTTGATGGTGGGCGGCGACCAAGCGTTGTACGCGCGGATGGAACCGATCTTCAAAGCCCTGAGCGGCGGCATGGGCTGTGGCTATATGGGGCCTTCCGGCGCCGGTCATTTTGTCAAGATGATCCACAACGGCATTGAATACGGCATGATGCAGGCGATTGCCGAGGGGATGGAAATTCTCCGGCACGGGCCGATTCCGATGGAGCTGGATCGGGTGACCGAGGTGTGGCGCAAGGGCTCGATTGTTTCCGGGCTGCTGATGGACATGACCGCCGCCGCCCTGGCCAGGGAGCCCGACCTTGCCTCGATTGAAGGCATTGTCGCCGCCTCCGGCGAAGCCAACTGGACCGTGGAAGAGGCGGTGCGGCTGGGGGTTTCCGCCCCGGTGATTGCGACCTCGCTCTTCAACCGCTTTAAATCCCAGGACCGGGAAAAATACGCGGAAAAAACCTTGGCGGCCATGCGTCGCGAATTTGGCGGTCATGCCGTTGTCGCCAAGGGCGAGGGGTGAGCCATGGAAAGCAGGGGCGCGCTTCTGTGCATTTTTGGGGCCACCGGCGATCTGGCGGCCAAGAAAATACTTCCCGCGTTGCAGCAATGGTCCAACGACAACATCCCCTTTGAACGGATCTGGTGCCTGGGACGCAGGCCCTTGGATGGGCCTGGCTACCATGCCTTTGTCGAGGCCAAGGGGAACTTCCGCCTGAGCGAAGGGTTGAAAAAGGCGATTGACTATCACCGCCTTGCGTTCGACGATGCCGCCGCCTACCACAGCTTGGCCGCCCGCATCGGTGCGGAAGGTTTTGATCCGGCGGCAAAGCGGTTGTTTTTTCTGGCCGTCAAGCCGGAGGCCGTTGTCCCCATAATCGACCAGTTGCAGGCGGCAGGACTTTTTACGACCGGCAACCCCGAGCATCGACTGCTGCTGGAAAAGCCCTTTGGCGAGAGCCTGGAATCGGCTGCCGCCATTCAGCAGCGTCTGCTGCCTTTGGCGGCGGAAGAGCAGATGTACCGCATCGATCACTACCTGGGCAAGGAGATGATCCGCAACATCCTGACCATCCGCTTTGCCAACCGGATCTTCACCGAAAGCTGGCACGGCGGGGCCATCGAGACGGTGGAGGTGATCAGCATTGAGACGTCCGGGGTAGAGGAACGGCTGGAGTATTACGACCGAGCCGGCGCCGTCAACGACATGGTGCAGAGTCACCTGCTGCAAATGGCGGCGTTGGTGGCCATGGAAACGCCGCAGAACCTGGAACCCGAGTCCATTCGCCGGGCCAAGATCGACGTCCTCAACCAGATGCGCCTCGATTCGCTCCATCCGCCGGTCATCGGGCAGTATGCAGGATACGCGACCCAGGCGCCCGGATCGACCACCGAAACCTTTGTGGAGGCCACGCTGCGGATTGATGCGCCGCAATGGCGGGGAACCCGGTTTGTTGTCCGCACCGGGAAAAAACTGGGTGAGAAAAGAACCGAAATTCGCCTCCATTTTCGTCCGACCCGTTTGTGCCTGAACTGCAGCGAAACCCTGGAGGCGGCGCCGAACCAGTTGGTGATCGAGGTGTTTCCCCAGGAAGGGGTGCAGTTGCGGTTTAATTCAAAAACTCCGGGATACGGGTACGGCGTCGAGCCGGTCACTGCCGATTATTGCCACAGTTGCAGGATGATCGGCAACAAGCCCGAAGCCTATGTCAAACTGCTCAAAGACGCTTGGTCTGGCGATAAAACGCTGTTCGCCGGATTTGCCGAGTTGCAGGCGCAGTGGCGGATTGCCGACGAAATTCAGGCTGCCGCCAGGGAGCACGGCCTTGTGGTGTATCCTCCCGGCGTATGGGACATGCGTGAACAAGGAGGTGCGACATGATGCACTGGCAGGCGCTTTCGCCGCCGATCAGCGAACAGATGGCCGTGTACAAGAACCTCGACGAAAAACGGCCGGTGATTGAAACCACCAGGGATTTTGCCCGCCACGGCATGCACGAGAGCACCCTGCACCTGCCTTTGCACACCGGCGCCCATGTTGATTATCCGCTGCACGCCATTGCCGGCGGCAAGCGTTCCAGCGATTACCAGCGGTTTCCCGTCGAGCTTTCCGTCTACGTTCTTGATCTTTGTCACGAAGCTCCGCTCTCCATCTCGCTTGCGCAGGTGCAAAATATTCCCATGGACGGGATCGAGGCCGTGTTTTTCCGCACCCGCGAGCAGCCCCTTGAGGTCTTTGACCCCCTGTTTCCGTGGCTGACAACCGAGGCGGCGATTTGGCTGGCCGGGTATCCGCTGCTCTTTGTCGGCATTGATCAGCCGGGGATCGAAAGGGCGCAACCCGGTCATCCGACCCACATTCAGTTGTTGGAGAGAGATATTTTGATTATCGAGGGGCTGGATTTGTCGCGGATCACAGGCGGCCGTCGCCGATGCGCGGCCTTCACCCTGGGCATACAGGGCGTGGAAGCCGAACCGGTGCTGGTGTACGCCCTTCCGAATGATTGCAGATTAGCAGATAAGGAAAGATGAAGCGGCCGACGACTGCATCGCACAATTCGCGCTTCATGCCTCATTCAATTTCCAAATCAAGCGAAGCGTGATGCATATCGCAAAACATCGCCGACAAAGGTCTGTCATATCGAACGAAGTGAGAAATCTCGCGCCATAACGAGATTTCTCCTCGCCGTGCTCGTCGATGACAAACAAAAACGATTCACTTTTGAATTGGAAATGGAATCACCCGCTGTAGAGCGGTGCATCATGCATCGGGTGGTCGGGCGCGGAAGAACCGTCAGGCCGGGTTCAGGGAAGGGGACACCGCGAATGCCCCCTGATTTCTTGCCATGAGAGGTGGCATGGGCTCAAAAGATGGGGCTTTTGCCTGCGCGGGAAGAAAGCGCGATTTGCGCTGTTGCAATGCAACAACAGGCGTGAAAAACAAAAACGCGGGAGAGGCTGTGTGGCCTCTCCCGCGTTTTACATTTGCATGGGTTGCTGCAGTTTAATCAGGCCGTTTTTGCTGTGTGCGTCAATGCTCCTGCAGCGGCCCAAGTACGGCTGGCTGGCGGGTTAAAATTTGATGCAGCCGAAAAGCATCATGTATGACCAGGTGTCGTCGCTTCCATTGAGTTCGACTGCAGCGTCATCGGGATCAGCAATAGCGCCGACAACGGAAATCGAGAGGTGCGGGTTGACGGTCCAGTCGACAATTATGTTGTATTCGTCGGCATAGTCGTCGCTTGTTGCTCCCGCTGCAGCGGCATCGTTGAGCATGAACTTGTAGTAAATCAAATTAACGGCCACCGGCTCAATCGGCTGAATCTTCAATTTGATCATGTGCGAATCAAGATTGGAATTGCCCAATGCATACTCGCCTAAAATTTCGCCTTGGTACCAATTGCCCCAATCGGAAGAGCCATAGAAGAGATAATCGTAATTTTCGTCAAAACTCGCATAGCGATAGGTGATCGTCGGTTGCCATGGCGTTGTTTCAAACTGATAGCTGGGAGCGATATACCACGCATTGCCGTTGTCATAGTCTCCATCGGCAGTTTCATGGACATATTCGGCATTGATCTTCAACGGCTTAAGAGCCGGAAGTCCTTCCGCTAAAGCAAAGGGGTAGACGCCGCCCCGGATGTCATAGACTTTCATGGAATCCCTCTCGTCAATGTCGGAACTGATGGAATAAAATCCACCGCCGATATTGGCGACTTTCTCAACAGCGTATTCCAGGTTGACTCCGCCGACCTGGGTGTCGGTTTCA
>Ga0074197_1001487_pt1 | contig 10682 bp, 5 predicted proteins | sample EPASupsiteSAE305_FD_64526 | JGI IMG/M metagenome (GOLD analysis project Ga0074197, IMG submission 64526) | Bioremediated contaminated groundwater microbial communities from EPA Superfund site, New Mexico - SAE3-05 reassembly with SPADES | ecosystem: Environmental > Aquatic > Deep subsurface >...
ACCCCTTCTCCGATAATGGAGAGCCCCAGGGTCTTACCAAGACTGACCACTGCCTGGGCCACCTGAGCGGCCCGTGAGGTGGAGCCGATCTCCTGTACAAAGGATTTGTCAATTTTGAGCCGGTCGATCGGCAGGCGGTGCAGATAGGACAACGATGAGAAGCCGGTGCCAAAGTCATCAATGGCAATCGAAACCCCCAGATCACGCAACTGTTTCAACACCTCCACCGCCCGGTCAGCATCCTGCAGGATGTACCCCTCGGTAATTTCCAGTTCAAGACAGTTGGCTGGCAGTCCGGTGCTATCCAGCGTCCGGCGTACCAATGCGGTGATATCACCACGCTGAATCTGCAGCGCAGAAAGGTTAACCGCTACGCGGGGGATGTTTGATCCGGTGTTCCGCCATTGTTGCATCTGACGGCAGGCATCTTCCAGTATCCATTCTCCCATGGACTGGATCAGACCGCTTTCTTCGGCTATAGGGATAAATTTTTCCGGTGTCACCAAGCCAAACTCAGGACTTGTCCAGCGGGCCAGCGCTTCAACCCCCAACACGTTGCCAGTGTTCAGACAGACCTGTGGCTGATAGTTCAGACGCAACTCGCCCCGCTCAATGGCTTTACGCAGACGCTGTTCCAGTGAAGTCCGTTCCTGTACCGATGAGGTCTGCTCATGGGAGTAGAAACGATAGCCGCCCCGTCCGGCGGTTTTAGCGCGGTACATGGCGGTATCAGCGTTACGCAGCAGCCTGACCTCATCCTCACCATCACGCGGATACAGGCAGATGCCGATACTGGCAGACAGAAAGAACTCATGCTGCTCACACTCCAGCGGCACGGCGAGCATATCCAGGACTGACTGGGCAACTGCTGCTGCTTCCTGCTGCTGTTCAACCTTTTCCATCAGGACGCAGAACTCATCCCCGCCCAAGCGGGCAATCAAGTTGTGATCTTTTAAAACAAGGGTCAGCCGGGCTGCCACTGAACGCAGAACACTATCACCCACCTGGTGGCCGTAGCTGTCATTGATGTTTTTAAAATGGTCCAGGTCAAAAAACAGCAGTGCAAGGGCATGTTGGTGCTGCTGGGCAGTCGCAATGGCCTGGCTGCAGCGCAGATCAAACAGCAAACGGTTCGGCAGACCGGTCAGCGGATCATGCTGGGCCTGAAAAGATAACTCCTGCTGTATCTGCTGTAATTCCTCAAACTGTGAAAGCAGGCTGCCGGACATCTCGTTAAAGACCTGAGCCAGACGAGCGACCTCATCGTTACCGGAAATCTCAACGGTAACCCCCATCTCCCCTTCGGACATGCGGCGGGTAGCCTGTTCAAGTGTCTTCAGGCGACGGGTCAGCAACGACCCCAGCCCCAGTCCGATCAAAGCACTCAGGATTACCCCTGCCACGGCAAGGGGGACGCCCCGCAACAGCAGAGCCCTGACATTCTGCTCCATCTCGATGCGTGAAAAATGGACCGAAATCGAACCCAGCTTCTCGGCAGCATTGGCTATTTTGCTGGTTTTGCAGACAATATTCCGGCCATGAGTATACACAGGAGCAGGACCACCCAGATCAGTTGGGACTGTGCTGGCAACCACAATGCCGGACTGATTTAGCAGGATGATCCGCTTGATATGGGGGGCTGCGCTGAAAGGGGCAATAAAAAGCTGAAAGTCAGTCGGCTCTGCGGTCAACAGTGCTTTTCGCCCAAGCTGTGACACGAGCCCCATAAAGACATCTTCACGGGTCTCCAGTTGCTTCAGATCAGAATCACGGTAGGCGGCAAAGGTGAACCACAGCAGGGGTGTAAAAATAGCTATCTGGAGGATAAAGACCACCAGAGCAATCCGGTATTTAAGTGAGATGGTTATCAATGGCTTCCCAGCCGTTTCAAAATCCGCCGGGATGACTCGTAATCCTTATCGCTGACCGCTTTGAAGTAGTTACCAGTGCTGGCATTGCCTGTTTCAATAAACAGCTGACGCAGGTGGGGATCAACCTGGCTAAGGGAGCTGGCAAGCAGGGTCTTTTTGATAATCTCCCGATCTGTGGCTGGAATCCGGTTGTGGGCAGCAAACAGGGTATGGGAAATGGAGATAGAATGGCCGATCCGTTTGAGCGGCAAGCCAAACTGTGATTCAAAGGTCTTCAGGGTGCCTGAACTGGTAGCACAGGAGTCAACCGAGCCGATCTGTAACTGCTGCAGACAGGCAAGATGGTTGGGGAAATTTCTGACTGACAGATTTTTACCAGGGGTAAGGCCCGCCTTATGGATCGCATCCAGGGCCAGATAGGTGACCGCCCCGGTTGCCGGTGGGGTACCCAGTCGCTTGCCTTTTAAATCAGATAGTTTTGCAATGGGCGAACCGCTTTTAACGGAAAACAGGGCAAAAAGATCTTCAGACCTGGCTACCAGCGGATGATAGCCTTTCTGGCGTCCGAACTGGACATAATCAAAGGGATGAATATGGACGATATCAAAGGTCTGGTCCTGCAACGCCTGCACAAAGGTATCATAGCTGCTGGTCAGGCGTAGTCGCACCGGTTTTCCCAGTGCCTTGGACAGTTCGGCTGCAATCGGGGCAAAAATACCTTCCAGGTTGGCAGAGGGGAGGAACGGGAAAACCCCCAGTACATACTCTTTTTTAGCAGGTTCAGCGGCATACGAACTGCCACTTCCCAGTAAAAGCAGAAAACAGAACAGACAGGCAGCCAGTAGTGGCGTGGTACGAGGCCGAATCATGATGAATGGGCGACTCCTTAAAAATTTAGGCAACATACCATTTATCAACCGCTGTTTCCAGAGTTTAAAAGCAGATTAGATTGAGTAGTGGCAGTTACCACTACCTGACTTGCAAACCGACTTGACTGCGCTATAGTTTAAAATAACAGAGTACGCAACAGCAGGGGGGCCGTATGCCGGAACAACGTAACAGGCAGGCAATGCATCTGTTCAGATTGCTGATGATACACCTGTTGGCCCTGGCGCCGGTGGTATGTCTGGCAGCGGAACCGGTTAGCGAGAATCTCCCTCTGCCCCCAGACCCACGGGAGGCATTACGCCAATCCGGGGTTAATTCCTTTGACAAGGGGGCACTTTCCAACATTGTCATCCGCGGTTATCAACGCGAAAACCTGATGATTACCTTTGACGGCGCCCCTTATTTTGGCGCCACCCCTTTTAGAAGCGATGCCCCGCCATTTATTGTGAACAACAGTGATATCAGTAAGATTGTGGTCACCAAAGGCCCCTACAACCTGGCCTATCCCGGTGGGGCCGGTGGCAGTATTGAGGTCAGCTCTCCTGAAAATCCCAAACGTTTTTCCGTTAGAAGCTCTTTTTCGTATGGTTCGTACGATGCAGTGAACGGAATGGCTTTTTTAGCTGTCGGCAATCAACTGGCAGATTTTAGTGCGGGCTACCGTGGCCGCTCTTCCGGGGTGCCTGAGGCTGGTGGTGGCGTCCCGCTGGTCCGTACTCGCTATCCCAATGCTAACAACAATTATCGTGCTGGCGTCGAAGACCAGTCTATGTACCGACTGGACAGTTTTTGGCTTAAAGGCGGAATCAGTCCCACCAAGGACAACCGGTTCGAGCTGTCCTATGCCTTTGTGCAGGGGAGCGACATCAAGTTTCCTACCCAGAACATTGATGTCCTGGACGAACAGGTACATCGGCTGAATGGACGGCTTACCCTGCGCAATATTACTCCCCTGATCCGGGAAATCAGCCTGCAGGGCTGGTGGAGTCAGGCCCGAACCCTGTTGGATGATTCATTGCGGGAAACCTCGGATACGGCTAACACCGCGTTGCCCTACCGCGCCTTTCTGAATCGTGGCTATGCTACCTCCAACCGGTTTGATGTCACCACAACCGGTGGCAGACTGGCATCACAGCTTGCCCTGGGGCCGGGTATACTTAAAAAGGGGCTTGATTTTTATCAGCGGGACTGGAACGGTAGCTATTCTGCGCTCTTGAAACCAGGGGCAGCTCCCTGGCAGTATTACGATAATCAGGCACTTTTGCCGGATGTGACGACCCGTAACCTGGGAATGTTTGGAATCTATGAAACCCCGCTAACCAACACCGTGCGGGCGGTGCTTTCCGTTCGGGGTGATTTCAGCCGGGTTGAAGCCAATGGTCTGACCTTGGACCGTATTCAGACACTCTACCAACCCTATTACCCTGGCCAGGGGGTGCCCACCGGACGTGATTTTGCTGATTGGAGCGCCAATGCCCAACTGTTCTGGAAGGTACTGCCGCAGCTGGAGCTGTTTTTAAAGGGGGGACGGGCGGTCAGAATCCCCGATGCCAGCGAGCTGTATATGGGCCAGATCAGGCAGGGCAGCACTATTGTCAGCAATCCGTTTCTGCAACAGACCGTGGTCAATCAGATTGATACCGGTGCCAGCTGGGCAATGGGTGGGCATCGCGCTGAATTGACCTTCTTTTATAGCGAGGCATCGAATTTTATTCTACCGGTGAGACGTCTTGGCGGCACGCTGCCCCAGGCACGCAGTACCACCAATCTGGATGCTGTCATCTGGGGCATCGAATGCGAAGGCACCGTGCAACTGCCGGCTGACCTGACGTTTTCAGCCATGCTTTCCTACAGCGAAGGGGAAAATCAGAGTAGCGCCAGGCCGCTGGCGGAGATTCCACCACTGCGTGGGCGGCTGGGAATCAAGTACGATAATCGTTACCTCTTTGCCGGTATCAACCAGACACTGATGGCTCGGCAGAACCGCTTTGATACCACCTTGAATGAAACCTCAATGCCCGGTTACGCGGTTACTGATCTGCAGGCGGGAGGTCGCTACAAGGGGATTACCCTGACGGTCAGCCTTAATAACCTTTTTGATGCCCGTTACGTCATGCCGCTGTACTACCAGCGCGATCCGATCAGCCCAACAGCACGCATCCCTGAAAACGGACGCAATGTCACCATGACCGCCAGCTACCGTTTCTAGTCTCCGCAGAGCGCATTATCATTTGCATACGTTAGCGAGCTCCCTTCAAGCCTGGTAGCTATGAATGCACCTCTGGTCTTGCGATAGATCGTATGGCCGCAATAGGGACAGACAAGCTTGCGGGGCTCGGATTTAGCCGGACGGGTATGGCCAAACTCAACCACCTCAAACCGCTGACAACAATCTGGATTTTCACAACGTTCAATACTCATGCTGAGACCTTTCTCACCACTTAACTCTGTACGGTACAAAAAACAGCAACAAAAGACTGCCCGCGTACGACCGAGTTATTCAGGTGGCAAGAAGAGCGTGCTGTAGACGGGAGTAAACCGGGAGGAAGAAAACTGCGGAAGTATCGTGCGAATCCTTGTTGAAAATGACCAGAATGGCATTAAAACCGCCACTTCGTCATCCTCAAGGTCAGCATCGTCGTTCTGATCCGTATGATCACAATCAAAGGTAATCTGGCAGATGGGGCAGCTTGTCAGTGCATGGCTAAAGGCAGGAGCAGCCAGCTGCAACAGGCAGCAGAGCAGGAGCAGCCAGCAACAAAAACGGTATGTACGGTGATGGCCATGGCTGATCATGATGGTTGAGAATAGCATACCAGGCAGGACAGGTCCATCAGTTGCCTCATTTTTGCTGTTGCAGCCGCTCCAACAGAAGCCCTGTCTGTTCTTCAATCTGCTGGGCAAGCAGCTGCAGCTGGCCCATTTCAGCTCGATCAGCCTGACCTTCAAGCTGATCGGCACTTTGCTGTAGCCGGCAGGCCGACAGATTGGCTGCTACCCCCTTAATGGTATGGGCGGTCCGCTTCAGTGTAGCACGATCACCTGATGCGATTGCCTGCTGTAACTGGGTCAACCTCACTGGCAGGTCATCGCAGGCCATGCAGATAATCTCCTGCAGCAACCCCTGATTACCCCCCAGACGTTCAAGCATTTCCAGCTCATCAAAAACATGATCTGCATCAGTATCGGTCTGTTGTAGCGCCTCCGACGAGGCTTTCAGCGGCACAAACCGCCCGCTGTCAGGCCCGGACAACCATCTGTCCAGCGCCTGCTCCAGCTCCTTTTGCTTGACCGGCTTGGACAGATAATCATCCATGCCGGCCCTGATGCAGCGTTCACGGTCACCGGCCATGGCGTTGGCGGTCATGGCAATCACCGGCACGCCATGGTTCAACACAGGAGTAGAGCTGCTCCGAATCAGCGAGGTAGCTTCAAAACCATCCAGTTCAGGCATCTGGCAGTCCATCAACACCAGATCATAGTTGATGCGCGACAGCGCCTCAATCACTTCCTGACCATTTGCAACCACGTCGGCACGATAGCCCAGTTTTTGCAGCATGGCCAAAGCCACCGCCTGATTAACCGGATTGTCCTCTGCCAGCAAAATACGGGCGCTGTGGCGCTGCACCTCCCTGATCGTATGACGGGTGATAAGATCCTCACCCTGCGGCTGGAGGGCACTGGTACGACCTGCGAGCAGCGAAAGGCAGTCATGCAGCTGTTGCTGTCGAATCGGCTTGGTCAGCCATGCCGCAAAACCGGCCTGGTGGAGTTCTGCTGCTTCGCCCCTGACCCCCAATCCGCTTAACAGCACCAGCTTTGTTTCTGTAAACGCAGGATTATGACGAATCATCTGAGCCAGTGCCGTTCCATCCATTTCAGGCATGATCGAATCAATCAGGACGACCTGAAACGGGTCTTCTGCTGCATGATATTCCTGCAGTAGTCCCAAGGCCGTGGAACCATTCCCGGCAGTGTCGTAACGGCAGCCCCAACCGGCCAGCAGGGTAATCAGTAGTTGGCGATTTGTGTCATTATCATCCACCACCAGTACATGTAAGCCTTCAATTGCCGCAAAACGTGGTTCGACCTCAGGCTGCCCGGCCACAGGACAGAAGCTGGCCGTAAACCAGAAACAGGAACCTTTTCCCTCCTGGCTGGTGACCCCGATCTCTCCATCCATCAGCTCTACCAACTGCCTGCAGATGGCCAACCCCAGGCCGGTGCCACCAAATTTGCGGGTAGTAGAATCATCAACCTGGGTAAAGGGGGCAAAGACCGCTTCCAGACGATGTTCTGGAATACCGATGCCCGTATCCTGCACTGAAAAACGGATAACCACCTGATCTGCTGCAAAACGTTCCAGATCAGCCCTGATGGTAATCTCACCCCGTTCGGTAAATTTGATGGCATTCCCTGTAAGATTTAATACTATCTGCCGCAGACGCCCCGGATCACCGATCAATTCCCAGGGGATATCAGGATCAACCAGGCAGACCAGCTCTAATCCCTTGTCTGCGCTACGCTGTACAAGCAGCTCAAGCGTATCTTCCAGGGTCATTCGCAGATCAAAGGGCATTTTTTCCAACTCAAGCCGTGCCGCCTCAATCTTTGAAAAATCAAGAATATCATTGATGATATCCAACAGGTTTTCACCGCTTCTGCGAACGATCTCGGCATACCTGCGCTGTTCTTCTGACAGATCCGTATCCAGCAGCAGGCCGGTCATGCCGATCACCCCGTTCATCGGAGTACGGATCTCATGGCTCATGGTTGCAAGAAAGGCACTTTTGGCTCTTGTGGCTTCTTCTGCCATAACAAGCGCCATCTCCAGCTCCACGTTTTTTTGCTCCATGGTAACCGAGAAATCCAGCAGCTTCTGTTCCCGCTTTTCCACTCCTTCCAGCAGCTCATTAAACGAATCAGCCAGCAGCCTCAGCTCATCATCACCGGGCATCTCAATCTGGGAAACCATCCCGGTCTGGGTATTCAGATTTCGCACCTGCCCAGCCAGACTGGTGATGCCACGGGTAATGGTCTGTCCCAATAACCAGGCAGCAGCAACGCTTAACAGCACTACAGCCGCCATGCCCCAGAGATAGATTGTCCTGAACCGGGTGATCGGTGCATAGGCCTCTTCAATCGGAAAATTAGAGGCCAGGATCCAGTTAGTTGACTGAAGGCGCTTAAAGGCAGCCAGAAAATGCCTGCCGCGGCTGTTTACGGTCTCGCCCGCACCCTCAAACCCGTCAATGGCACGATCAAACAGCTTGTTTGAGCCTTTGGGCACATCCCGCTTCATAATCCGGCTTGGGTCTGGATGCAGAATGATGGTCCGATCCGGTCCAAACAGATACAGATACCCGGAACTGCCAACCTTGACCCGTCCCAGTTCATGAAAGAAGCCGCTGTTGTTACGCAGATCAATCAGACCTGCCATGACAGCGATGATTCTCCCCTCACGGTCATAAATTGGAGTTGTCATGGCAATAACGGCAGAACCGTTGACCGATGAGATAAAAGGCTGGGCAATAATCGGCTTGCCGCTTTTAAGGGTGTCTTGAAAGTAGGGCCGAAAGGCGTAGGAACTACCGATTAACTGGGGAGTACGGGGACTGTTTGCGATCAATGTACCGGAGATGTTGAAGAGAAACAGGCCGTGGTTGAAGATAGAGCGGATGCCGGTACGGTTATCCAGCCAGGCCTGCATCTGCGAATGGTGGGTAATCGAGTCAGCCGGCGCAACCTTTGCCACTGCAATCAAGGCATTATGGGCAGAAAGGAGCTTGTCATCCAGACCACGGGCCAAGGAGGACACCATCGCACTCTGCTCACGGAAAATCATCTGTTGGGTCTGGTGCTTGAACCAGGCGTAGGTTCCCCAGGCAATGCCTGCCAACAGCACCGTAATAAACAGGCTGAAGGCGAGAATCAGCTTATGTCGGAAGCTGTTGAATACCATGGGGTACATTCCTGCTTAGCAAGATCTAAGGCAAACAGCACAACAACAGTGGTGGCGGTTCATGTTGATCTTTTGTAAGCCCACCGGTAACCAGCGAGAGAACTTTATTCTAACAGAACGGCGAAGGGGCGCAAGCAGCGCCCCTCTAAAAGGTGATTATTTCCTATGGCCGGATCAATTCATAGGCCCTGCTGCCCAGCCCCACCTTTTCGGCGTGCTCAAGCTGTACCTGCCAGGGAATCTCAGGCCAGCAGCCACGAAACTTATCGCCACCCGGTTCATGCCCGGTTTTAAGGGCTGAATCCTGATTACCCCGTGCATTGTTGACCAGATCAGCGCAGGCCTGATCCAGGGCAACCGGATCGGTTGAGGCACAGATGCCGATATCATTCACGATCGGCGCATCACAATGGCCGTAGCAGTCACAAGCCGGTGATACCTGGGTAATAAAGTTGAGATAGATCGTCTTGCCCTGCTTGTTGGCAACAGCACCGGTGGCGTACTCAGCCATCTTCTTCATCACCAGGTCAGCTGCCTCATTCCACTGGATCGCCACCGCCTTGGTGGGGCAGATCGTGATACAGCGGGAACAGCCGGCACATTTCACCGGATCAATCACTGCCACGCCATCCAGAATCTGGATTGCATCATGGGCACAGGCCCGGATGCAAAGTCCGCAACCGGTACAGTGCTTGGCCGCCACCACCGGGGCCACGGTTGAATGCTGCACCAGCTTGCCCTTGCGGCTGGCACAACCCATACCCAGGTTCTTGATTGCGCCACCAAAGCCGGTCAACTCATGGCACTTAAAGTGGGAGAGGGCAACCAGGGCATCAGCCTCCACGATCTCGGTACCGATATAGACCTCTTTAAGCAGCTCGCCAGTAACCGGAACCGTGGTCTCAGTCACTCCCCGCAGTCCGTCGCTGATGATCAGCGGTGCATTGACCACCGCATAGGCAAAGCCGTTTTCAATACCGCAGGCCAGGGCAGAGATCGCTTCTTTCCGCTCGCCAGGATAGAGGGTGGAGGAATCGGTCAGAAACGGCTTGGCACCCAGCTTTTTCAGCTCATCCACCACCCGCCGGACAAAGATCGGCCTGATAAAGGCGCTGTTACCTTTTTCTCCAAAATGGATCTTGACCGCAGTCAGATCCCCTTCAGTAACCCGCTGAGCCAGCCCGCACAAGGCCAGCAGCTTGCTGATCTTGTCAAACAGGTTTTCTTTGTGGCTGGCCCGCATATCTGCAAAAAAGACTTTGGACATGGTGGTTCCCCCTGCAGTTTCAATTGCCTTAAACCGCTAACGACACCTGCAACCCTGCCAACTACCCCGGCGCTTCAACTCATGTAACACAGCATACCACATCTGATTATTCTTCAAACCCCATTGCGGGGCAACCGCTGATTTCAAGCGGTGATGAACCGTACAGAAGCTGGATGCTGATCCTGGAAGGCAATCGCTCCAGAACGTCAACTGCTTTGTTTGTTCCTCGTTATACGGCGTTTGTGTTTAAAAATGCGCTATCCCAGTCTTTCCATACCGCTTCGTAACCTTGTGCACGGATCACTGCAGATATCTGTTCCGGTGTCCGATCATCATCGATGACAAACTGCTCCGTGTGCTCCCCTTTGTTGGCGTGGCCACCGGGGGCAGTGCAGGATCCGGCACTCATGTGGGTTATGCCGAGGGGCATTAAACTGTCACGCAGCCTGGCATTTTCACGGGTGGAGAGGAACAGCCCGGCATCAGGGATGAGCAGACGCATGGCACACACCATCTGCACCAGTTGTTTATCACTGACCGGGTTAATGGGGGCAAAACCGCCATCGGCAGGGCGAATACGTGGAAATGAGATGCTGACTTGACTGCGCCAGTAGTGGCGGGCAAGGTAATATGCGTGAAAACCGGTGTAAAATGCTTCTGTTGCAAAGGGGCCAAGCCCCAGTAAAGCCCCAAC
>Ga0074197_1003048_pt1 | contig 10667 bp, 8 predicted proteins | sample EPASupsiteSAE305_FD_64526 | JGI IMG/M metagenome (GOLD analysis project Ga0074197, IMG submission 64526) | Bioremediated contaminated groundwater microbial communities from EPA Superfund site, New Mexico - SAE3-05 reassembly with SPADES | ecosystem: Environmental > Aquatic > Deep subsurface >...
CTCTGCAGCCTTGCCGCTGCCCGGCACCCCGGTAATCGTATCGTAGCAGTCAAAGGGCGCTTTCAGGTCCATCCCCACCCAGTCCAAGAGCGGCAGACAGGCCGCTAACCGTTCCGGCAGCGGCCCGGCGGTGTGCAGACCGGTCAAAAACCCCATCTGCCGCACCTCGGCCAAGGCTTTAGGCAGCCCTGGCTGCAGGGTCGGTTCGCCACCACTGAAGACCACCCCATCCAGCAAGCCCCGCCTTTGCTCCAGCAATGCAACCACCGACTTCCACTCAATGACCCCGGCCGTACTGCTATCCAGCAGGTGCCGATTGTGGCAGTAGCCGCAGTGCCAGGGACAGCCCTGACAAAAAACCACCGCTGCCAGCTTGCCGGGGTAGTCGATGGTGGTAAAGGGCGTTACTCCGCCGATGGTGAGCATGGTTGTTCGCTGAAGAAGGTCCGCTCGGCATACTCGGCCTGTTTGCCGGTATTGAAGGAGGCCACCGGACGATGGTACCCCATCACCCGGGTCCAGACCTCGCAGGGCTGCCGTTGTGTTTGAGGGAGTGCTGACTGCGGTTGGTGTGTGCTGTTCATGGTGGTTCCTTTCATGGTGATCATGGGTGCGGGTTGTACGGTAACGAATCTCCCTGAAGCGTCATGGCTCGCGCGAAATGGCGTACTGGTGGCTGTTCTGTCTGAGCCCGCAGGGCGAGTTTTCAGCCACCACGCCATAAGCCGCTGAGCCATAGCTGAAGGGAGCCTGAGTAAACCGTACAACCAGCACCCGGCAGTTCATCGATGTTACGCCTGCTTCCTCATCAATTCCTCATCGCAGAGCGGACAGAAGGGGTGCTCACCGCTCAGGTAGCCATGCTTGGGGCAGATCGAAAAGGTGGGGGTGATAGTGATGTAGGGCAGCCGAAACCGCTCCAGTGAGCGTTTGACCAGCTGCTTGCAGGCCTCGGTGCTGGAGACCTGTTCTCCCAGATAGAGGTGCAGCACCGTGCCGCCGGTGTACTTGCGCTGCAGCTCCTCCTGCCGCTGCAGGGCCTCGAACGGGTCGTCGGTGAAGCCCACCGGCAGTTGTGATGAATTGGTGTAGTAAGGCGCCTCCGCGGTGCCGGCCTGGATGATGGCCGGAAAGCGTTTTTTGTCCTCCCGGGCAAAGCGGTAGGTGGTGCCTTCGGCCGGGGTGGCCTCCAGGTTGTAGAGGTGGCCGGTCTGTTCCTGAAACTCAACCATCCGCCCCCGCAGGTGATCCAGAAGCCTCACCGCCAGACCATGCCCGGCCGGGGTGGTGATATCCTCACTATCACCCGTGAAGTTGCGGATCAGCTCGTTGATGCCGTTGACCCCGATGGTGGAGAAGTGGTTACGCAGGGTGCCCAGGTAGCGCTTGGTATAGGGGAACAGGCCGTTGTCCATATGGCGTTGGATCACCTTGCGCTTGATCTCCAGGCTGGTGCGGCTGATCTCCAGCAGTTGATCCAGCCGTCTGAACAGCCCGGACTCATCGCCCTGGTGTTGGTAGCCCAGCCGGGCGCAGTTGATGGTGACCACCCCCAGGGAACCGGTCTGCTCGGCCGAGCCAAACAGGCCGTTGCCCCGTTTGAGCAGCTCCCGCAGATCAAGCTGTAGGCGGCAGCACATGGAGCGCACCATGTTGGGGGTCAGCTCAGAGTTGATAAAATTTTGAAAGTAGGGCAGGCCGTAGCGGGCGGTCATGGCGAACAACAGCTCGGCATTCTCGCTCTCCCAGGGGAAGTCCGGGGTGATGTTGTAGGTGGGGATCGGGAAGGTAAACACCCGGCCCTTGGCATCGCCGGCGGTCATCACCTCGATGTAGGCCCGGTTGATCAGGTCCATCTCGGTCTGCAGTTCGCCGTAGGTAAAGGGCATCTCCTGACCGCCGATCACCGGCACCTGGCTTTTCAGGTCGTCGGGACAGGTCCAGTCGAAGGTCAGGTTGGTGAAGGGGGTCTGGGTGCCCCAGCGGGACGGCACGTTCAGGTTGTAGATCAGCTCCTGGATTGACTGGCGCACCTCCCGGTAACCGAGCCGGTCCTTGCGGATATAGGGGGCCAGATAGGTGTCAAAGGAGCTGAATGCCTGGGCCCCGGCCCATTCGTTCTGCAGGGTGCCCAGGAAGTTGACGATCTGCCCCACGGCGCTGGAGAGATGCTTGGGCGGCCCGGCCTCCACCTTGCCCGGCACGCCGTTCAACCCCTCGGCCAACAGCATCCGCAGCGACCAGCCGGCGCAGTAGCCGGCTAGCATGTCCAGGTCGTGGATATGCAGACTGCCGTCGCGGTGGGCCTCCCCCACCTCCGGCGGGTAGACCTGGGACAGCCAGTAGTTGGCGATCACCTTGCCGGACAGGTTAAGGATCAAGCCGCCCAGGGAATAGCCCTGGTTGGCGTTGGCGCTGACCCGCCAGTCGCTCTGCTCCAGATACTCGTTGACCGAGGCGGTCACATCCACCACTGTCTTGCGGTCCTGACGCAGACGGCTGCGCTGCTCCCGGTAGACCGCGTAGGCCCGCAGGGTGGCGAAGTGATTGGCCGAGATCAGGGCCTGCTCCACCACATCCTGGATCTGCTCGATGGTGGGTGGTTCCTTAAGGAAGCGGTGACGCAGCACCTTCAGCACCTGGCCGGTGATGAGGTGCGCCTCGTCTTCGCCGAACTCGCCGGTGGCCTTGCCCGCCCGCTGGATGGCCGACCGGATGCGAGCTGCCTCAAAGGGAGCCCGGCTGCCGTCACGCTTGATGACACTGACGGGTGCTGCTGCTACGGTCTGTTGCATGGTCTGACTCCTTTGGCCTGGAGTCCGGGGATGGGTTAGGGAGGCAAAAACTAAAAACGCCCGCAGCTGTTTCAAACAGCATGCGGACGTTCCGAATTTAACGTCGCCTGATTCCGTTATGCACCTACTCTCAGTCCCCGGAGAGTAATGTTGTGTTCTGGATCAAGGCAGGTCTTCTGACTTGCGAGTCATCCTCAGGGCGCCTTCCCAGCCGAACCAGCCAGTGGTCTGTTGCCCCTTGTCGTCGCTTACAGCGGCGGGTCCGTGGGGGAATGGCTCTACTGGAGCGTCACCCCTCTTCCCTATTAAGCCCCTGCGGGCACCGTTGATCCTGTATGTTGCTTCCGCCAGGCAGCAGCGGAATATGTTGTGGCAATACCTCTACCACACCACAAGATATAGAGTCAAGCACCCTCTCGATTATTTCATCAGCAGCAGACTTAGGGCCATCACCAGCATACCGGCCACCAGCCCCAGCAGGCTGTCGTGGCCCTTGCCGTAGGCCCGGCTGGTGGGCAGCAGCTCATCCAGGCTGATGTAGACCATGATGCCGGCCACACCGCCGAACAGCACCCCCATCACCTGGGGCGGTATCATGCCGGCCTCGCAGCCGAACACCAGCCGTAAAAATAGGTAGGCCACCACAGCCCCCACCGGCTCGGCCAGACCGCTCAAGACCGAGTAGAAAAAGGCCTTGCTGCGGTTGCCGGTGGCGTAAAAGATCGGCACCGAGACGCTGATCCCCTCCGGGATATTGTGTAGGGCCACGGCGATGGCGATGGCGATACCGAGCTTGGGGTCTTCCAGGGCGGCCAGAAAGGTGGCAAGACCTTCGGGGAAGTTGTGGATGCCGATGGCCAGGGCCGTGAACAGCCCCATCCGCAGCAGCTTGGCATGCTTCGGGGAATGGTCGTGCTGGCCCGCCCCGACAGTGCCATCGCCGGGAAAATCAGGCAGCGGGGCCGTGCGATCATGCAGCGGCGCCGATTCGGCCTCGGAGTGAACCTCGTGGGGGTTTTCAGCCGCCGGCACCAGGTTGTCGATCAGGCCGATCAGCAGCATACCGCCAAAGAACGAGCCCACATTGACCCAGTGCCCCCACGGGTCGCCGTAGCTCTCCACCAGGGCCGCCGCCCCCTTGTGAAAGATCTCCACGAACGAGATATACAACATCACCCCGGCTGAGAAGCCGGTGGCAACCGAGAGAAAACGGTAGTCGGTCCGCTTGGCCAAAAAGGCGATGGCGCTGCCAATGCCGGTGGCCATACCGGCAAACAAGGTCAACCCCAGTGCAATCCAGACTTCCTGCATGGCTATTCCTGTCTATCCCTCGAACAGCTGGGCTGCAAAGACCAGCTGATCGGACTTGCCCAACACCAGTACGATATCGTCAGGTTCGAACTTCCAGATCGGGTCGGGGTTAGAGTGGACCTGCTCGCCCCGCTTGATCACTAACGCCGTGGCGCCGCAGCGCTCCCGCAGCAGGCCGTCCTTGAGCAGCGTTCCGGACAACGGGGAGCCGTCCTGCACCCGGAAGGTGGCCAGTTCGACCCCTGAAAGGTAGCCGGTGACGCCGGTGGCATGGCTGTGCCGCCGGCTGATGGTGCGGAACATCTGGTAGGAATCGCGCCGGATCTCGGCGATGCAGTGTTCAATCTGATCATGGGGCACCAGATAGCCCCGCAGCACCCGCGAGAAGATCTCCACCGAGGTCTCGAACTCCTCCGGCACCACATCGTTGACCCCCAACTGGTAGAGCGGCTCCATCTCGGCGATATAGCGGGTGCGGACGATGATATGGATACCCGGTTTCATCATGCGGGCCTGAGCGGCAACCCGACGGGTGGCAGTGGCGTCTGAGATAGCGATCACCATCATGCGGGCCTTCTCGATCAGGGCGTGGGACAGGATTTCCTGACGTGAGGCATCGCCGAAGATGATCCGGGTGCCCTTCTTGCGCTCGGTCTTGACCGTATGGTGATTGGTCTCGATGGCGATATAGCGGATGCCGTTGCCGTTCAGCACTCGGGCCAGGTTCTTGCCGTTGACCCCAAAACCGACGATGATCACATGGTCTTCCATCGGGAAGCGGTCGTGACTGGTACCGGTAGTGCGTGTGCCCTGTTTGAACGAAGCCGGCAGCCAACTCGTGATACTGGTGGCAATCGGCTCGGCAAAGCGTAAAGAAAAGGGGGTCAGGGCCATGGTGGCCACCGAGGCAGCCAGAAAGATCTGGTACTGTTCGGGGCTGAGCAGGTTGTGGGTACGGCCGACATGGGACAGCACAAAGGCAAACTCACCAACCTGGGCCAGCAGCAGACCGCTGATAAAGGCCGGTTTGGGCGGAAAACCGAGCACCAGGGCGGCACCGGCGGCAACAGCCCACTTCACCAGCACGATTCCGACCACAATCAAGACCACGGCCAACGGGTGGCGCAAGACCATGGCCGGGTCCAGCAACATGCCGACCGAGATGAAGAACAGGCTCATGAAGGCATCGCGGAACGGGATGATATCACCCATCACCTGGTGACTGTACTCCGACTCAGAGATGGCCAGACCGGCGATAAAAGCGCCCAGGGCCAGGGACAGCCCCACCTGGGCCGTCAGAAAGGCGGTGCCGAAGCCGACAAAGATGATGGTCAGGATAAACAGTTCGCGGCTGCGGGCCTTGACCACCTGATTGAAAATCCATGGCACCGCGAAACGGGCGCTGAAATGGGCGACCACCACCACCACCACCACCAGCGCCTTGCCCGAGACCATCAGAATACCGCTCAGACCGTTGCCTGCCCCCCCCAGAAACGGGGTAAACAGCATCAACGGCACCACGCACAGATCCTGGAAGATCAGGATACCCAGACAGGTCTTGCCGTGGGGTGTATCCATCTCGCCGGCGTCCATCAGTAATTTCATCAGGATGGCGGTGCTGGAAAGGGAGACCAAAAACCCGAAAAAGGTCGACTGCTGCCATGAAAAGTCAAGGGCAAGCCCAAGCAGTGCCACAACAACGATGGTAAGCACCACCTGGAGGCCGCCACCCCACAGCACCAGGTGCTTAATACGCAGCAACTCCTTGAGTGAGAATTCGATACCGATGGTGAACAAGAGCAGCACCACGCCGATCTCGGCCATCTGCTCAACCTGGTGGGTGTCCTTGATCAGCCCCAAGGCATAAGGGCCGGCCACTACGCCGGTGCAGAGAAAGCCGATGATTGACGGCAGCTTGAACTGGCGGAACAGCACCACCGTCACCAATGCCAGTCCAAACAACAGTACCAGATCCTTTAACAGGTGAAATTCCATTCACTCCCCCAACAAGATACAACCGGAAGCGTTACTCGTTATGAAACAGACAGAAGGTCGGCTCGCTACCGAGCCGACGCATGAGCTGCTCAAAGGATGCAGGAACAAGCGGACGGCTCACGTAGTACCCCTGCAGTTCATCACACCGGTGACGTTTCAAAAACGCGATCTGCCCCCGGGATTCAACCCCCTCGGCAATCACGATCAGCTTAAGGCTATGGGCCAGGGCGATGATCGCCTCAACAATAACCGTTGTTTCCCCGCACTGCTCGTTGATCTCATGCACAAACGACTTATCGATCTTGAGACGATCCACCGGGAAGTGACGCAGATAGCTGAGCGAACTGTAGCCGGTGCCGAAGTCATCGATCGCCAGACCGACTCCCATCGCCTTGAGAGCATGCAGGGTACTCCGGGTAGTGGCCAGGTTTTCGATCAGCATCCCTTCGGTCAGTTCCAGCTCAAGCAGGTGGCCAGGCAGTCCCGACGCCTGCAGGGCTTGGGCCACCGAATGCGCCAGTTCGGGGTCCCGGAACTGTTTGGCAGACAGATTGACCGCAATCCGCATTGCCGGCAACCCCTGACTGATCCATTGCATGGCCTGGCGGCAGGCCGTGTTCAGCACCCACACGCCGATGGCCAGAATCAGGCCGGCATCCTCGGCAAGCGGTATGAACTGTTCCGGCGGCACCTCACCCAGCACCGGGTGTTGCCAGCGCAGTAGCACCTCTACCCCAACCACCTGGCCGGTGGCAAGACTGACCTGGGGTTGGTAGACCAGAGAAAATTCATCGCGATCAATGGCGTGACGCAGGTAACCGCTTAAGGTCAGAAGCTCAAGGGCAACGGTGTGCATGTCGGCAGAATAAAAACTGAAGGTGTTGCGCCCCTGTTCCTTGGCGTAATACATGGCGGTGTCGGCATTTTTGAACAGGGTGTCGACGTCACGCCCATCCTGGGGGAACACGGCGATACCGATACTGCCGCCGGTAAAGACCTCCCGCTGATCCAGCACCACCGGCTGCGCCAGCACATGCAAAATCTTGTCGGCAACCTCCACCACCCCGGCGCGGGCCTTGACCCCCTCCAGCAGTACCACAAATTCATCTCCGCCCAGACGCCCCACCGTGTCCGAATCCCGCAGGGTGCCACACAGCCGCTCACCAATCAGCTGCAACATGATATCGCCGCTGCTGTGGCCCAGACTGTCATTGACCTCCTTGAAGCGATCCAGGTCGATAAACAGCACTGCCACCTGCTCACTACGCCGTCCGGCACGGCTCAGCATCTGTGATAAACGGTCCTTGAGCAGTACCCGGTTGGCCAGACCGGTCAGACAATCAAAAAAGGCCAGCCGCTCGATCTCCTGAGCTGCGGCCCGGCGCTCGGAGATATCGGTGTACAGCAACACAATCCGGTCGATCTGGTCGCCCTCGCCCTTCAGCGGGGTGCCCACCACATGGTAATGCCGGTCGGCACAGCGAAAATTGGTCTGTTCAACCCGCCGTCGGACAGCCAGAATCTGTTCAACAATGCACTGCTGCTCGTCGTCAGCACAGATCAGGCTGCGCAGATTCCTGCCCAGAACCGATCCCTGACCGTCAAAAAAGGCCTGTTGACAGAAGCTATTGTAGGCCACCACCTCAAAACGGCTGTTGACCACAATGATACCGGCACCGGCTGAATCGAAGACCGCCTGCAGTTCGTCTTTGGTTGATTGCAGATTTTCCAGCACCTGTTCAAAGGCATCCGCCACAATACCGATCGGATCCACCGTCAACAGGGTCTCATCATCAAGTTCTTCCGGGTTAAGCGGCACGGTGCCCATCACCTGAAGCATCCGGTCGGTCTTGGCACGGATGTACTTGATCAGTTCAAGGTTGCGCTGCTGCAGCTGCTGGTCCGCAACGCTGGGCGTCTGACCGGATGCCGAAGCCGGCGCTATGGCAGCAGGCGGTCTTATCTGGGATCGCACGGTCATCAAATCTTCCTGCAGATGGTGATGCGGTAATGGTGCTGCTCTTTCTCTACAGCAATCCGGTAGCCCATCACCCCCACGGCATCGGCGATATGGGTGGTGGAGCTGCGATTATCGGAAAGCAACACCAGACACAGGCTGCCCGCCTTCAGCTCCGGCTTGGCGCCGTTAATCTCGCGCAGAGCGGTCAACAGGGTCGAAGGGCAGATCTGACCCCGCAGGTCGATTTCACGATAGATCGGTTCGTCTGCCATCGATACTCCTCGCTCAATCGTTAATGGCGCAGCACCAGCCGCGTCAGCAGCAGCCCGCCTACCCACGCCCCCGCAGTCATGCCGGCCAAAAACAGGAGACTCTGCAGGCCCAGCACCGGCAGGCCGCCAAACAGGTGCCACAGATTGCAGGAAGGGGCGAAGCGGGAGGCAAAACCCATCATGCAGCCGCCGATAACCGCAGACAACGCCTGACGCCAGGGGAGTCGGCAGCGCAGGTGCCACTCGCCAAGCCGGATTGCTGAAAAGGCGGCGCCCACAATGATACCGACAATCAACGGATACTGCACCAAGGCAACGCCGTCAAGCTCAGCACCGGCACCGCCACGAATCATTCCGCCCCCCAGCGGTGGCTGGTACGCAAACGACAGTTTCGTAAAAAAGGGCATTGCAGCGTACTGTTCAGGGGCCACTAGCCGCAGCAGCGCTGCGCCGAACTTGGCATTTGAGGTGGTGATACCCATCGGCAGGCCCAACACCAGGAGAAACAGGGATGCCAGAAGCGCCAAGGCGACGGCAACCTTCCAGGGCTGCAGATAGCCCTCGACAACCATCGATTTACGCATGCTGCCTTGACGATACCAACGCTGGAGCAGCACACTGATCGGCAGCAGCACGGCGCCCACCACCAACCAGACCGGCAGGTGCAGCAACTCCGGCAGGGTGATGGCCGCAGTCGGCAGTTCCAGCGCATGCAACAACGGCTTCAGATGTGGGTACAGCAGGGCAAACAGCAGGCTGCCCGCAATCATCCCCGCAAAGGCCAATATACTGGAAAACTTGCCGGCTCCCAGCTTATAGAGGGTACCGATGGCGCAGCCACCAGCCAGCACCATGCCGACCCCGAACAAAACCCCGCCCAACAGATTACTGCCCGAAGGTGGGCCATATTTGGGAAAAGGAAAGACGACCAGACCACTCAGCAGGAGCAACCCAAACAACGGCAGGGCAATGGCGAAAAACAGGACAAAACTCTTCAGCAGCTGCGATGAGCCAAACAGAAACAGGTCGCGAAACATTCCGGCCATGCAATAATCAGAACGGTGAAACAGATACCCGATGCAGCATCCCACCAACAAACCGGTCAGCAGCATGACGAAATGCTCAAAAATCATCTCGACCCCTCAGCCGCAATCAGTGGTGTATACAACAGACTGCGACCTTTTTACCACCGACGACAGTAAGCTGCCACATCAAACTTCCTTTTGCAGCCGTCCAAGCTCATGTAGCGGACCGCGCCGTAGACCGGACGCCGGCCCCAGGCCCGGTCATGGACCCCGGCCAGAGACCAGGCGATGCCGGTGTAACCGTTGGGGTCGCGACCATCCAGGGCGTAGCGGTCGTTCAAATAGACGGCGGTGGCAAAGGCCTCCTCAGGTGAGACGGTCCACTCCAGGATCTTCTTAGCCCAGTACATCCGCAGGTAGCCGTGGATCCTGCCACTGGTCACCAGTTGGCGCTGGGCCGCGTTCCAGAGCGGATCGTGGGTGGCGGCCTGCTCGAACTGCTCCAACCTATAGCAGTAGCTGCGCGGGTCGTGGCGGTGCTGTTCCAGGGTGTTGCGGGCCCAGTCCGGGGCACAGTCCAGCCGGTCGTAGGCCGGGCAGTGCAGGCAGAAGTTGTCGGACAGCTCCCGCCGCACGATCAGCTGCTCCAGAAACGGTTCCGCAGCCAAGCCACCGTAACTGGCCACTGCCAAGGACACCCGCTGGGGGGCCAGCTGGCCGAAATGCAACCATGGCGACAAACCGGATTGGGCCTCGGCCAAGGGATCGTTGGCGGAGGTTGCGTAGCGCTGCAGGCCATCTTCCAGAAAATCGGTTAACGCCTCGGCGGCAGCCGCCTCCCCCGGCACACTATCGGCTAGCTCAGCCACGCTGCGGTCCAACGGCAGATCAGCCAGTAGATGCTTGGCTGAAAACGGCTGCGTAGCCTGTTGCCAGGGGAAGGGATGCCGTACAACCGGAGGGATCTCCACCAAAAACTCCCCCAGCAGCCGCTTCAGCTTGGGCCGTAGGGTGTAGGCGCCAAACTCCCGCTTGGTCGAGGCCAGCCGGCAGGGCACAATATTGTGGCCATCCACCTCGATGAACGCTATCGACGCAACCGCGGCAGCATGATCAAACCAGTGGCGCTTGATCCGCAACGGATCGAAATCGCAGACCACCGTGCCGACCTGTTGTTGCTGCACAAACCGTAACAGCTCGGTCGGTGGCTCTCCTCTCAGCAGGACAAAAGGTATCGCCAGCTCGGCCAGCCGCCGCTGCAGCTGCTCAAGCCCCCGCAGCATGAAGCCGTACTGCCGCAAGGTAGCCC
>Ga0074197_1003050_pt1 | contig 10661 bp, 9 predicted proteins | sample EPASupsiteSAE305_FD_64526 | JGI IMG/M metagenome (GOLD analysis project Ga0074197, IMG submission 64526) | Bioremediated contaminated groundwater microbial communities from EPA Superfund site, New Mexico - SAE3-05 reassembly with SPADES | ecosystem: Environmental > Aquatic > Deep subsurface >...
GTTATGTTCGAATTTTTGGACCAATATCCCTATCTGCTTCCTTTCGTTATTTTTTTCGGAAGAATTGTCGACGTGTCTTTAGGAACACTTCGTATAATTTTTGTTTCAAAAGGGGAGAAGTATAAGGCTCCGCTGATTGGATTCTTTGAAGTTCTTATATGGATAGTCGTTATATCCGAAATTCTGTCAAAGGCGCACGGCATACTTGCATATATTTCTTATGCTGCAGGATATGCAACAGGAAATTATGTGGGTATAATAATTGAACAAAGAATTGCATTTGGAATTATCCTTTGCAGGGTTTATACAAGGAAAAAAGGAGCCGAACTGGTGTCTATGCTCAGTAAACAAAACTTTGGGGCAACTTTCCTGCAGGGCTCCGGGTCTATTGAGAAAGTTGAAATTGTAGAGACAGTTATTGAGCGCAAAGAACTAAAGAAGGTTGAACAGATTCTCACTGAGTTTGATCCGGAAGTTTTTTATGTTGTCGAGGATGTCAGGGTCAAGCAAAAGGGTATTTTCCCGGAAGCAGAATCCATGCTCAGCCGGTGGCGCTTAGGTAAGTAATATATATTTTATAAACATGTAATGATGAAGAAGTTTTTTATCAGGATTAATGGTTCCGTCCTTTTTCTTTTAATTGCTCTCTCATTGTTCTCCTGCGGGAACAATGGGAATAAAAAAGGCGAAGCCGATACTTCATACCTGGAAGAGATATCAGTTGCACAACTTGGAAAAGACTACAGGGAAGGGAAGACAACCATAAAAAAGGTTGTTACCGATTACCTTTCGAGGATAGATAAGATTGACAAAAAGGGCCCTATGCTCAACTCTGTTATAGCAATAAATCCTGATGCCATAAAAATCGCTGAGGAACTCGACAAAGAGATGGCAGAGGGAAAAATAAGAGGACCTCTTCACGGCATTCCTGTAATATTAAAAGACAACATAGACACGAAAGATTCTATGCCTACAACTGCAGGAGCGGTGGTTCTTAAAAATTCATTTGTAGGGAAAGACAGCCGCGTAGCTGAATTATTAAGAGAGGCAGGGGCAGTCATAATTGCGAAATCCAATATGAGTGAATGGGCAAACTTCCGTGCAAACCTTTCATCGAGCGGATGGAGCGGAATAGGCGGGCAGACCAAAAACCCTTACGTAACCGACAGAAACCCCTGCGGATCGAGTTCCGGCTCAGGTGTTGCAGTTTCGGCCAATCTCTGCGCTTTTGCGATAGGTACTGAAACAAACGGTTCAATTGTATGCCCTTCAAACAATAATGGCATTGTGGGCCTTAAACCTACAGTCGGTCTCATTAGCAGAACAGGCATCATCCCTATTTCCTTTACTCAGGATACTCCCGGCCCTATGGGAAGAACAGTCGAAGACGTGGCTGTTGCCCTTGGTGTGCTTGCCGGCGCAGACTCAACAGATTCAAAAACCCTCGCTAAAGAGGCAAAATTCTATAACGATTACACTCAGTTTCTCAAAAAAGACGGGCTAAAGGGTAAAAGAATAGGACTTGTGACAAATATTTCGGGTTTCCATTTTAAAGTAGATTCTTTAATGAAGGATGCTGTTGCGTTTCTCAAGAGTTCTGGCGCAGAGGTAGTTGAGGTAAATATGCCAATGAAGGGAGAAGTAAGCGGAGCATCATTCCAGGTGCTGCTTTATGAATTTAAGGATGGGCTTAACAGTTATTTTGCATCATTAGGAGATAAAGCTCCGGTTAAAAATATTGAGGAACTCATTGAATTTAATAAAAAGGATTCTGTAGAGCTCAGGTTTTTCGATCAGCAGCTTCTGGAAATGGCACAAAAAAAAGAGAACCTTGACGATCCCAAGTACAAACAGGCGCTTGCGCTTATGCAAAAAGGAACCAGAGAAGAGGGTATAGACAAGGTGATGAACTCAAACAAGCTTGACGCTCTTATTGCTCCGACCGGAGGTCCTGCATGGAAAACCGACCTTGTAAACGGTGACAACTTCCTTGGCAGCAGTTCATCATTTGCGGCAATATCCGGTTATCCGAACATAACCGTTCCAATGGGATTCATAAGCGACCTTCCGGTTGGGATTTCATTTTTTGGCAGAGCCTGGAGTGAACCGGTTTTGCTTGAAATTGCGTATGCTTTCGAACAGGGAACTAAGCACCGTAAGGCGCCTAAATACCTCAACTATGTTATGTTAAAATCAAAAAAAGAGAAGCATAAATGATAAGGAAGGGCCTGTTAATTCTAATTTCGTTTCTGTTTTTCTATAATCTCTCCTCTGCAAACAATTCTCTGCGGATTAGTCTTATCACATGTTCCGGCGGTTCGGAACTTTACTCTACATTCGGGCACAGCGCGCTACGAGTGATTGACTCTTCAAAGAATCAGGATATTGTTTTCAATTTTGGACTTTTTGATTTCAATACCCCCAATTTTTATCTGAAATTCATGCAGGGTAAATTAAATTATATGCTTGGAGTCCAGTATACTCAGGATTTTATTGAATCATATAAATTTGATAAAAGAGGTGTTGTGGAACAGGTGCTTAACTTATCCGAAGAGCAGGAAATAAAAATCGTTGAGCGGTTGCTGTATCTTTATCAGCCTCAGTTCAGAAACTATCTTTACAGCTTTTTATTTAAAAACTGTACAACAGAGTTAAGAGACCTGATTTATGACGGATTGAATCTGGACAAGGTTCCGCTGGAGAAAAAAATCGGCAAAACACACAGAGAGCTTATTGATATATATGTCGGCAATATGAAATGGACAAAAGTTGGTATCAATCTTTTGCTCGGCTCATCACTTGACAGGGACATAACTGTTTATGAAAGTATGTTTTTGCCTGATAACCTTTTTGACGTATTGGGAAGGGCCGAAAACAAGGATGGGAAAATTGTTAAAGAAACTATTGTGTTGAATGATGTAAAAAGGGACCCGTCGGAGGGTAAAACTCCTTTTCTGCTCAGCCCTGTTTTCCTTTTTTCTCTTTTATTGACATTAATGATTGCTTCGCTTTTCATCAGCAAGCTGGTTATGCTTGACAAGCTGCTTTTGGGCGTAGTTTCTGTGTTCGGGATTGTACTTCCTGTTATTGTCATAATGACAGATCATGTTGAACTCCTGAATAATTACAATCTCTTATGGTGCAATCCAGTTTATCTTATAGTGTTGCTTTCGCTTATTTATAAATGGAAAAAAGTTTGTATTGTATCTTCGATTATAGCTGTTGCCGGAATAGTTCTTTCTGCACTTGCGTCATTATTCGGTCTGCAAATATTTGAAACTTCTTTTTATCTGGTTTTTGGAATGCTCCTGATAGCACTTTTTAGAACAATATTTAAATGCCGCGGGCAAGAAAAGCAATTATAATTGCTGCCGGATTAATTTTGTTTTCTGTTGCAGCAATAACCTATGTTCTGCCAAGAATAGTAATTGAAATAAATGGCGGATTATTTTCTTATTTTTTAAAGGACTATAGTTTTGATACTATCAATACGCCCGAAAAACTCGGTCTTAACTTCAAAGAGTTTACAACCATTTCCAGGGACAACCTTAAGCTAAAATCCATTCTTGTTCTTGCAGACTCGTCCAATGAGAAGGGGACCATTATTTTTTTGCATGGTATCCGCAGACACAAGGAACAGTTCATGCCTGTTGCAAAACTATTGAGCGAAAGAGGCTTTAATTCTCTTATTCCCGATTTGCGTTCCCATGGAGAGAGCGAGGGGAAATATATTACTTATGGCTATTTTGAAAAGCAGGATGTGTGCGACCTTATTGATTCTGTAATAATCAGAGAGAAGTTAAAAGGAGGTATAGGTATCTGGGGCCAATCCATGGGAGCAGCGATAGCAATACAGGCCATGGCTATTGACAACAGAATAGATTATGGAATCTTTGAGAGTACGTTTTCTGACCTTCCTAAGACAGTTAAAGACTATCTTAAAAGAGACCTCAGATTTTATTTCGACTGGATTGGCGAATTCTCGGTTTGGCGGGCAGGGAAAATAGCCGGATTCAATCTTCATGAAATATCTCCTCTCAAAATTGCCGAAAGAATTTCAAAACCCATTCTAATGGTTCATGGCAAACTGGATAAGAAAATAAACATCAATGATGCCGTTGATGTTTTCAAAAAGCTTAGCTCTCCAGAAAAAGAGTTTCTGACAATCCCCTCGGCAGGTCATCTCGATGTATGGAAAAAAGGGGGGCAAAAATACTTTGACAGTGTTTTTGAGTTTATAGAGGGCCAGTCGGCTGCGATTTTCAACTTGCCGTAAGTTAATTACTCTTGTGAATAGTATCGAAACAAGAAATTGGACAGCTCATTAAAATACTTTTCAACTGCTTGCTTCCTGACTGGTTGAAGCACCCGGTTATCTGGTGTACTAAAAATAGAACGGTATGCGTTTTGCCTGCTCATCCAGTCATATAGCCCGTCTTCAATCTTACCAATCTTTGGGGTTGATATGCGCACAAGTCCAGAAGCATAGGTAATTTCAAATTCAAAATTTGATACTCCATATGAGTTATCCGCAGCTCCGATTGTTTTTTTTACAACAAATTTTTGGTAATCGCCTAAATCATACTTTGTATAAAAATCTCTAAAGTTGATAACTCCATTACCAAAGTAGGAATCAACCACGTAGGCAGGAATATTTCTTCTGGCATAAAAATCGTATCTGTCATCAATAATACTACGGTAATACTCTATCGGTTCATCACAACTAATGAAATTTACCAAGGCTTGAGTCTTCTTTTTTAAATCATCGGTATTTGATTTGGGCGTTTTAATAACCATGTAGTTACGATTATTGCTCGAAGAGAGTCCCTCCGGACTTAGCTCAAAAACAGGCGCTTTGGCATCTGTAAGCCACTCCAATGAGTCTAACTGCCGGCCATCACTAATGCGTCTCAAAAGGCTATCAGTAAAATTATTAAGATGAACTATCAACTCTTGATAGCCGGTTTTAATCCCAGAGGTCAGGAATGCCCTTAATTCGTCACGCTTAACTTTTGATTTACCGGCTTTATCTTTAGCACTTAACTCCTCTAATAATGCAATAAAATCTGCCACAGAAAGATAATCCGAAGAAACCTCCCCGGTGTTGGCGTTAATGTCTTGATATACAGTGGAAATGTAAGGATTTTCAATCATTAATTTCCCCTCATCACATGTTACCATGTAATTGTACGAATATATAGCAATTGGCGAAACGGATCCAATAGCAACTGAATAATCAACTGTTTTTGAGTAGTAGGAATCAATGGAATGGTTATTTATCAATTCAATTTTATTGGTATAGCCACGAAGCAGATCCAGGCATGCAAGATATATTTGATTAGCACTCTTCCCGGGGAATTCAAAAATAAGAGACTTGGTTCCCTTATAGTTTTCAAGCTGGGCCCCGAAATGAAGATTTGAAAAATATTGTTTTTGTTTAAGTTGTAAAGTGTCTCCATAACCCGAGGCTTTCGATTCTTGGCCAGACATCTTCACAGAGAGCGCAACCATCAATATAATAGTTGCCACTCTTGAAATGTTAATTCCAGAGTTCATGTCATTTTGTGATTGTATTGTTGAATAATGTAGTAATAGATAATTACCCACAAGTTAGCAAAAATGTCTTTTAGTAGTATGATTATTTTGTTATACTTTATATATCAGGCCTTTAGAACTCGTTTTTTAATCAAAAGAGGCTGTCTGAAAATCGCTTTCAGACAGCCTCCAATAATTGGTATGTATGGGTCCTATTTCTTACCCATTCCGAGTTTTACAAGAAGGGCTTCAGGTTTAGGATCGCGTCCTCTGAAGTTTCTGTATAGAACATCAGCATCCATAAGGTTTCCTTTTGAAAGGATATTGTCTCTGAAACTTGCCGCAACCTCTTTCGAAAAGATACCCTTTTCTTCGAATAAGGAGAATGCATCTGCTTCAAGAACCTCTGCCCATTTGTAGCTGTAATAGCCTGCAGAATATCCACCTGCAAAAATATGGCTGAACGATGTTGTAAAGCATGTTGAATCAACGGCAGGAAGCAATTGAGTTGCTTTAATGGCATCTTTCTCAAATGCCTCAACACTTGTTGAAGGAACTTTAGTAAGGGAGTGCCATGCCATATCGTTTATACCGAATGAAAGTTGCCTTATATTGGTATATCCGCTCAGGTAATTCTTTGCTGCAATAATTTTGTTTATAAGTTCGTCAGGAATTGCTTCTCCGGTTTGGTAGTGTTTTGCAAACGATGAAAGAAACTCTTTCTTGAATGCCCAGTTCTCCATAATTTGAGAAGGAAGTTCTACGAAATCTCTTGCAACACTGGTCCCGGTTATTGACGGGTAGGTGCCTTCGGCAAGCATTCCGTGAAGAGCATGTCCGAACTCATGCAAAAGAGTGGTAAGTTCGTAGTGGGTGAGAAGAGAAGGTGAAGTTTCGGTTGGTTTGGTAAAGTTGCAAACTAGTGAAACAAACGGGCGCTTCTCAACACCTTTTTCAACACTCATATCTCTGAATGATGTCATCCATGCACCGCCCCTCTTGCTTGCGCGCGGGAAGAAATCCATGTACAACAGCGACATAAAACGGCCCGAAGCGTCATACACTTCATACGCTTTAACATCGGGGTGATATACCGGAATATCTTTGTTCTCTTTGAATTTTAGTCCGTAGAGTGAATCGGCAAGTGCGAAGATTGCAGTCTGAACATTTTCCAGCTTAAAGTATGGCTTAAGAAGTTCGTCGTTGACAGCAAATTTTTCGTTTTTGTATTTTTCCGAATAGTAGCTAAAATCCCAAGGCATAAGTTTGCCTTCAAAGCCTGTGGACTGTGCATATTTCTCAACTTCGGCAACATCCTGCTTTGCATAAGGAAGTGTCCTGTCAAGAAGGTCTTTGAGAAAAGCATTTACGGTTTTAGGGTTCTTAGCCATGTTCTCGTCAAGAACATAGTCAGCATGAGTAGCAAAACCTAAAAGGTTTGCCCTTTCGATGCGAAGTCCTGCTATCTTTTTTACTATTTCCCTGTTGTCAAATTCATCTTTAAAAGCTTTGGTATTTGACGCTTTCCACATCTTTTCCTTAAGCTCCCTGTTCTCGCTGTACTGCATGAACGGGCCGTAGCTTGGTGCCTGAAGTGTGAACACCCAGCCTTTCACCGATTTCTCTTTTGCTTCGGCAGCGCCCATCTCCTTAACATAATCCGGAAGCCCCTTTAGCTGGCTGCTGTCGGTAATTGTCAGGAAAAACTTGTTGGTGGCGGCAAGCACGTTTTGCCCAAACTGGAGGCCAAGCTGAGACAGTTCTTTATTTATCTCTTTGAATTTAGCTTTGTCTTCTCCGGCAAGATTGGACCCGTTTCTTACAAAACCCTTGTAAGTCTCTTCAAGAAGGCGGGCCTGTTCCGGGTTGAGTTTGAGAGAATCCTTTGAATCATATACCGATTTGATTCTTGCAAAAAGCTTCTCATTGAGCATAATGTCGTTTGAGTAGTCTGTAAGCATAGGAGAAACCTCAAGTGCAATACTTTGCATTACCGAGTCGGTTGCAGCTTCGTTCAGATTAAAAAATATCGAGCTGATATTTGTAAGAGTCCTGCCTGAATATTCAAGAGCTTCAACAGTGTTCGCGAATGTAGGAGCTTCGGTATTGTTTACTATTGAATCTATCTGAGCTTTACCCTGTGCGATTGCGGCTTCAAAAGCCGGTTTGTAGTGTTCGTTCTTTATCTTGTCAAAAGCAGGAGCCCCGAACGGATTGTTCGAGGCTTCAAGCAATGGATTAACTTCTGTCATCTTTGAATTACATGCATTTAAAACTAACGATAAGATGGCAGCAATAACTATTCCGGTCTTCTTCATAAATCGTTTTATAGAGTTTGAATAACCAGATATTTAGTTTGCTCCCAGAATGTAGTCGGTTGAGAAATCTTTAGTACCTGCATTCCGTTTGCACCAGGTTCAAGTGTATAAGTACCTGTTGGGTGGATAGAAAGAACTTTTGCTTTCTCTGCATTAAGCTGAATCTCTTTTACTTCTCTGATGTCAATCTTAACAAAAGCCGACTGTTCTGCCTGATAAGATATCTTGGCCGATTTGAACAGACCGCCTTTAGACATCACTTTGGCATTAATAAGTTCAGATTTAGTGCCGATAATATAGTAACCGGTATTAATTTGTGCATCCTGATTTGCGATAGTCTCTTTCTGGCTTGACGATGTCTGGCTGAGTGTTGAAACATCTTCTCTCAGGTTGGAAACGGTCTTGTCCAGACTTTCAATTTGCTGAGATTTTACAATTAGTTGCCTGTCTTTCTCTTCGAGTTGTCTTCCAAGATCTGCAATCAGTACTGATTTTGCTTCCAGCTCCTGAGTAAGGGCGGCAAGTCTTTTCTTAAACTGAGAAGACTGAATTCTATTGTCGCTTTTCAGTTTGTCAATTTGCTTTTTGTAGCTTTGAATTGCTTCGCCGATAGCAGTAACATCTGATTTCAGTTGTTCTCTTGAGCTCTCCGGAACTTCTGCTCCACCTTTTTGTGATTGAAGAACAAGAATATTTTCAGTCTCACGGATAGATTTAAGGCCATTTTCCACTTCGTTAAGTGTTGCAAACACCTCTTCAAACTCAGCACTCTTGGTTGAATGTACAACGCTCAGTGAGTCAAGCTGAGCCTGCAGTGCTTTATACTTGCTGGAACTCTCTACGCAAGATGAGAGAGAAAAAACAGTAAAAGCAAGTAATGATAATACTAAAATCTTTTTCATGTTATTGGTAATTAATTAATTGTATATTCTATGCCGTTTATTATAACGGCTCAAATGTATGCATTATTTTTTTTGTTTGTTAAATATTTTTAAAAGCCACATAAACAATGTCTTTTGAGCTTATTATATAGCTGTAATTGTAGCAATGAATGACTCGCTTTCCATTCTTGCGGATTTCAAAAGAAGTGGAGTATCCGAAGTTGAAACCTTCTCCGGAAAGTTTCATCATAGTAGACCTTCTCCTCCCTGAAATAATCATTCTTTCCAGAATTCTCCTGTTTTTTTCCAGAACTCTGTTTATTCTTCTTGGCTCTTCCGTCCCTTTTCTGCGAATTCTGTTGTTGTACGAATTTCTGCATCCGTCGCTGCAAAATTTTTTATCGCACCTTCCAAACAGTTCTCTCCCACACTCAATACAATCAGACATGTTTTTAGTTCAAATATAATTTATTAAATATGTGTAAAGTCCTTTTGTGCAAATATTTATCTATTTATATATTTTTTAGGTCAATAATAATTTTTAATGCTAAAATTTAAAAAAACTATATTTGTCACGTATATAAATAATTGGGATGACCGAACTAATATTTACCAGACATGGCCAGACGGAATGGAATGTTGCGAAACGGATGCAGGGACAGCTTGATTCACCTCTTACAGAGATGGGTCTTTCTCAGGCAAGAGTTTTAGGTTCATATTTAAGAGGGGAGAATATTTCAGCTATTTACTCAAGTTCACTCCCAAGAGCACAGAGAACTGCCACAATAATCCAACGGGAAACAGGGCTGGAGAAATTTATTACTACAGATTCTCTTATTGAAATAGGCCTGGCCGGTCTAGAAGGACGAACTTTTGCAAGTGCAACGGAAGAGTATCCGGAAAGGATGGCGGCTTTTGCGTCAAGCCCGGCAGATTTTGTTCCGCTTGGGAACGGAGAATACTTTTCAGAGGTGCAAAAAAGAGCTCTTGATTTTATCTTTCCTCTGTTTGAAAAGCATAAGGATGAGACAGTGCTGGTTGTTACGCATGCTGTAATACTCCGGCTCATTATGGCGCACTTTGAAAAAATCTGGTTTAACGATTACTGGAAGATTCACGGGTTTTTCTACCCTTGCAGTATATCCAGAGTTATTTTTGACGGACAGACATATGAGGTTGCAGAAAGAAATAGTATCGAATATGCTAAAAGAGGTTTTTAAACGATTATAAACGACTTTTGTCGACAATAAATATTTAAAGAGAGGTAGTAATTCTATCTCTCTTTTTCTTTGTATCGTAAAACCATTTAAATCGTTTATTATGGAAAAGTCGATCAACAGAGTGGAGCTGAGAGGTAATGTGGGATTTGACCCAAGGATTAATTCGCTGGAAGAGGGAGTGCAGGTAATGAGGTTGTCGCTTGCAACAAATGAAGCGTTTAAAAATAAAAAAGGGGAGTGGCAGGAGGAGACGATCTGGCACAATATCGTCGCATGGGCCGGAAAAGGCATGCCCGATTTTGCATCAATAAAAAAAGGAAACACCCTTTCGGTTACTGGAAGACTGAAACCGGTACAATACCAGACGAAAACCGGAGTGGAAAGGCACACGTATGAGATTGTTGCATTAAGTATAAAACAACACGACATCGAAAAGGGGGAATAAAAATTTTATTGTATTTTTACACAAAATTGGATTGGGAGTCCCGTTGAAGGCTCCCAATCTATAAATTTTGTGAAAATGAGAGAGTTTTACCTGTACAATACATTATCGAGGAAGAAAGAGCTTTTCGAACCCCTTCACGTAGGAATGGTTGGTCTCTATGTTTGCGGGCCTACTGTATACGGAGATGCACACCTTGGTCATGCAAGACCCGGAATAACATATGATGTTCTTGTCCGTCTGCTTAACCATATAGGATACAAAG
>Ga0074197_1003051_pt1 | contig 10656 bp, 6 predicted proteins | sample EPASupsiteSAE305_FD_64526 | JGI IMG/M metagenome (GOLD analysis project Ga0074197, IMG submission 64526) | Bioremediated contaminated groundwater microbial communities from EPA Superfund site, New Mexico - SAE3-05 reassembly with SPADES | ecosystem: Environmental > Aquatic > Deep subsurface >...
GCGTTCATTTGTTCGGCGGCGGCGGCTACGTTTTCGGTCTGCCGGGAGGTGTCGTCCGCTCCCAGGGCGAGTTTGTCGGCAAACCCCAGAAGGTCTTTGGACGAGCCTTCCAGCGCCTGGGTATTGCTGCTGATCTTGCCGATAATACCCTGGAGTTTTTCCATGAAGACATTCTGCCAGATAGCCAACTCGCCAATTTCATCCTTGGAACGAACCGTAAGCCGCTTGGTCAGATCACCCTCGCCCTTGGCAATATCCATGAGTCCGGCGACCGCCGCATTGATGGGTCTGGCAATGGCCATGGCCAGGATTGCCGCCATGAAGGCTGCGAGAATGGCCGCGGTGATCAGGATCACCAGCAGGGCGATCAACGCCTTGCGATAGATGGACGTTGCTTCCTGCTGCGCATTTTCAGCATTCTTCAAACTGATCTCGGTCAGCTTGTCCAGGTTGTCCCGGGTTGTTTCAAACAGCTCATTGGCCTTGCCCAGCGACAGGTCCAGAGCCTGCCGCCTGGCCTCGGTCTCTCCGGAGGTACTGTTCTCCACAACCTGCCGCGAAACCGGTTCCCAGGCGGCACGGTCGCGTTCAAATTTGGCGATAAGCTCTTTTTCCTCGGGGGAATTCACCAATCCCTTGAAAATGTTGAATCGCTCGTCGACCTGCTTGAGATTTTTTTCATATTCCTTGCGCAGGGCGGCAAAGATGGGCGTCTTGGGATCGGCCGAGATCAGCGAGCGTTCGGCAACCAGCATTTGCTGCATATCGCGGTCCGCCTCAATGAGCTTGTCAATGCTGGGCAGGCTGATTGAAAAGATGTCGTTGAGATTGTGCTCAATCTGGGTCATCCCCTGATAGGCCACCCAGCCGATGCCGGTCATGAACAGCAGGATCAAGGTGAAGGTTGCAATCAGTTTGTTGCGAATCTTCATGTCTTTGAAATGCAGCATGGTCTGGCCTCCTGGTGTGTGGTGATATCTGTTGACCAAAAGTTTTTCCCCGCCACTTGTCAGGGACAATCAATGTGGCGGTTTAACGCAATGCCTGGGCCACAGCGTGCGCTAATTCCGTCAGGCGGTACGGTTTTTTCACGAACCCCATCATGCCGGCCCGATGGAGTTCTTCCAGGCTTTCATTTTCGGTGAAACCCGATGAAACCAAAATCCTGGCATGCGGGTTGAGCGCGCGGATCTCTTTGAAACAGGTAACTCCGCTCATGCCCGGCATGATCATGTCGAGGAGAACCAGATCGATCAGATCTTGCTGGGCTGCATACATTTCCAATCCCTGGCGGCCATCCTTGGCCAGCACAACCTGATAGCCGAGATCTTCGAGAATCGAAGCCGCAGTGGTCCGGATAACCGGTTCATCATCAATGATCAGGATATAGCCGCTCCCTTTTTCCGCACTGTCCTCCTGGCTGGTGATCGTGCCCGTTCCGGTAATAGACGGAAAATACAGATAAAAGACCGTTCCCGCTCCCACCTCGCTGGATACCTCAATGCAGCCCCGGTGTTCCTTGACCGTCCCATAGACTGCCGACAGTCCAAGTCCCGTGCCCTTGCCCACACCCTTGGTGGTGAAAAAAGGTTCAAAGATGCGATCAAGCAGTTCCGGCTCCATGCCGCCGCCGGTGTCCTGGATGTCGATCCGTACATAGAGGCCCGGTGCGATATCAAAAGGGCTCGATTGACAGAACGTCTCGTCGAGGAGCACGTTCATGGTGGTCAGGGTCAGGGTGCCGCCTCCCTCCATGGCCTGGGCGGCGTTCACGCACAGATTGATGATCGAATTTTCAATCAGGGAGGAATCTCCTTCGATCGTCGGGGCCGTGGCGTTGAAATCGCGTTTGATGGTGATGCTTTTATCCAGACTGTGCTCAAGTAAACTCAGGGCATTGGCGAGGGCGCCGTGAATGTCCATGGGGGCGACCATGACCACGTTTTTCCGGGAGAAAGTGAGCAGTTTTCTGGTCAGTCCGGCCGCGTTCTCACAGGCCTTGATAATGATGGTGATATACCGTTGCAGTGGGCTTTCCTTGCCCAGGTGCATGGCCATAATCTCGGCGCTGCCAAGGATACCACCCAGCATGTTGTTGAAATCATGGGCCACACCACCGGCCAATTGACCGATCACCTCAAGCTTGCGGCTCTGGTTGCGTTGTGTCTCCCGCGCAAACTCCTCGGTAATGTCGCGAAACACAAGCACCATTCCGATGACCTGGCCTTCACAGTTGCGGATGGGAGCACCGGAGTCGGCGATGCGATACTCGGCCCCGTTTCTGGCCAGCAGCAGGGTGTTTCGTTCCAGGGCAACGGTGGCTCCGGCCGCAAGGATCTTGTCCAGTGGGTTGGGGCGCGGTTGTCTAGTGGTAGCGTCGATGAGCGGAAATATTTCAGCCAACCGTTTGCCGACGGCTTCGGCGAACGCCCAGCCGGTCAGCGTCTCGGCCACCGGATTCATCCGGGTGACCAAGCCACTGGTGTCGGTGGAAATTACCGCATCGCCTATGGAATCGAGGGTAATGCGCAGGTTTTCCTCGCTGCGGCTGAGGCTGGAGCGTGTTTCCTGCAAACGATGGATATTGAACAACAGGGCAACTATCATCCCAGTGAACAGGCTGAAGGCGATGGCAAGTCCCCATACCAGAAAGCGGTAGGTCTGGTAAAAAGAGAAGGGCCGATGCTGGACAAGGCTGTCCGGGGGCAATGCGTTTTCGGCTATGCCAAATCGGGTCAATTGCCGGCTGTCAAACATGTAGGTGTTCCGGCTTCCTGTTTCCACCGGCATATCGTGCGGGATGGCCTGGCCCGAAAGGATGCGTAGAGCCTGTTGGGCCGCGTATCGACCCTGGGTGGCGCCGCTGTTGACTTTGCCCCCGAAAACACCCAGGCCAAGGTTGGCGCTGGAGGTAATGAACACCGGAACCGGCGAGGCCGTACCGATTAAAGGATAAATATCGATATTGTCGAAAATTGTGCCATGGGCGTCCTTGTACCAGGTTGGGGCAAGAACGATGCTGCCAGTCCTCAGCTTCCTCAACCGGTCGAGCATCTCTTCGGTTCCCAGTACCTCGCCGTTGAGATAGGTGAAACGTACGCCTGGACAGCTTGGCTCTGTTTCCCCGGCCATTTCACGAGTGCCCAGTCCGGTTGGCGTACCGTCGCTGAGGAAGACGATTTCGCGGGTCCCGGGAAACAACTGCAAGGCCAGGCTGATGTTGTCTTTGATGTCCAGGGTTTCAACGATACCGGTAAACAGCTCTTTGGGTGCCTGCAAGGCTGAGGACACACTGTTGATTCCGCAAAAAACCACAGGGACGCCGGGGAAAAGATCCTGGTGGAACTCTTCGACGAAGTTGAGGGCGTCATCATCGGAGAGAATAACGATATCAGGTTGTTGCTCACGGTATTTCACCGTCAGCAATTGCCGGAAGGCAGCCTTGGCGGCTTCGTTGGCATGCCGCTTGGTGTCCATGTATTCAATATGGAATTCGACCTGCTGCACTCCGGCGGTCAGGGTGGAGATCACTGCACCGGTAAGATCGTCGGTCCAACGAAATCCCTGGTGATAAGAATTGAGCAAAAGCACCCGCGCTTTGGGATGCTGTCCAGCCCATGCCGCAACGTGGGGCATTAAAGAAAACCACAGCAAGAAGAAGGACAGTCCCAGGATGCCACAGCCCAAGGCAGGTGCATGCAACAGCGCGATGGCCCAAATGCGACAGCAAGCCGCCTCGAGCCACCGATTTAACGGCACGATAGGCGAGGAACCTCTTGGGGCGATCATCCGGTCGTCCTTCATTTTCCTCCGCTTTGTCAGCCAAGGCCCCGGTTGTGGAACTCAGGTGTCATAATGTTGCCTTATCGCAACGAACCAGCTTGAGGGGTAACTCGTTTCAAAGCAAACAGCTTCTTTTTATTATAAGAGAAGAAAAGTGATTTTCAAATGCAGGTTGTTTTTTTATTGCCTGCTGTCTAAAAGGTCTCATTCCCTTCATTGGTGTACTTTCCTGGGGCGGGCGGGAAGATCGGTTTGATCTCGGCGGAAACCGGGTTTTCGTTGTCCGGCGAGCAGCCTATCGATCGCCCCTTGTCGCTGCCTTCTTGCTCTTTCCGTGCGGCTGATCCTGGAGGCGCCTGTTTCGACTTGCCAGAGACGGGAAATGATGCGAGCCATGATCGATAATGGCCGGGCGGAAGTTTTCGTTAGGTTCGGCGAGCGGGACGATAGGTGGAGAGCTTGCAGTTTTCTATCAATTGATGCATCTCGCTATTGACAGTTTCTGAATTCATCGTACATTGGGCGCCGCAACCTGTCAATGTTGCCCCAGGAAACATAAGGACAGCTCTATAAACGGAACACGGTGCAAATCCGTGACGGTCCCGCCGCTGTAACTGGAAGGAAAGCCGCTCTCCCTCAGGGGAAGCCACTGATCATCGTTTGATGATCGGGAAGGCGCGGCCGGGCAGTCTCCAGAAGTCAGAAGACGTATAGAGCAGTCTTGTTGGAAGAACACGATGGTAAAGGGTTCTGTAAAGGTGATGCCGCCTTTCGGAGCCCTTTTTTGTTTTCCGGGGCGGGCATCCTCCACAATGAAGGAAGGAGCCATGAAAACACAGATTGAACTCGCACGGGAAAACATTCTTACCCCCCAAATGGAAATGGTTGCCTGGGACGAAGGCCTGGATGCGGAACTCATCCGGGAGCGGGTGGCCAGGGGGGAAATCGTCATCGCCAACAACCCCTCCCGGCCCCTGCAAAAGGCGGTGGGGATTGGCACCGGGCTGCGGACCAAGGTCAACGCCTCGATCGGCACCTCGTCGGACATCTGCGACCTGGAGGCGGAAATCCGCAAGGCCCGGATCGCCGAGGAGGAAGGGGCGGACACCCTGATGGAACTTTCGGCGGGCGGCGATCTTGACCGCATCCGGAGGGAGATCATCGCCAACACCAACCTGCCGGTGGGCAATGTTCCCCTGTATCAAGCCTTTAAAGAAACCGCCCGCAAGTATAAAAACCCCGCCAAGCTGGACCCGGAATTCCTCTTCGATCTGATCGAACGACAACTGGCAGACGGCCTCAGTTTCATGGCCATCCATTGCGGCATCAACCAGTACACCATCGAGCGGCTGCGCAAGCAGGGATTCCGCTACGGCGGCTTGGCCTCCAAGGGAGGAACCTTCATGGTGGCCTGGATGGATGCCACCGGCAAGGAGAATCCGCTCTATGCCCAGTTCGACCGGGTCTGCGGCTTGATGAAGAAATACGACGCCATCCTCTCGCTGGGCAACGGCATCCGGGCCGGGGCGATCCACGACAGCCATGACCGGGCCCAGATGGCGGAGATGATCATCAACTGCGAGCTGGCGGAACTCGGCCGGGAGATGGGCTGCCAGATGATGGTCGAAGGCCCGGGTCATGTGCCGCTGGATGAAATCGAGGGCAATATCATGCTGGAAAAACGGATGAGCGGCAATGCCCCCTATTATGTCCTCGGCCCGCTACCGCTCGATACCGGGGCCGGGTACGATCACATCGTCAGTGCAATCGGTGCTGCCAACTCCGCGCGCTTCGGCGCCGATCTGGTCTGCTACATCACCCCGGCGGAACACCTGGCCCTGCCCGATGAAAACGACGTTCGCGAAGGGGTGCGGGCCACTCGGCTGGCAGTGCGCATCGGCGATGTCGCCAAATACCCGGACCGGCGCGATCGGGAGAAAATGGCGGCCAAGGCCCGGCGCGATATGCGTTGGGAGGAGCTGGAACAGTACCTGATGTTCCCCCGCAAGGCCAGGGAGGTGCGCGCTCAGCGGACCCCCGAAAACAGTGACACCTGCACCATGTGCGGTGATTTTTGCGCCATGAAGAAGGGAATGGAAGTTTTTCGCAACGACATCAAAGGGGACAAACTTTCGTCCGCCAGCTAGGGCAATGTGCCTTCGACACCAAACCCATTGACGCGGTAGGCGCTCCTGCGGCCACCGGTTCGAGAAATCGGCTGCGGGAGTTTTTTTTTAAGGAGTGATCCATGCAAGTGTTACAAACAACGATTGACGCCATTCGGCCACCGGATAAAGCCATCCAACAGGCAGCTTTGCAACGGCTGGCCGATCAGGCCCGGCCCCAGGGGAGTCTCGGCGTGCTGGAGCAGGTTTCGGCCCGGCTGGCGGCGATAGCCGGCACCCTTGATGTCCGGTTGCACAATAAAACGATTGTCACCTGCGCCGGCGATCATGGGGTGGTCGACGAAGGGGTCAGCCTCTTTCCCCAGGAGGTCACCGCCCGGATGGTCTATAATTTTATCGCAGGCGGGGCCTCGGTCAGTGTCCTGGCTGCACACGCCGGAGCCACGGTCAGGGTGGCGGATTTAGGGGTGAAGTATGATTTCGAGCCGGACCTGCCCATCTTCCATAAGAAAGTCGGCAAGGGAACCGCCAATTTTGCCAAACGTCCGGCCATGAGCCGGGCGCAAGCGATCCGGTCCATCGAGGCGGGCATTGAAATCGTCGATCAATTGGTGGCGGAAGGCACGATCGACCTGCTCGGCACCGGCGACATGGGGATCGGTAACACCACTGCATCCTCGGCGGTCATCGCTGCCTTCTCGGGACTGGAGGTCAACAAGCTCACCGGCCGGGGTACCGGCATCAGCGATGCCGCGCTGGCGCACAAGATTATGGTGATTGAACAAGCCCTGGCGCTGCACATGCCCGATCCCGACGATCCCCTCGATATTCTCGCCAAGGTGGGGGGATTTGAAATCGGCGGTCTGGCCGGTCTGGTGATCGGGGCCGCCGCCCATTCCATTCCGGTGGTCTGCGACGGCCTGATTGCAACCGCCGGCGCCCTGATCGCCTGCGAGCTGGCACCGCTCGCGAAGTCGTATCTGTTTGCCGGTCACAACTCGGTCGAGGCCGGCCACCGGTACATGCTGGAGCGGCTGGGCACCGCCCCTTTGCTCGATCTGCATTTCCGGCTCGGCGAGGGCACCGGGGCCGCGATGGCCATGCATTTGTTGGATGCCGCCACCCGGGTGCTGGCTGATATCAAGACCTTTGCCGAGGTGGGCATCGCCAATGCCCAAAAACAGTGATGCTCGCGCCGCAAGGGGAGGCTGGCTTCCTTGCTTTTTCGGACTTGCTGACCGGCTATCGTCAGGCTGCGGTTCTGATGCTGGCCCATGAGGCCGGAATCTTTGCCGCAGTCGGCCGGGAGGGTTGCACCGGGCCGGAACTCTGCGCCAAGGTGGGGTGGGAGCAGGTCTATGGCGAGCGGTTTCTCCATTGCCTGTGTGGCCTGGGGCTGCTCCGACGGGAGGAGGCGCGTTATACACTCACCCCTTTTTCGCGGACCTATCTTGCGCCGCACGCACCGCATTATCAGGGGCAGACGCTGCTTTTTGAACGGCAGCTGCACCAATCCTGGCAGCAGTTGGAGGCCACCCTCACCACTGGGCAACGGGTTTTCGCCACCGTGGACAAAAGCCCCGAGGCTCTGCAACAGGCCTTGGCCCTCTACCTTGGGGCCATGGACGAAGCGGCCCGCATCCGGGCGGAGGAGCTCTGGACAGCCTTGCCCATGTCCACGCCGACGGGCACCATTCTTGATCTCGGTGCCGGGTCCGGGGCTTTTCTGGCCGCTTTCCTGGAGCAGAATCCCGGCTGGTCCGGGATTTTTTGCGATCTGCCCGAGGTCGTGGCCAGCGCTGGCCTCCATCAGCGGCTGGCAGGGGTGGCGGAGCGTCTCGCCTGGTGTGCCTGCAACCTGCTGGCGGACGAGCCTTCCCCTCTCGATGCCATCGAGGATCGCTCCTGCAAGCTGGTCCTGCTCTCCAATCTCATCCATTGCCAGGGGCCAACGGAAACCCAGCTATTGTTGGCCAAGGCGGCGGCCAAGACCGCAGAACACGGAACAGTGGTCATTCACGATTTTTGCACCGATACCGGCTGGCGCGGGGCTGTGTACGATCTGCACATGATGCTCAACACCTATAACGGTCAAGCCTACAGCAAAGAGGAGATTGTTGCGATGGCCACCTCCTGTGGTTTGGCCCATCGCGACTGCATCCAGCTACCCTCCGGGTCCACCGCCCTGGTGCTTGCCCGGAAGCAGGAGAAGCCGGATGGGCTCCTGGGCCACTGAGTATCCGTCTGCCTCGGGTTCGGTTTTTAGACGCAAATAGAGGAAGGACATGGTACATCTGGCCGATTGAATAATCAGGGGCTGGTTGGATGCAAGCAATCGGGTTCAGTTCCCTGCATAACCGGATGCCTGCAACCATGACCCGCCTTGCCCAAACCGATCACCAGTCACCCGCCCGCCCGGAGCGCATCGCGCTCAAAGTATTGGGGGCGATCAGCATTTCCCATTTTCTCAACGACCTGATTCAGTCGCTGATTCCGGCGATTTATCCATTGCTCAAGGACAGCTTTCAGCTCAGTTTCACCCAGATTGGGCTGATCACCCTGACCTTTCAGATGTCCGCTTCCTTGCTGCAACCGGCGGTCGGCCTCTATACCGATCGCCATCCCCAGCCCTATTCCCTGACCTGGGGCATGGGCTGCACCCTGATCGGCCTGATCGCCCTGTCCCTGGCGCCCAGTTACGGCCTGCTCTTGCTCGCGGTCGGCCTGGTCGGCGCCGGTTCGGCGGTCTTTCATCCGGAATCTTCGCGGGTGGCCCGCATGGCCTCGGCAGGGCATTATGGCCTGGCGCAGTCGATTTTTCAGGTCGGCGGCAATGGCGGCACCTCCGCCGGACCCCTGCTGGCCGCCCTGATTGTCATTCCCCAGGGGCGGCCAAGCCTGGCCTGGTTCTCGCTGGTCGCCCTGCTGGCCATGATCATTCTCTGGCGGGTCGGCGGCTGGTACCAACAGAAGCAGTCCCAGGCGCGGTTCAAGCCTCTGGCATCGGTGCAAAGGGAAAAGGAGCGGCCTTCGGCGGTCTGGCCGCTGGTTGTGCTCCTGGTACTGATGTTTTCCAAGTTTTTTTATACCACCAGCCTGCACAGCTACCTCACCTTTTACCTGATGCACAAATTCCAGGTTCCGGTGCAGGCGGCGCAGCTCCATCTGTTTGTCTTTCTCTTTGGCGTGGCCCTGGGCACCATGCTCGGCGGCCCGATTGGCGACCGCATTGGCCGCAAACAGGTGATCTGGTGGTCCATCTTCGGCGCGGCTCCTTTTGCCCTGGCCCTGCCGTATGCCTCGTTGTTTTGGACCGAGCCGTTGACCTTTGTCATCGGGCTTTTCATGGCCTCGGCCTTTCCGGCGATGGTTGTCTATGCCCAGGAACTGTTTCCCAGCAAGGTGGGGATGATCTCCGGCCTATTTTTTGGCCTGGCCTTTGGATTGGCCGGGATCGGCGCGGCGATTTTGGGTTGGCTTGCCGATATGCACGGCATCGAGGCAGTCTATCAGCTGTGTGCTTGGCTACCCCTGTTGGGGTTGGCGGCGGTTCTGCTGCCTGACCTGCGCCAGTTGCCACATGTTGACGAGTAATCAAGGAGAAACAGAGTGTTGAGCAGGGAAGAGCAAAGCGTGGAGGTGGGGGAGGGAGGTGGCCTGATCGATGCGGAGGGACGGCCGCTCACGCCGCCCGAGGGATGGGCTTTTCTCCCGGCGGGCGATGCCGGCCTGACCCGAAAGGTGACGGCCCAAACCGGATTCTGGCGGGTGCGGGCCAGAATGGGACGACGGGTGATCTCCAAGGGGATCTGGGCTCCGGCGGTGATTATTGCCGCGGCGCGACGGGAAGTGGAAGTGCTGCGCACCACCGAGGCCTATCAGAAGAAACGGAGCGGTGAGCGGCAGCGGCGGGAACGGCAACAGGCCGAGTACGAAGGGGAATTTTGCCTGGCGGTGCGCGGATATCTTGCCTTTGCCCCGCAGTACACGGAACTGGAACGGGCCATGGCCGAGGCCGTGACCCTTCATGCCGTGCCCGTGGGCAGCGGCACGGTGGCGCGGACCACCATGATTCCCCTTGAGGAACGGGCCGCGAAAGCAGTGATCGCCTGGATGAGGCACCGAACCACCGCCTATGATTCGATGCAGATAGCCCGGATCAAGGGGGAGCGACGGCAGGTGCGCCGGATGCTGGCCCAGCGCTCGGTGGAACTGCTCCGCGCCTATCGTGAGGGAGGGGCGATTGGCCCGGACTGCCCATTGCAAGGGGCACTGGGTCTTGCGGCTGAGGCCGAGCAAAACCAGTAGCCTGCCCATTCGATGCATGGGTTCTGTGGGCTTGAGAAACCTTGTTGCGCCCACATCTTGCTGATGTTGCGGAGCAGCTCCGGGCCATGGGGCGCCGCACAAACACAAGCGTTCTGCCCCGTCAAACTGTTCAGATTTTAAAGACACCCACCAGTTTGCTCAGTTCAAGCGCCATCTTGAGCATATCGTCGGCACTCTCCTTGATGTGTTCGCTGCTTTTTGAGATCTCAATCGAGGCATTGTTGACCTGAACAATATCCTTGGCAATGGAGTCCGCCACCACGGAACTCTGACTGACGTTCTCGTTCACCTCCTGCAGCCCTTGACTCGCCTGTTCGATATTCTTGGCGATTTCCTCGGTGGCGGCCGACTGTTCGGTCACCGCCGAGGCGATGGTGGCCACGATGGCGTTGACATTGTCGATGACCCCGGTGATCTC
>Ga0074197_1003052_pt1 | contig 10654 bp, 8 predicted proteins | sample EPASupsiteSAE305_FD_64526 | JGI IMG/M metagenome (GOLD analysis project Ga0074197, IMG submission 64526) | Bioremediated contaminated groundwater microbial communities from EPA Superfund site, New Mexico - SAE3-05 reassembly with SPADES | ecosystem: Environmental > Aquatic > Deep subsurface >...
GTGTATTTTCGTCGGGTATGAATTTCCTAATCTGGGATACCATGACGTTGGAGCCCATAAGCCCTGCCATAGCAGCAAGCCCCATCCCGAAACCGTTTGAAGCGCTCGTGGTGACCGCCAGGGTCGGGCATAGACCGAGCACAAGCACAAAGGTCGGGTTCTCTGTAAGTATTCCGTTTTTAAGCAGTCTGAGAGGACTCATCATCACTTATTCCCCTCCCCTTTCAGGTTTTTTGCCCAGTATTCAAGCGCTGTATTGACACCATTAGCCACTGCGCTTGAAGTTATGGTGGCTCCTGATATGGCCTGGATCTCGTTTTCCTCAGCCGGTGTTGTCTTTGTTATTACTACCCTGTCTACGTTCTTTTGTTCGAACTGATCAGAGAAAGCAGGATCGGCAGCCTTTGCGCCAAGTCCCGGGGTCTCTGTATGGCTTAGTATCTTGATGTCGATCAGTTTGCCCTCGTCGTCGATCCCGACCACCATCTCTATGAGGCCGCCGTATCCTTTCGGAGTCACCGTTATGTTGTATCCCACAGTCTCTCCGTTCGCTGATCCTTTGTTTACTTCCTTAATGATACTGTGATCCAGCGGGCTGTCCATTCCCTCAAAATCAGAGGCTTCCGGAAGAGTTTCTGCCAATGCCGCCATTTTTTCTTTTTCTTTTGCTGAGCGGATCGGTTCGAGTGTCATAGTATAGACTCCGCCAAGTATAAGTCCTGTCACAGCTGTGATGATAAAGAGCACAGCGCCGAGTCTCAATATCTTAGCCATGCTTCTTCACCTCCCCAAATATACGGGGTCGTGCAAATTTGTCTATCAGCGGAACAGTCAGGTTCATTATCAGTATTGAGTAAGAAACACCCTCAGGGTATCCTCCGAAGACCCTGATGAGTGAGGTAAGAAGTCCGCACCCCAGAGCGAAAATCACCTGTCCTTTTTTCGTCATAGGGGAAGTTGTGTAGTCCGTAGCCATGAAGATGGCTCCCAGGAAAAGACCCCCTGCTATTACTTCATACATCGGTCCTGCCGGTCTTCCGAGCACCGCAGTCAAAGCAGCTACCGTCCCGATATAGACCACCGGTATGTGCCAGCTGATGATGCCTTTATAAAGCAGTATGGCGAAACCTATCAGAAGGGCTGCGGCAGAAGTTTCTCCGATGCAGCCTCCTATGTTGCCGATAAATACATCGTATATCCCCGGCAGGTTCTCTATCGAGCCCTCTTTTATCATGGCAAGAGGTGTTGCGCCGGAAACACCATCAAGGGTCCACGATGTCATTGAAACGGGCCAGCTTGATACCATGAAGGCCCTTCCCGCGAGGGCAGGGTTGACGATATTGCAGCCGATGCCTCCGAAGAATTGTTTTACGATGATTATTGCGAAGACGCTTCCCACTGCCGCCATCCAGAAAGGGATAGAGGGCGGGAGGTTATAGGCCAGGAGAAGGCCTGTGACAGCGGCAGAAAGATCTCCTACCGTGACGTTCTGTTTTGCCAGCTTCTGCCAGACATACTCGGATATTTTGCAGCTTGCTACACAGACGGCCATTACTGCGGCGGCCCTGAGCCCAAAGAAATATATGCCTGCCAGACCCGCAGGAGCGAGGGCGGCAAGGACCCACGCCATTATCACCCTGGTGTCTTGGGGCGCATGAATATGAGGTGAACTTGATACTGCAAGCAGTCTTTCCATTACTTGACCGCCGCCTTTCTGCGCATTGCCATGATAGTTGATTTGCCGTCCCTGAACGACTGGGTGAGATGTCTGTTTGCCGGGCAGCTATAGGAACATGCCCCGCATTCGATGCAGTTCATCCCGCCGGTCTCCTCGAAAGCTTTATAGTCTCTCATCAGGACAAGTGGGTTCAGGACGCTGGGCATAAGGCCCATGGGGCATCCCTCAAAGCAGCGTCCGCATCTTATGCAGGCTGATTCAGGGGCAAGATGAGAGTTTGAAGCTGTCAGGGCAAGGATCCCCGAAGTGCTTTTAACTACCGGGATATCTATTGAACGGAGGGAGACTCCCATCATGGGACCGCCTGAGATAACCTTGACCGGCTGTTCCCTGAAACCTCCACAGAAGTCGATCAATTCCCGCATCGAAGTCCCGAGCGGCACATGGATGTTTTTAGGTTCTGCCACAGCTTCGCCTGTCACTGTGATTATTCTTGTCAACGCAGGATCTCCGGCAACAATTGCCTCCCTTATCTGATGCACTGTGCGTACGTTAAGGATTATGCATCCTACGTCGGCAGGAAGAGCGGTCATGATGTACTCCTGTTTTGTCACGGCTTCGATGAGCATTTTTTCTGCTCCCTGGGGATACTTTACTGCCAAAGCTGCAACGGAGATATTTCCTGGTCCCTGTTTAGCGATTTCGGACTCCATTGTCTTTATCGCCTCAGGCTTGTTGTTCTCTATGCCTATGATTCCCTCTGCCTCGGGGAAGAGCCTCAATAGAAGCTTAAGGCCTTCAACGATCTTTTCCGGTTCTTCCAGCATGAGTCGGTTATCACAGTTTATGTATGGTTCACATTCGACGCCGTTTATTATCAGCCATTTGATCTTCTTGTCCGGCGGCGGGGAAAGTTTTACCGCTGTAGGGAAGGTCGCGCCCCCAAAACCGACTATGCCTGCTTCTCTTATCCTTTTAAGATACTCCCTGGGGTCTGCGGTGGCGTAATTTTCGAGAGGCGCCCAGAATGGGTCTTTTTCATAGCAGTTGTCGTTTTCGATTATGACACAGTTTTCATAGATCCCTGCTGATGTAAGTCTCAGCGCGATATCCTTCACCGTTCCCGAAACGCTTGAGAGGACGGGTGCTGAAACGAACGCTTCGCTGTCACCCAGTTTCTGTCCCACAAGTACCCTGTCTCCCTTTTTCACCACTGGCTGACATGGTGCTCCGAGGCTCTGTGCCATTGGAAAGACAAGATCTCCTTTGGGCAGGTACTTCTCAATTTTTTTGTTGACAGTCTGATCTTTCTTCTGGGGCGGGTGTATTCCTCCCCAGAATGACGGAAGTTTCATATAGATTTCCTCCTCTTGTCCTATAAAGCGAAAACTTCTATATCAAAGCATAAAAAGCACCGATAAGTGGCGCAGGTTAGATTCTATCATTTAAATGAAAAAATAAAAGGTGCAGCTGTAAAAATGTCCGGTTCATAAAAATACCGGTATCACAGCTGAATATTCTGTTTATTGCAGCACACCAGAGAAAAGATTTTTCGGAGTATCTTTCATTGAAAAGCCGGCACTTGTCATTTTTTAGGTCTGCGGCCTTACTCCTGCCATCATAAGCCCGAGAGTCTCTGCATCGGTGCTTCGCGGATCCTCTATCACGCCTACTATTGAACCGCTGTAGATAACAGCCAGCCTGTCTGAGATAGACATCAGTTCCTGCAGATCTTTGGATATAAGCAGTATGGCCACTCCGTTGTCCCTTGCCTCCATGAGGCGCTGATGCACAAATTCAGCTGCTCCGACGTCAAGCCCCCATGTTGGCTGCATGGCTATGATGACCTTTGTTCCATCGGAAATTTCTCTGGACAGCATCAGTTTCTGCAGATTGCCTCCTGACAGGATCCTTACAGGCGCACGCATTGAAGGGGCAAGTACATCATACTTTTTTACTCTCTCTACAGCAAATTTTGCAATGTATTCCCAGTCCATAAAGTATTTCTTTGTCTCTACCGGAGGCTCCCAGTAATTTTTAAGGGGCATGTTCTCCTCAACGTTCATGTTGGGAATAAGGCCTACGCCCTTCCTGTCTGCGGGGATGTAGCTCACGCCCGAATTGATAAAGTCTCTTGTGCAGGATCCTGTAATGTCTTTTCCTCCTATCACGATCACTCCGTTCTCAGGGGCACGGAGTCCGGCAAGCACCTCGCAGAGTTCTTCCTGACCGTTGCCGTCAACGCCGGCTATCCCCAGTATTTCTCCGGACCGCAGTGAAAGCGTGAGATCTGTCAGGGCCTGGATATTGCGGTCATTTTTAACGCAGACGCCCCTGCATTCAAGAAAGGTCTCTCCCGGTTTGGGCCTGTCCTCCGAAATGACTATTCCTTCAAGCTGATGCCCAACCATCATTTCAGCGATCTCCTCCTTGGAGATCCCTTTTGCAGGTACGGTTGCGACCTTTACCCCCTTCCTGAGGATCGTGAGCCTGTCGGATATCTCCATTATCTCTTCTATCTTATGTGAGATAAGGACTATGCCATGTCCGTTGCTGATCATGTTTTTAACTGTTCGGAAAAGCTCCCTCGTCTCCTGAGGGGTGAGGACGGAGGTAGGTTCGTCAAGGATAAGAACTTTCGTCCCCCTGTAGAGCATTTTTAGTATTTCCACTCTTTGCTGCTCTCCTATAGAAAGCTGCCATATCTTTGCTTCCGGGTCGACCTTGAGGCCGTATTTTTCTGAGAGGCCGCGGATTTTTTCGATTATCTTGTTTTTATTCAGGTTGAGAGGCTCATCTTTGAGACCAAGAACCATGTTTTCCCAGACAGTAAATACGGGAACGAGCATAAAGTGCTGGTGGACCATGCCTATTCCATTCTCTATCGCCAGGCGCGGGTTGGAAAGTATTACCGATTTTCCTTCAATTTCTATAGTTCCTGCATCAGGCAGATATATTCCTGCGAGGCAGTTCATGAGAGTAGTTTTGCCTGCTCCGTTTTCGCCCAGAATACTGTGGACCTCACCCCTGAAAAGCTCAAAATCAACATTTCTGTTTGCGTATGAGCCATAGAAGATTTTATCGATGTTCTTCATTCTTACCAGTGGGTAATTTTTATCGTCCATCTCTTTGCCCCCGATTTATATGTATCACATGCCCTGTTGATTCTAACAATTTGACCCCAAAAATGCAAAATATCAAGACACCGAATAAAAAACAGTATACAATATCACTTGTCCGTCCTTCCGCCTTGAAAAACAGCGAGGGACAGGAATATTAAGGGAAAAGAGACTACCTGCCAATGCGCAAAAACATAATACTCAGTTATTCTCTGGCATTGCTTGCTATCTTTATATGGAGCGTAACCTTTGTCTCAACAAAAATTCTTCTTGATCATCTGTCACCTACGGAGATCCTTTTTTACCGATATGTGATAGCCTATCTTCTTTTCTTTGCTGCAAGCCCTAAGATCATTTGGCCGCTTAACTCGCGTGACGAGGCAAAATTTGCCCTCGCAGGTTTTCTGGGCGTTACCCTCTATTTTCTCTGTGAAAATTTTGCCCTCTCGTTCAGCACAGCATCAAATGTCTCTCTGCTTGTCGCGACTGCTCCGATGCTGACCGGCCTGGTCTCACATTTTATGACTAAAAATGAAAGAATTTCGGTCAACTTTATATACGGGTGTGTCTTCGGACTGGCAGGAGTCTTCCTTATAGTATTCAACGGTCATTTTGTCCTTAAACTTAACCCTGTAGGTGACATACTGGCGATAATTGCTGCGCTCTCTTTTGCCTTCTACTCGATAATTATCAGGGACCTGAACAGGGCTGTCTATTCAGCAGTCGTGATAACAAGGAAAACCTTTTTTTATTCGCTTTTGTCTCTTATCCCGCTTCTTTTTACCCCGCTCTTTGAATGGGATCCAGGAATACTTATGGAGAAGGAAGTTTTTGGGAACCTTATCTTTCTCGGGGTATTTGCTTCTGCACTATGCTTTCTTCTCTGGAACAAAGTCATATGGGAACTTGGTGCAGTAAGGGCAAACAACCTGATATACCTTACTCCTCCGATAGCTATGCTCTCCGCTGCTGTTGTCCTTCACGAGAGGATCACCATCTTTGCCGCAGCTGGCGGACTGCTCATACTGCTTGGGGTCTATCTTTCCCAAAGAAGAGTCCCGGGACCTGAGAAAGGATCCGGGACTGCGGAAGAAACTGAATAACAGACCAGTTTAAGTTGGCTCGAGAAATCATTCTTTTCTTTTATGAAGAACCTCGACCTCTACATGAGAAGGGATCACAGGCTCATCTTTTTCTCCCTTAAGGTGCTTTATCTCTTTTTTAAGCATGGCCATCTCTTCCTCCATCCTTAAGAGCTTTGCCCAGAGTTCTTCCGGGTTCATGCATGCCGCGCACTCGCTTACTCTTTTGCCGTCGATCTTTATTATTCTTGCCCTCATTCCGGTAACTGTGGCGTTTTTAGGAACATCTTTAAGCACGGCGCTGTTGGCTCCTATCCTGGAATTTGCCCCGACCGTTATCGGTCCCAGTATTTTTGCTCCGCTGCCGACGAAAACGTTTGATTCGAGGGTCGGATGCCTCTTCGCACCTTTCTCGTTGCCTGTCCCGCCCAGTGTAACTCCCTGATAGAGGGTAACGTTGTTGCCGACCTCTGCTGTCTCTCCGATAACCACTCCTGCTCCATGGTCAATAAAGAAACCCTTGCCGATCTTTGCTCCCGGGTGGATCTCGATTCCTGTCCACCATCTTACTATCAGCGAGAGGAAACGGGGCAGTACCGGGATGTGCATAGTTGAATGCATGAAGTGGAAGGCACGGTGGAATGTGATCGCAAGGAACCCAGGGGTACAGAGGACGACTTCAAGTACTCCCCTTATACCTTTGGGTATCGCAGGATCGTTACGCATCGCAGCCTCAAAATCACTTTTGATATATTCCCAAGCTGACATTCATATCACCCTTTTCAAATCGATTTGTTCTATGTTTTTTCTAATAAAAAAGACCTGCCGGAGCAGGTCTTATGTTTACTAATCAAATTTTTAAATACCTGCTGTTAAGTCTATAACCGCAACAGCCAACCGGGCAGCGCGAATCAACCTCCGAAGCCCTCCATACAACAGCAGTACGCAAACAGATCTTGTGAAGTCATAATTTTTATCATGTCAGATATTCTAACAGGCATATCCGATTAATGCAATGTTTTTAAAATATTATGTTTAATAAAAGAGACAGCATACCATAACTTATTCTTCGAAAAGAGTTTATTGAAACTCACATTATTCTATTGAATCACATTTTGGAGCTCCTTTGTCCTTCTTAAACAGTTTGCCGAATATTATTGATGATCCTATTACTCCTGCTGATCCTGTCAGCGTTAAAGTGTTGTCTGGAGTCAGTGCCATCAGTGAAAATAGCACGAAAACCGCTCTTTCCCAAATTGCTAGGTTCCGGTTGATGTAGCCTATAATTGCGAATGCAAATCCAAAGCATGCAACAAGGCAGGCAATGATACCCATTAAATTGCCCATCAAATCAAGTTGCAGCAGAATTCCAGGGTCATAGCAGAAAGCGAAGGGAACAACGAAAGCTAAAAATCCAAGCCTGCAAGCCGTAAATCCGGTCTGATTAGGTTCGGATCCGGCAATGGAACTTGCTGCATATGCAGCAAGAGCAACAGGAGGTGTTATGTTTGAGATTATTGCAAAATAAAAGACAAACATATGAGCTGAAATCAGGGGATATCCAAGTTTTGCCAGAATAGGGACACCCAGTGCCGAGGCAAGGATATAGGCTCCGGTAGTGGGAAGGCCCATTCCAAGAACAAGTGATACTATCATGACCAGGAAAAGTGCAAACAGCGGGGTATTGCCAGCGAAGGCAAGCACAAGACTTACAAGTTTTTGTCCTATTCCTGTAAGAGAAACTGAGCTGAGGGCAATACCTGCTGATGCGCATGCAACGCAGACAAGGGTAATGTTTTCAACCCCATCATGTATCGCGCTTATTATTTTTTTCGGTCCCATCCTGTTTTCTTTGCTTGGCAGAGAGACGAGCCATGAAAGGACTATCCCTATGACTGCCGCATACATTGGAGAGTAGCCTTTTAGCAGCGTAATGACCAATCCAATTATCGGCACAAAAAGATATGCTTTTTTTAATACGTCTTTCTTTTTAGGAAGTTCTTCGGCAGGAAGTCCCCGCAGTCCGCATTTTAGTGCCTCCAGCCTTATCATCAGGAATACGGCGCCGTAATATATAAGTGCCGGAACTATTGCTGCGATAATTATCTGTACGAAGGGAACACCAAGAAATGAAGCCATCAGGAATGCCCCAGCGCCCATTACGGGAGGCATGATTTGTCCGCCGGAGCTTGCAACCGCTTCGACAGCTCCCGCGAAGTGCGGTTTATATCCAATTTTTTTCATAAGGGGAATAGTAAATGTTCCTGTACCATACACATTGGCAACGGCAGATCCTGAAATCGAACCAAAAAGGCATGAACTCATAACGGCTATGTTGGCTGGACCGCCCGGAGCAGTTCCAGTAAAAGCCTGCGCAACTTCCATAAAATATGGCCCAGTCCCGCATTTTTCGAGGAAACCGCCAAATATCAAAAAAGCAGCAACCAGGGTAGCAGAAACGCCAAGAGGCATTGAAAAAATACCCTCATCAGTAAGATATATTTGCTCAACGACCTCATGCAAAGAAAAAGGAAGACCGCGCATAATACCGGGCAAATAATCGCCAAGGTACATGTATGCAGCAAAGAGACAAGCGATTATAGTCAGGGGCAGTCCAACTACCCGACGCGTACCCTCCATCAAAAGCACAAAAAGTAAAAGGCCGAGAATAAACTGTATTTGTGTAACAGGATCGACCTGGATTATTCGTGAAGTAATCGCTTCATAATCAAAAACAACATACAGCCCGGGCAGAGTTGCAAGCGCTCCCAATATCCAGTCATAGAAGGGGACGCTGTTGTAGGGAGACTTTTTTGTCATTGGATATAGAATGAAAGCCAGCGGAAGGACCATTGCCAAATGGATGTTTCTCTGGAGATATGCTTCAAAAGAACCAAATATTGAGGTATATAGATGGAAGAATCCAATGATAAGAACATAGCAATATAATATTTTATAAGGGATACCTTGTAGTTTTCTCATTTGATCAACATCCTTCTGGGTGAACTAACTTTTTAGGGTTTTGTTTATATCTTCAGTTAAATCCCTAAAAGCAGTCAGTGGCCTAGACAGCCACTAACTGCTTTTTCATAGGATAATAAGTCTCTAAATTATTTAGCTTCTTTCCAGAACTTAACTGCGCCTGGATGTGTAGGAACTCCTGCTGCAACAGCAGTTTTTGGATTAAGTTCGTCAATGTCCTTTACCGCTTTTGCCAATGACGGCTTATTTGTCCAGAGAGATTTGCATAGATCATAAACCAGGTCATCAGGAAGATCCTTCCTAACTACTATACAGGTGTAATCTCCCACTGTTTTGATTGGTTTCTTCACGCTTTTGTAGATTCCTGGCTCAACAGTAAAGGTAGTAGTTCCGTAAGCGTCGGAAAGAGCCTTCAATGCACTGTCATCAACGGGCAGGATCACTATTTCAGTATTGCTTTCAATGTTCATTACTATTGAAGCGACCCGGCCAACTGAGAAAACAAACATATCGAGATGATTGTCTGCCAGCAGGTCCGCTCCTCCGTCATAAGAGGCAAACTCCATTGAACCGCCCATTTTCTTAATATCCTTATATGTCACTCCGTATGCTTTCATAAAGAGTGATTTTACAACGAATTCAGAGGCTGTCCCGGGTTTAAGTGTAGCCATGCGGACAGGGATCTTTTTGTCAAAAATGTCGCCGAGTTTTGTGATCTTGTTCTTTTCTGCAAAATCCTTGCGCATTATGAAGTAGGTATACTGGGTATAAAGGTTAGCCATGATGACGGAATTTTTAGTTGCACGTCCCAAGAAGTCTTGCTCTCCCTTTATTGCAGCGCCTAAGAGGGATGTTACAGAAAAACCGAAGTCACCTTTTTTAACATCGGCATTGATTATATTTGATACTCCGCCGCCTGAACTGCTTGTCGTCTGTAAAACGTTTTTGCTCCACAAATCAGCAAAGGCGCTTCCTAAAGCGAACCAGTTGCCGCCGGGAGGGCCGGACATGAATTTAAGTTGGGAGGGCCAACCATCCTTAGGTGCCGGGGCAGCAAAAACCGGTGCTGCAGCAAAAGCTATCAGAGCAACTAACAGTATAAAAATCAACAGTCTCTTCATAACAATACACCACTCTTTCTTATAAATTTTCACCTGAGATAAAAAGACTCGCAGGTGAAATATATTATGTAAAATATTATATCATCTTACAAATATCAGAAAGCAGTTAACAAAGATACAAAGAATAATTGTTACAATAGTTTAAATGTTTAATAACTGTTATTTATATGCAAAAAAAAAGCTCGGTACCCAAATAGATAAGTGAAATTCAGAAGGTCTGCTAAGGTCGAATTCAAAAAGATGATAAGTTTTCAGCTCGTTTGAAAAGAATCTATCTCTTTTGGTATCGTAATATTTTCTTGATTTATAATAGAATTGTTCAATTAAAATTGGAAAGGAGGGAGTTGTATGTCTCTGATCAATATTGGCACTTTCAACGTAAATTCTGTCAAAAGCCGGATCCCGGTACTTGAGGACTTCCTTGCTTCAGGAGGAGCTCCTGATATTCTATGTCTCCAGGAGACCAAATGCCGCGATGAGGAATTTCCCCGGGATTTTTTTAAAGGACTGGGCTACCATTGCCTCTATAAAGGAATGAAATCTTATAACGGTGTCGCTGTCATCTCGAAGATCGAACCTGACGAGGCTTCATTCGGACTTAACGACGGGGCTGTTGAGCAGGAGAGGGAGGAATCGGAGAATGCCCGCGTGAGACAGGCGAGCTTAGGACGC